>Ga0114969_10004040_pt1 | contig 11681 bp, 8 predicted proteins | sample M_130807_MF_Meta_FD_87316 | JGI IMG/M metagenome (GOLD analysis project Ga0114969, IMG submission 87316) | Freshwater microbial communities from Lake Montjoie, Canada to study carbon cycling - M_130807_MF_MetaG | ecosystem: Environmental > Aquatic > Freshwater > Lake | place: Lake Montjoie...
ACCTGCATCCGGAAAAGTACTTTCTGGAGGTGTGGATGCAAATGCTTTACACAAACCAAAACGTTTCTTCGGAGCTGCACGTAAAATTGAGAATGGAGGTTCCCTTTCTATCTTAGCGACTGCCTTAACAGAGACGGGATCTAAAATGGACGAGGTTATCTTCGAAGAATTTAAAGGTACTGGTAACATGGAGTTACAATTAGATCGTAAAATTGCGAACCGTCGTGTCTTCCCAGCGATTGATATTATTTCATCGAGTACTCGTCGTGACGACCTATTGGTTAAGAAAGAAGTATTACAACGCGTTCACGTATTGCGAAGACACATTGCAGATATGAATCCAGTGGAAGCAATGGAATTCTTAAAAGGACAAATGGATCATACTTTGTCTAATGAAGAGTTTTTAGCATCTATGAATAGATAATCACATGAAGAAAACAATCAAAATTGGTTTATTATTTGCGGCGGTTTGGATGCTGATTAAATTAGCATTTCATGCAACTCTTCCTACGGAATCTACATTAAAAATATCGGTATTCATCAATATTTTACTTTTATTGACAGCGATTGCTGTCGGATTGTTTTACCATAAAAAAGAAGAAGGGTTCACCGAAGGAAATACCTTGAGTGACATCAAAGCGGCCATGACATCTGGTATTCCATACACCATTTTGGTTTCGATTTTTATTTATTTGTACTACAACAACATCAATCCAGACTTTAATAAACTTCAAATTTCCGAAGCTAAGAAAACGATTGAACTTGCCTTAAATAATCCAGTGGAGTTGGCAAAAATCAAAACGCAAAATGAAGCATTTGAGGTTATGACAAAAGAAAAAATGTACAAAGAATTGGTGAAAGGTCCTAAAAACTTTTACAAAGCTAGTTCTACTGCATTAATTTCTTTATTGTCGTTAATGATGTTATCGACGATTTATTCGATATTGGTGACAGTTGTTTATAGAAAGGTGTTGGTCAGAAAAATATAGAATTATCAAAACTTGTAAAATTTGCAAGTTTTGATAATTAAATTCATAAAATACTGTTTTCCAACAACCAAATAAAAACATTTTTATGTATAATTCCGTTTTTGTCTTGTGTAAAGGAATCAGTAGTCAATAAAAATTTCGGATAGTTATCGTTTATTTTCTCTAAAGCACTAAATTCTCGATTAATAGTAGATTCCGAAGATAATTGCCACGCAACTTGGTAGTATTCAATCTCCCCAGAAGGAGTTTTACACACAAAATCAACTTCAGAATTCCTAGAAGTTCCGGTCCAAATTTTATTCCCTCTGCGTAAAAGTTCTAAAAAAACAATATTTTCAAGAATATGCCCTCGATCGGTGGTTCTTTCTTTTCCAACCAACAAATTCATCAAGCCAGTATCTACTAAATAATACTTTTCTTGCGTAGCTAATTGTTTTTTTCCTTTTAAATCGAAACGATTCACTTTGTAAAATACAAAACTTGCTACTAAATACTCTAAATATTTTTCTACAGTAGCATGATGTATTGTTTGTCCATCTAATTTTAAGACGGAAGAAATATTGCTTGGAGAAAGCGGACTTCCAATGTTATTTGCTACAAATTTAGCCATGTTCGAAAATGCACGTTTATCATTTATTTGATGGCGTTGGGTAATATCTTTTTCAACAATGGTTGTATAAATAGCATCGAGGTATTCGATGATTTTATCAAAACCATCTTCTCGTAATTCCACCCCTTTTGGCAAAGAAGTTTCATTGACGTAGTCAAAAAATAAGACTTCAAAGTTTAGGTATTTATTTTCTGCATCTATTTTTCTTGCCGTTAAATATTCTTTGAATGAAAATGGTAATATTGAAATTTCGATATACCTACCACTCAAAAGCGTTGCTAATTCACTACTTAATAAAAATGCATTTGAACCTGTAATATATACATCCGTAAAATCACTCACAAAAAGTCCATCCACTAATTTCTCAAACTGAGGTATGTTTTGTACCTCGTCCAAAAAAATATAATTTGGCTGATTTTTAATAAGTTTCTCTTTAATTTCAAAATAGATATCAGACCAAGATTTATCCAAATAATTTTCAGGTAATTCAAAATTATAAAATTGAATTTGCTCATCAGATATACCCTGTACTTTTAATTGTTCTCGATAAATTTCTAACAAGGTACTTTTACCCGAACGACGTAAACCACTCACGACTTTAATTAGGTCCTTATCCTTGTAAGCAAACAATTTAGTTAGGTATTCTTTACGAAGTGTGTAATTACGCATAAAGCAAAGATATTAATAAATTATCAAAACTTGTAAAATTTGCAAGTTTTGATAATTTAAGATGTAACCAACTGATTAGTAACTGTAATTTAATTCGTAAATTATCATTTATATCCAGAAAGCTTTTAAGAAATAACCCTTTAAGCTTCCCCAGCAAACAAGAATTTATTCGGACTTACTAATCCTGTTTTTACGGCATACATAACGATTCCAGCCGTATTTTTCACGCCTAATTTTGCCATGATATTTTTACGGTGGGTATTGATCGTATGCGTACTTAAAAATAAGATATCTGCGATTTGTGTATTCGTCTGTCCTTCAGCGATGTACTTGATAATTTCATTTTCACGTTCAGATAACAATACTGGTTCGCAGGAAAAAGATTCAAAGTCAATGTCTTCTACATTGATATGTGCACGTTGAATCGTCTCTAAAATTTGTCCGCAAAAGAACTTATTTCCACGTTCTGTTTCTTTGATAGAATTAATAATTTCGGATACATCACAATCTTTCTTGACATAACTTTGAACACCACAACGCAAGGCGTCCACTAAGGTTTGTGCACTTTGTTCCGGAGTAATGGCAACAAACTTAACGGAAGGAAATTTATGTAATACACTCGGAATAATATCAATCGTAAATCCAGGGGAAGTATAATCAATCAAGATAATGTCCGTGCCAAAATTTTGAATTTCGCTTAATAATTCTTCGCTATTTCTAGCTTCACTAACAATTTCAAGTGTTTTATCTGAATTTAAAATCGTTCGGATTCCAACCCGAATTAACTCATTACTATCTGCAATTATTACCTTCATTATTTAGAATGATTATAAGTAAGACAAATATAAGTAGTCAATTTGGATAAAACTATGACTTAAGTTGTTTTTTGAAGAAAATTAGGGAATAGCTTATAGGAATTAGCTTTTAGTAAATAGGCAATAGCTTTTAGGAATTAGGGAATAGGCAATAGCTTTTAGTAGATAGCATAAAGGATACAGGAGTTTTCGTCTTTCAACTTTATACTTTCAACTTTAGTCTAACTAATGTAATTAACAAAAATCATTAACACAATAGCCTGACCTTTTAAGACAGCCTCTTTGTTTTTTTTGTTAAAGCTTTACTGCTTGAATACTTTCACATGTTTTAGCAATATCTTCAGCTTTGATATCTAGATGTACTACTAAGCGTATCATACCATGTCCAAACGAAGAAACTAATACACCAAGCTCCTTCAATTGTTGTATTACTAGCTCTTTTTGTTCTTCTATTTTCAAACAACAAACAACAATATTTGTTTCTACAGGAAACACCTCCGAAACCCAGGATTGTGCTTGAAGGGTCTCTCCAATTTTCGAAGCTCTTGTATGATCTTCTTTTAAACGCTCCACATGGTGTTTAATTGCAAACAAACCACCTGCAGCAATAATCCCTGCTTGTCGCATACCACCGCCCATGACTTTTCGAACTCTTCTTGCTTTGTGTATAAATTCCTTTGTCCCTAATAACAATGACCCAACCGGAGCACCTAGTCCTTTGGATAAACATAAGGAGATAGAATCGAACTGAGCTCCGTAAATTTTAGGGTCTATCTTATTAACTGTTAAAGCATTCATTAATCGTGCACCATCCAAATGTAAAGGCAAGCCTTTTTCTCTACAAAAGGTAGCAATCTTTTTAATTTCTTCAAAATCGTAAACGGCTCCACCACCGCGATTTGCCGTATCTTCTAAACTAACTAATTGCGTTACTGGAAAATGAATATCATCTGCATTTATCGCTTTTTTAATTGTTTCCACTTTCAGTCTACCTCGACTACCAGGAAGTAATCGTACGGAAGCACCAGAATTCTTTGCAATTCCACCACCTTCGTATTTGTAGATATGACTTTCCTCATGACAAATAACCTCGCCTCCGGGTTTCACATGCACATTAATTGCAATTTGGTTGGTTTGGGTTCCAGAACTACAAAAAAGTGCTGCTTCTTTTCCAAAATATGCCGCTACAAATTCTTGTAATTCATTCACGGTAGGATCTTCCTGAAATACATCATCTCCTACTGGTGCATTAAACATAAACTCCAACATTTCTTTTGTTGGTTTGGTTAAGGTATCACTTCTGTAATCGATCATTTTTTACACTTTAAATTATTAGACAAAAAATCCATTTACCGATTGATAAATGGATTTGTATGTGCCCACGAATGTACACAAACGTTGTTTATTGATGCATGGGAGAAATCTTCCGCCTAAAAATCCCGCTGGTCCAGTTATTAAAATCTTTTTTTTCATTTTACCAATATACATTAAAAGAAGTTTTACAAGGCAAATCATGGTTTTTAGAATTTTGCCAAGCATAAATATATTTACCTACAGTATCTGCTTCTACCGAAACAAATTTCTTTTCTTTAAACATGCTTAGGTTTTGCTGTTGAAGCTCAAGTATTTTTTTGTCTTGGTGAATAACCTTTTTGAATATATACCGAGCAATTGGTTTTATTACTAGGTTTACCCAACCTATATCAACAAATATGCGCGCGAAGTATTTTATTTCTTCACCTTCTGGAATTAAAATGGCTTCAAAACGAGCGATTATTTTTTGTTCTTGATTTATATATGTCAGCACTGCAATACCGGGATGAATGTACATGGAAACTGGTTTTAACGACCTGTAATTTTTAGGTAATAATTGGGTGATTAATCCTTTTGAAGGTTCACTTTCATAATTAACGATAAAACCCTCAGAGTTATTTATCAGTTCGGCAACAAGAGCATTTCTTTTTTTGTTTTTAGACCGCACCAGTCCACTATGTACGAAGTGGGTGTGGCTACCTTCTAAGAAGTTCTCTAAAACATTGGTGATTTCTGCCTTTATTTTACCTGTTAGGAATATGCTTGGTGTAATGGATGATAATGTTGGCATAATAGCATCTTGATGATAACTAAGCCAAACTAACTCATAACATTCCTTTACAAATATAGGGATAAGTTTACAGGAAGTTTTACTGTTTTTAACTGGGACAAACGTGTTTTCACCATACTTTATATCGAAACTCCAACCATGGTATTTGCAGTGCAATTTTCCTGCAATCATAAAGCCTTCAGAAAGAGATAGACCACGGTGCGGACAAAAGTCTTCATATGCCACTATTCCAGTAGCGGTTTTAATCAATACAACGGGAGTTTCATTCAGTAATACCCTCGTTGGTTTATTTAAGGATAATTTTTGAATGCTTAACACAGGTTTAAAATACTCAGAGTTCATACTTTTCCATTAAAGGTATTCCTATTTTATTAGTGATAAATTTTAAAAACCGCCAAACTATTCTTCTGTAAAAAGGTAAGTGTTGGCTATATACTACACTGTACTCCATAGCGGAAACGCCTCCTCGTAAACGTTTAAATTTTGCTGCTCCTGAACTTAAGTTTAGTACTTTCCCACTTTTGAATTTATATAACATAATTAAGTGAATGGCATGAATGTATAATCCATCTTTTTTCGGAGCATTTATATCATAACCAACTAAAGGAGAGGTGATGGTATCTCCTATAATAAACAACCCTGAAAAGGCCTTTAATTTTCCATTAGTATCAGTATATCCCTGAAAATAAATCATGTTTTCTTGGTGACTTTTTTTAAAGTATGCTAATGTAAATTGAGGGTTATATCGTGAATATTTTTCCAGATACAATAGATTATAAAGAGTAAGTGCTTCCTCTAGATAATCCGACATTTGGTCATGCGGAATGTATTTTAGTTTTTGTTTATTAATAATCCTGAGGTCGTTTTTATTGTTATTGTGTTTAATCCAATTGTTGTATGAAGTATCGTATATATAAACTTGCCTGCTTCCGATTTTATCATATCCGTTGGCTTTAAATTGTGTTAATAAAGAGTTGTGTTGAAATACATTTAGCGACCTGAAAATAATAGTATGATTTGGGTATTTGCGTTTAACAGCTTCTGTAATTTCTGTGATTTCGGAACCGTCCCATTTTTGATAAGGATTAGTTGATAGTAAAAAATTATTGATATGAATGTTACGATCTATTTGTCCTAACTTAAATAAAATACCAAGTAATTTAATAGCCAAAAGTACAGGGAACTGCAGCAGCTTATTCGGAACCTTTGATCGAAGTTCATCCTTTGCATACAATGCGTATGTGGTGTAAGGGGAACAAACAAATGAATTTTCTATAGCGCCATCATTTTTAGTGACAGGGAAAAACAGATTATCACTTACTTTAATTGTAGATACCTCCGTATAAACGTTCTTAATTAATGTATCAGAACGTTTACCGGAGAACATGGTTGCAAATGACTTGTGCAATCCATCCGGTAATTCTATATTTAACACCCATTTAATAGCCATTCCATTCAATATCTGAGGTTGTAGCTTCTAGCCATGTGATTTTTTTCCTATATTTAATGTAAGCGATTTCAAATAAGGATGCGATTTGAAAAAAGAAAGGCTTTAAGTCTTTCCTTCTAAATATGGTGTCTTTCGACTGGATGACTCTTTTCTTAAATAGGGATGATGGATGAAGTAATGTCATTGCATATTTAATAGCGTACTCTTGTTGATTTTTAGGAAGCACGAATTTGTTATCTAAAAATGCAGTTGCTAGTTGATTGTTTATTAAATGAGCACCACTGGTTCCTCTTGGATTGCATTCGATAAAATAAGGTTGTTGATGATCGTCAATAATTACATCAAAACACAACTGACCATGGTATTTAATTTCTTTACCAAAACGATTAACATAGTCAAATACTATTTCATTTTGAACGGGTTCAAAAAAAATACCTGCACCCTTCCCTGCCCTGTAAAGTGGATGATATGCAGCAAATGCCTTTAAGTTTCCGTCATCCCAAATGGTATACACGCAAACTTCTTTACCCTTAATATATTGTTGGGCTACCCAATTGGTTTTTGTCTCTTCTTTAAAATGCGATGAATCAATATGTTTTTTTATTATTACAGATGACCCAAATCTAGAATAAACTGGTTTAAATACAAATTTCTCACTCTCTCTCCAGTCTTTAAAATTGCTTACCAACACGGTTTTGGGTATAGGTAATAACTGGTGGTACTGTTGTGCAAAATGATATTTATTGTGCAGATTTATGATCATATCATGATTGACAGTCCAAACCTTACAAAGAAGAACGGATTGATAAGCCGCAATAAATATAGCTTCTTCACAAGTTGGTATTAAATGATCTACCTGTTCACGTTGTATAATTTGTTGAAGTGTTTTGATGAAATCTTCCTTATTGAATCGTGGAGAAGGAATAGTATAGTATTTATCTACCGTGTTCGACCATCGTGTAATTGTTAAATGCTGACAATCCATTACAATTACTCTATGTCCAGCTAGTTTAAAACTCCTGGCCATTTCCAAAGCTATTGGTGCTCTTGCACCACTAATTAATATAGTTTTCATTGGATTTGTATCTCAAAGTACTCCACTCAAAACACTGGCTATAACGTCAGTCTGTAAAAAAAACACCAATTACCTCGTAAACATAGTAATTAAAGAGTTAAAACAATCCGTAAATTCCTTATATCTATGTAAAATAAATACAAAAGCATGGGTTATTTAGGTGTTCAATATCGGTTTCAAATTTAGATGATTAGTATAGAGGAATTTATCGAAAAAGAAAATATGGTGCGGTTTGTGGATGCTTTTGTGGAGCAATTGGAACTTGATAAATTGGGTTTTGAGATAGCAACCTTGAAAAAAAAAGGTAGTTAAGTTTAATAATTTTAAACTTATTGTTTCCTCGCTTATAAAAATATTTTAACTTTGAAGACTAAATTGCTCAGTTAGTTGGGTGATTATAACATTGAAAAACCAATTTATGAAAAACAATAAAATTTTAAAAAGTGCCTTATATATTTTTTTAGTGTTAATTAGTACAAATTCTATTAGTCAAATCAAAAGTTCATTGAGTATTGAACCTGGTATCAATAGAGATTCACTAGTTTCGTTAGGTACTAACCTTAAATACACTCGTTACATACAAAATAAACCATTTTCTTTCAATGCTAGTGTGGGATATTATTCTCATACAAATCGTTCTGATGAAAGTGAATTTAATTATTCTTATTACAAGAGAACAAATCTTATTACGTCGTTAGGGTTAAATTATTTAGCAATACAAAATAAGGTTGGTTTTAATTTGGAAATTTTATCAAGATTAAGTTTCGTTCAATTGAACGAGGAAAAATACAACAAACTATATAGTTTTAGACAAAGAGCCTTTCAAATTTCAGATGTGAATGAATCAAGAAATAATGTAGGAATAGGTTTTGGAGTTGTTTTAAAGAAAAGATTCAAAAATCAATCTGCAATATTTATACTAGCAGGTACAGACTATCTAGTAGAGAATAATGCTAAATTTTCTCAAAATTTAAATTTAGGTTTGGAAATACCTTTATCTAAAATTAGAAACAATAATGATATACAGAATCTGGCAAAGAATAAAACTAAGATTTTAAAGAAGCAAATTACAACAAAAGTTGAAAAGCAAAAAACAAAAGAAATTACGGAGGTTAAACAAAAACAAGATGTAATAAAACAAGTTAATAAAGATGCTCCTGTAAAATCTACTAGTCAGTTAACTAAAGATACAGTAAGTGTGGTACGTCAGAAAGTAATTGTTGAAAAACCAATTATAAAAAACACAATAGTTGATAGTGCTTTAACTATTACTAACTCTTCTGTAGTAAAAAAGAGTGCTGAAAAAATTAATACTATACAACCTGTAATTGAAGTAAAATCAGTAGAAACGGTTCAACCAATTACAAAAAAAAATAAAGAAAATTCATCTATCAAGTCAAAGACGTTGAAAGTTGAGGGGCCTAAAGACATTGAGGGATTTCAATATGAGATTGGAGATAGTTGGAATTATTGGGAAGGTGAAAATAATAAATGGTATGCAAAGCGTAAAGGAAAAACGAAATGGTATGACTTAATTGAATCATTATCCAATTCTAATTACAATAAAGCATCTTTGATTTTACAAGAAGAAGGTAAGAAAGTAGAGTGATTTTTATTATGTTATAACTAGAAGAGGCTGTTTCAAAATTTGAATAAGTCTCTTTTTTTGTTATCTTTTTTTTAGTCTTCAAGTATTTAATTGGAAAATCAGTTAATACAGACCAACCGATTCCGTTTTATCGCGACCACCTAACTCCGCTTCAAGCAGACACCTAAATTCTGGAGCATCTTGACCACTTAAAATAATCTATTTTTTTCGTCGATACCAGCAAATTATCTTCGAGTTTTAACCAAAACTAGAATAATGTCTAGAAAACCGAACGATATGAGTAAATTAAGAAATGTAATCAAGCTTTCTTCTCTGAATGACTTGGAGTTATATTCAAAACGTCCTTCTTTTAAAGTTGAATTTTTTTTGTGATTTTTTTTCACGGGGGGGAAATACTGGAACACACAAAAGCCATTCATTTGAAAATCAAAAGAATGGCTTTTAAAAACGTGCCCACGACTGGATTCGAACCAGCACACCACTGAAGGCACCAGCCCCTCAAGCTGGCATGTCTACCGTTTCACCACGTGGGCATTTTTTTTTACAAAATTATAATAATTTTTGATTAATCAGAGATAAGAATGAACTACAATTAGGTGTTTTTCAAAACGATTAATTCTCTGAAACATTACCGAAAAAAAACCTTTATTTCGTTATATTTGTACTACAAAACAAGACGATGGAAAACGACTCAATACAACTAGAAGAAAACAACGTAGATTTCAACACGTTTAAACAAGAAGTTTTAAACGACTATAAGTTAGCGTGTTTATCCCGAGAAACTTCCTTACTAGGTAGAAAAGAAGTACTTACAGGTAAAGCGAAATTCGGAATTTTTGGAGACGGAAAGGAACTTGCGCAATTAGCATTAGCAAAACAATTCCGTATGGGGGATTTTAGATCTGGCTATTACCGCGATCAAACCATGGTTTTTGCTTTGGGTGAATTGACTATTAAAGAATATTTTGCAGGATTATACGCACACGCAGATATAGATCTAGAACCAACTTCGGCTGGTCGACAAATGGGTGGACATTTTGCAACACGAAATATTGACGAGCAAGGGAACTGGGTGGATTTAATGCAACATAACAACATTGCTTCCGACATCTCTCCTACTGCTGGTCAAATGTCTCGTATGTTAGGATTAGCGCAAGCATCCAAAGTATACAAGGAGCATCCAACTTTGAAAAACGACCCGAATTTCAAAAAATTCACCAATGATGGTAATGAAATCGTTTTTGGAACTATTGGAGATGCAAGTACTTCGGAAGGAGTATTTTGGGAATCGATAAACGCTGCAGGAGTTTTACAAATTCCAATTTTAATGTCGGTTTGGGATGATGGTTATGGTATATCCGTACCAACAGCAAAACAAACAACGAAAGGAAGTATTTCAGAAGTATTAGCAGGCTTTCAACGAACGGAAGATAAACCAGGATGGGAAATTATGACTACCATTGGTTGGGATTATGCGCACATGGTCGAAACTTTTGAAAAAGCAGCAACAATCGTTCGCGAAGAACGTATTCCTGTATTTGTGCATGTAAAAGAAGTAAATCAACCGCAAGGTCACTCTTCTTCTGGATCCCATGAACACTATAAATCTGCGGAGCGTTTACAATGGGAGAAAGATTTTGACTGTATTGCAAAATTTAAAGAATGGATTCTAAATTTCAATGTAGAAGGCGATATCATTGCGACTTCAGAAGAAATTGAGGCGCTAGAAAAAGGAGCAAAAGAAGAAGTTCGAGATCTGAAGAATGCAGCTTGGAAAGATTTTACAGATGATATTCGCAGAGATATAGACTCCGTATTACCTCTTTTGACACAATTAGCCGCTGAAACAAAACATACAACAACGATATTACAGAACATCGAACGTTTAAACAAAGAAAAAGATTTGTTACGAAAGGATGTTTATGGAATTGTTAGAACATGTTTGCGTTTGGGAGCAAGTGACCTTTGTCCAACTGCACCACTAATAGCAACTTGGGTGAAAGAAAAATTAGCAATGTGTCATGAACTTTATTCTACGCATATCTATTCACAATCTTCCATGCGTGCAATTTTAAAAGAAGAAGTAAAACCTATATACGATGATGCAGGAACAATGATCGATGGTCGATTGGTATTAAAAGAAAATTACCACGAAGTATTTGCGCGTTATCCTGAAACCTTAATTTTCGGGGAAGATGTCGGTGGAATTGGCGGCGTTAACAAAAGTTGCGAAGGATTACAAGCTGCCTACAGCGAACTACGCGTATTTGACACAGGGATTCGTGAAAATACAATTATTGGTCAAGGAATTGGTATGGCGATGCGCGGATTACGTCCAATTGCTGAAATTCAGTACTTAG
>Ga0114969_10004042_pt1 | contig 11678 bp, 10 predicted proteins | sample M_130807_MF_Meta_FD_87316 | JGI IMG/M metagenome (GOLD analysis project Ga0114969, IMG submission 87316) | Freshwater microbial communities from Lake Montjoie, Canada to study carbon cycling - M_130807_MF_MetaG | ecosystem: Environmental > Aquatic > Freshwater > Lake | place: Lake Montjoie...
CTATTAATAATACTTGGGCAGAAGGTTCTAATTCTTTAACTATTAGTGGCGATTACATGTATTTATTTAACAGTGACTTTGATATTATTCAAATAAGTCTTAGAGACGGAGGATCTGGAAAAGTGTGGAAAAGTGATAAGTTAATAATGCCTTATTTCATAAACTCTGACAAGGATTACTTATACATGTCTACATATGATAATAACGAAGTATTTGTTGGACGTATATCATTAACCAATTCAAATAATTATGACCCGTATTGGTTCAAGCTGACGAGTATTAATTCTATAAACGCTAGTAATTCTATAAACGCTAGTAATTCTATAAACGCTAGTAATTCTATAAACGCTAGTAATTCTATAAACGCTAGTAATACTAGTAATACTATAATGCCTAATTGTTCTTTAGTTCATGGTGACTATATTTATTTAACGCTTACGGAATTTAATGGTAAGAAATTTTCCGGTGTAACTTATGTAGGTAAGATAAATGTTAATAACGTAAAAGATGCTGATTTACTCTGGAGAAGAATTAATGTCAATTCTATTAGTTTTGGCTTGGCGACAGATGGAAGTAAATTATACGTATCAGATTCTTTGAATTGTGCTATTCAGTATTTTGATTTATTTGATGTTGTTGTAAAAGTGGAAGAACATGTTGTTCTTATCGTCAAGGAAAAAGAAGCAGATGTTATCTCTAAAGATGTCATTTTAAAAGTAGAGGAAGAACCTATTGTTATTTTAAAAGTAGAGGAAGAACCTATTGTTGTAGTAGAAGAACCTATTGTTGTAGTAGCGGAAGAACCTATTGTTGTTATAGAGGAAAAAGAAGAACCTATAAAAGTAGAAGAAGAACCTATAAAAGAAGTTGAACCTATTGTTGTAGTAGAAGAACCTATTCCATTTGCTACTATTCCATTTGCAGCTATTCCATTTGCTAGTGTTTGTTTCTTATCTTTTGAAAATACCATTCAGACAGATCAGGGTAGAATATCACTTAATAGAATAATGTTAAACTATAACACAATTAATAGTAAACCAATTCTTAAGGTACAACGCTCTATATCAGTTGATAATTATTTTGTAGTTTTTAGCAAGGAATCGTTAAATAATAATTATCCAAGTGAAGATACTATAACTATGTCTTCATCATTGATTGACTATAATGGGAAATTAGTAGAGGCTTCTAGTTTTATTGGTATTAACGATAAAGTTAGAAAGTTGGTTAATAATGGGACAATATATTACAGAGTACTTATATAGAATATACTAAAGATTCTCAAAAGCTGTTTTTTTACCATGACAATCTCGACAAAGAGCAACTAAATTATCTACATGATTTGAACCACCGTTATCCAAACGTATCTTATGATCCACTTCAAACCACGCAGGCAATTGTTGTTTACAGGCTCCGCATTTCCAGCCTTGCTGTGCGGCAACGAATTTCTTCTTAGTCTCGCTTACAGAACGTTTCGTCGCCTTTCCCTGATTATCGCCAACATTCATACCAGAATTCATAACTCGATTTGCTTGCACACTATTACTATTAGCTTGCATACTGTTAGCTTGCATACTATTAGCTTGCATACCATAATTCTCCGAAGGATTAGAAAACATTTCTCTCGTCTTTGTTAAATCAAACAATAAATTGGTAGCATCTTTATCAATAGGTAAATACTTAATAATACCATTAGCATGAGTCATTAAACTACGAGAATGTCCTGGATACTTTCTAATAAATAAGTAGGCAGATAACCCCACAAATCCAATAGAAATCATTTGATAATATTTCTTCCAGGATTTCATCATTTGTATATATTTTCCATCATAATATGTATTTACTATGAAGAATGCGGTCAATCCGAAAACAAGTAATTCAAACTTCATATATATTATTTGTTATATAAATAAATTCCCAATACAACAACGATTGATACTATTATAATAAAAGCGTATTTTTCTCTCCTCTTACGCTGTTCTAATTCTTTAACGGCCTTTGGTTTATATAGTTCATAATACTTAATCATAGCTTCATCCATAGTTAATGTTGGCTTATCTAATGCTTCATTATATTTATTATGAATGAAATGAACCCATTTAACAAATGAAGTTTGAGAGTCTAAATAAGGCGTTACAGGATATTTATCTAGCATTTTACTAAAACCATTTCCAATTTCTTTAACTGGCAAGAATAAAGGTAGATTATGTATAAAGTCGTAGTATTTTTTAATAACAACGTCATTTGGTCTATCTGGATAAGTAATGGCAATCGTATGTAAAACAAACCAATACTGAGGTCCCCATATTTCTGGGTTTAGTGTCATTATAAAGGATATAATTATAATGATATAAAAACATTAACAATTAAACAAATAGCTATAGTAAGATGGATAAAAATATTTTCGCAAATACAAAAATGGTGCATAGCCACTGTAATAACTGTGGTATGAGTGGACATAATTTTAGCAACTGTAAATACTCGATAACAAGTGTAGGTATTATTGCTTTTCGTTATACTACAGAATTAGAGTATCTGATGATAAGACGTAGAGACACGATAGGTTTCATTGAATTTATGAGAGGCAAATATTCAATTAATAACAAAATGTATATACTTAATCTTATTTCGGAGATGACGGTAGATGAAAAAGAGAAACTACTTCATAATGATTTCGAAACTTTATGGAATGAATTATGGGGACCAGATGTTTGTAATCAATTTAAGAGTGAGGAGAAAAATTCCAAAGACAAGTTTGATTTTTTGACTACAGGTATAACCTATGGTTTAAACAGTTATAGTCTAAGTTCACTAATAAACGAGTCAACTACTTCATGGACTGAACCTGAGTGGGGGTTTCCTAAAGGTAGACACAATAATCTAGAGAAGGATATATCTTGTGGAATTCGAGAGTTTGAGGAAGAGACGGGGTATCCATCTAATCGTATTAATATAATATACAATTTATTACCATTTGAAGAAATTTTTACAGGCTCAAATTACAAGTCATATAAACACAAATATTTTCTTGGATATATTAATAATAAACAAAGGCCTATTAAACCATTTCAAACAAATGAAATAAGCAAATTAGAGTGGTGTTCATACGATCAAGTGGTTAAAAGAATTCGTCCATACAATTTAGAAAAACTAAACGTACTTAATAAGGTTAATACGCTACTAACTAAATATAATATCTATATAGTATAATGGAAAACGTTATTGAAGGCAATGATAAAGGTAAAGAAAAATGTAAAAAAGGGACTAGAAGAAATAAAAAAACAGGATTATGTGAGCCGGTAATTGCTAAAGTAGATGCTATACCTAAGCCAAAAGATATTGAAAAAACAAAGCCAAAGGCTATACCTATACCAAAGGCAAAAGCCGAGCCAAAGCCAAAGGCTATACCTAAAACAAAGGCAAGAAAGACAACACTTAAAACTAACAAAACAACAGGTTTGAAAGAAAAAGTAAAGTTAGTTTTCGTAGATGAAGAGCCTATTGTAAATGAGCCTCCTATTGAAGAAAAGACCTCTCTTACAATTGAAAAAGATACCCCAATTGAAAAAGAGACCACAATTGAAAAAGATACCCCAATTGAAAAAGAGCCCTCTCCTATAATAGAAGAGTCTCCTGTTGAAGAACCCTCTACTGCTAAAGAAGAGAAAGTTCATAATGATTTTTTAAACAAAATGGAATTGAAAGATAGAGAGAGTCTAACCAAAGACCTAGATCAGAAAAACTCTTACCTAGATCAGAACAACTCTTATTTATACCCGAATCTAAATGATCCACAGTTTAACATAAATATTGCACAGAGAAAAGAGTTTAATGATACAAAGTACGACGGCGAGATTAAAGACGTAGTCATGGAATCTGATTTAATGTGTAATGCGGACTTTGAACTAGCACCGCATCAATTATTTGTCAGGAATTTTCTCTCATTTCAAACTCCATATAATAGTCTATTACTCTATCATGGTCTAGGTAGTGGCAAGACGTGTTCTGCGATTAGCATAGCAGAGGAGATGCGTGATTATCTTATTCAAATGAGTATTTCAAATAGAATTATAATTGTAGCTTCGCCGAATGTTCAAGAGAACTTTAAACTTCAACTGTTTGATGAGCGAAAGCTTAAAAACATTGACGGTATTTGGAATATTCGATCATGTACAGGGAATAAATTTTTAAAAGAAATTAACCCGATGAATATGAAAGGGTTGAGCAAAGAGACAATAATCGCTCAAATAAAGCGTATTATTAATACCTATTATGTCTTCTTCGGTTACACGGAATTCGCCAATTATATTCAGAAAAAGTCAACTGTTAGTAGTGAAATTGTGTCGGAGAAGAAGATAAATGCTACAATTCGTAGTAAACTGCGACAGCATTTTAGTAATAGATTGATCATCATAGACGAAGTTCACAATATTCGCATTTCAGATGATAATCCGGATAAAAAACGTGTTGCCCAAGAATTATTTAAGCTAGTTAAATATGCGGATAATTTGCGTCTTTTGTTGCTATCAGCCACGCCAATGTATAATAGTTATAAAGAAATCATATGGTTAGTAAATATTATGAATTTAAATGACAGACGTTCTACAATTGAAATAGGTGACGTGTTTAATAGCAATGGTTCATTTAAAACATCTAGTGATGGAAATCAGATTGGTAGGGAATTACTAGAGAGAAAAGCTACCGGATATATTTCTTATGTCAGAGGCGAAAACCCTTATACTTTCCCTTACAAGTTATGGCCTGAAGAGTTTTCTCAAGATAATACATTTAAGACGCAACCTCAACCGCTGGTTCAACTAAACGGTAAACCAATTGTTCAAAATATGGAGTTTCTCTCACTCTATTTGGTTGGGATAGGAGACTATCAACAGAAAGGCTACGATTATGTTATTAGTAAGATTAAAAGTAAGGTTGACGAAGGTAAGGGAAAGAATTTCGAAGAGATCGACGCTTTTGGATATACTGATTTACAGAAACCAATTGAGGCACTGAATATGGTCTACCCAGTTTCAGGGAACTTCGAAGACTATGACACGATGGAATTGGTAGGCTCTGGTGGATTGAATCGTGTTATGACATATACTACTTCAACATCTCCGCCGGGGAGATATGATTTTGAATACAAGTCTACAGAATATGGAAACATCTTCTCTCCTAAATTAATAGGAAAATATAGTGCAAAGATTAAGAGTATTTGTGACTGTATATTAAAGTCTACAGGAGTCATATTGGTATATTCGCAATATATTGACGGTGGTTTGTTGCCGATAGCCATTGCATTGGAAGAGCTCGGTTTCACACGAGCAGGGAATGTACGTTCTCTCTTGAAAACACCCACCGAGAAGATAGACGCCGTTTCATTCAAGACCAAGAAAGGAAATGAGCCGTTTACTTCAGCGAAATATGTGATGATTACTGGTGATAAAGGTCTGTCGCCTGATAATCTTAAAGATATAAATGCGTCGACCGATTTAAGTAATGTAAATGGAGAGAAAGTCAAAGTGGTATTAATTTCTCTCGCTGGGTCTGAAGGGTTGGATCTGAAATATATACGACAGGTACATATATTAGATCCTTGGTATAATATGAATCGCATTGAACAAATCATAGGGCGTGCGGTTAGAACATGTAGTCATAAAGATTTGCCCTTCGCCAAACGCAATGTAGAGTTGTATTTATATGGTACCATATTAGATAATAAGAGAGAAGAAGCAGTTGATTTATATATTTATCGTTTATCCGAAATAAAGGCTGTTCAAATAGGTGCCGTTAGTCGAGTAATAAAGGAGATTGCTGTGGATTGTATATTGAATCATGATCAAACTAATTTTAGTTCCGATAAAATGAATCAGGTCGTAAAAATCGAACTGTCGAGTGGAGGTACATTAGAATATAATGTTGGCGATAAACCCTATTCGATGACATGTGATTATATGGAAAAATGTAGTTATACTTGTAAGCCGGACATACTAGAAGGCCTAGACATTAATAATAGTACGTATACCGAACCCTTTATAATGATGAATAATGATAAAATTATATACAAGATTAAGATGCTTTTTAAAGATAGATTTTTCTATAGAAAACCTTTACTCGTTAGTATGATTAATAGTATTAAAGTATATCCGATTGATCAAGTAAACGCTGCTCTTACACAGTTGATTGAAGACAAGAATGACTATATTACTGATAAATATGGGAGACTAGGTAATCTAATAAATATAGATGATTTGTATTTATTTCAACCGCTTGAGTTAAACAACGAAAATATTAGTTTATATGAACGATCTACCCCGGTAGAATTCAAACATGATTTGATTAATATTGAATTAGAAAAAGGTAAAGAGGCACGAAAAGAGACGGTTAAAGCCAAAGAGAAAGAGAAAAGTGTAGGTGTAAGTGTAGAAAAAGAAATAGGTATAAGCAAAGACATAGACATAGACAAAGACATAGGTATAAGTAAAGTTAAGGAACTCTATTTCCCAATACTTGATAAAATGAGGCAAAACTATAATTTAGCTATGACTGTTAATAAACCAAAGAGAGGAGAAGATAATTGGTACAAGTTTTGTAGTGTTGTTATTGAAGAGATGGAAACGTTAAGAATCGATAAAGGTTTATTAATAGATGCAGTTATCTCTCATATATGTGATGATTTATTGTTTGAAGATAAGATGTTGTTATTGAATTCAATTGACTTTATTAGAGAGAAGGACGACTTTATAAATAGAGTCATTAGTTATTTATTAAAGGATGTTTTGAAAAATAAAGGAATAACAGGTCTGTTTGTTCAGAATAAAGGAGTTCAGAAGTTGTTTATTAAGGGTGCAAACGTAGTAGGTGCAAACGCAGCTGCAGGCACATGGTCCTTGGCTCAAGCGGAAGACCTTAATGATTTGGAAAAACAAATACAGGCATTAAAAGGTAAATTTATTCCTACGAGAGAAAAGTTAAATAACATAGTCGGGTTTATGGCGAATTACAGGAAAGAAGATAGTATTATTTTTAAACTCAAAGTTTTTACATTGAACGGTGAGGTTAAAAAACGCAATAAAGGAGCACGTTGTTATGGCAAGTCAATAGAAATGATGACTGATATTCTAGGTCCTGAAATGTACAAGTTATATTTAGATTTGATTCACTTAAAATATAAAGATATTATTGAAGAAAAACGGATTAATAGACAAATAAATAACGACCTGGATAGTGCTCCTAATGAATTAGAAGCCATCAATCATACTCATGCTTGCGTTATTCAGGAGATGTTCTTGCGTGTGTATAATATTGAGAGAAAGGATGGAAAATCCTGGTTCTTATCACCAGAAGAAGCGTTGCTAATCGATATAGAGAACTTATCTTTATAATAGAAAACTTATCTTTATAATGGAGAACGCTTAGCAGCATATGATGCTTTCTGGAACTCGGATGTTTTTGGCATACAAGAACCTATTATTAATAATCTTTCTATCTTATCCATTGCTTGTGAATGCTGTGTACCTAATTCTTGATTCAAAAATATTGTTTCTTCGCCAGGTCCACCTTCTATTCTAAGCTCACGAGTTGTCTTGCTTGGCGTTCCTTTAGCCATTTTAAACATAGGTCTAGTTTGAACAATCGGTTCTTCATTTACATATATTGGTGCTTCATTGGCATATGTCATTGTTTGTATTGACGCATACGGAGATACAAAATAATTTGTCACGTTACTAGGCACTGAAATATTTCTTCCATAGTCGTGTGAACGTAATATTTCTCTATTAGGAGGTGCTCGTGTATCTCTTAGTGTTCCATGTGAATCTAAATGATAAGAAACATCTAATCCAAAGTTGATTGTAGGGGTAATTTGAAAAAAAACAAATTCAAACCATCCTTCTATTGATTCTATTGGCACCATTCCTAATGAATGAATTTTCTCAAGTTGTTCTTTAACCATAGCCTTAATTAATGAGTCTAACTGCTCATTTTCAGGAAAGTTTCTGCTTCTAATACCTATTTCCCTTGTAACATTGTATAGTTCAACATTAAAAGTATCGTTATCGCCGTCTTTAATCCAATGAGATGTTATAGCGTACATTCTACCTGAATGTCCAAATAAACTATCGACGTATGGTAATTTCGGCATTAATGTAGATAATTGACGAGTAGGTGATTCTAGTCCATTGGTGATGGTAGCAGCGGCTATAGTTTTACCAAGTGTATAGTTTTTAATATCAGCAACGCCTTGTATTTTCTCTATATCAAAACTTGTTCTATCATCATTTGCTACGGCTAGAACCATTTTCAGATCTAGGTCAATAGGAGGGCCAATCGTTTTAAGGTTTATTTGTGACCTCTTCACAAATTCCCATCTCTCTTTTAATTCAACATTAATGTCTTCAGGGAAAGGTGAGTTAAAGAATTCCGCATCAGAAACTCTAGGTCCATCTGGATTACTTAACAAAGTAGAACTAAGATTGAATGGAAATAATAAGTTTAATGCGTAAGCAATAAAAAATAGTAGAAGAAGTTTCAATGGTTTAACACCTCCTTTAATATGTCGTTTTATTTTTCTTGTAGTACTCTTTATTGTTGTAAACCTTCTTCGCTCATTACTTTTATATTTTTTACCTTTTGTAGATTTTTTACCTTTTGTAGACTTTCTATTGCTTTTTCTTTTTATAAATTTACCTCCAAATAATTGTTTTATATTAATTACAATAACAACATCTCCTATTATTCTCGTATGAATAATAATACATCTAGCGTTACCATCAATTGTAACATCTATGGGAGAACCAACAAATATTTCTTCAAATAATGGATTTTCTCCACTATCTGTGAACACTAAACAGTTCATATTAGTATATAATTATACTAATATTAATTATAAGCAATGAATTACAATCAAAAATTGAAAAGGATTTAAATATTTTATATAAAGTATATAAGCGAAATGTCTTCATCAGAGAGCGATAAGTATTTATTTAATAATGCTCTAATTACCAAAAAAGTACATGTAGGCATTCAACATATAGGAAATAATAATATCAAACACACATTGGAGAAGATCGTTGCGTCCGAAATAGAAGGTAAATGTATAGTCGAGGGGTTTGTTAAAAATGGATCCGTTAAGATAATGACTTATTCTAGCGGTTTAATTGGTGGCTCTACAATAACGTTTGATGTCGTGTATGAATGTAGTATTTGTTCACCTGTTGAAGGTATGCTTATTAATTGCGTCGCTAAAAATATTACTAAAGCTGGTATACGTGCTGAAACAGATCATCGACCGAGCCCTGTCGTAATATTCGTTGCACGTGACCATCATTATTCTATGAGCGAGTTCTCAAATGTTAAAGAAGGCGATGAGATCAAGGTACGTGTAATTGGTCAGCGTTATGAATTAAATGATAAATATATTTCTATAATTGCCGAGTTTGTTCCTACGACAATTAAAATTAAACCTCAAGCAGTTAAGAAAAATGTTGCTACTAAGAAACCTCGTTTAGTTCTAGTGTAAGTATAAGTATAACTATAAGTATAGGTTCTATTATAAGATTACTTAAAAACATTATACTATATATATTAACTAATGTTGAGTAAAACTGAGATTAAAGAGAGAATAGAAGCCTTATCGAAACTTCATCAAATAGAAGTTCTGAGTATTCTTGTTAAAAATAAAACAATTAATATTAATGAGAATAATAATGGTGTATTTATTAATTTGACTGAACAAGATGATAGTGTAATGAAACAGCTGGAGGATTTTTTACACTTTGTCGATGATCAACAAACGCATTTACATAATATAGAACACAAGCAAGATCAGCTAGAACAGGAGTTTTTTTCTTAGTGTATATGCTTATGCTTATATATATACCCTTAATTATATATTAAACCATAATAAAGTTTAATATATATACTAATATAGCACTTAGAATGGATCCATTATTTTTCAAGTCTCTTGAGCAATATATGTTTTCTAGTAAAAATATGATAAATTATACAATGAATAATACCAAACAAGTAGAAACTAAATGTACTACTTTAGAAAACCCTATAATTAAAGAGGAGGAAAAACCTATAATTAAAGAGGAAAACCCTATAATTAAAGAGGAGGAAAAACCTATAATTAAAGAGGAAGAGAAACCTATAATTAAAGAGGAGGAAAAACCTATAATTAAAGAGGAGGAGAAACCTATAGTTAATGATAAACCTATAATTAATGATAAAACTATAGTTGTCAAGGAGAAACCTATTGTTAACAATAAACCTATAATTAATAAGGATAAGAACAGTTTTTTTACACCGTTTCAAAAAGATAAATTGTTTTGGTGTTTTTACATTGTTTTAAAAGGGTATACAGATTATGAAATTAGTAAAACTGGATTTTATGCTGTCGAAAAGGCTTTTAAAATTAGTACCGTAGAAAAACTCCGTTCAATGAAATCCGAGATTAAGGCATTAAAACTAAAAATAAATGAAGTTGAAGACGAACTCGTAAATAAAGAGCAAATTACTTTAAAAGGGTTACAAGTATTGTGTTTAGTATATAAAGTTTCTATTACATATATTTTTGGAAAAAAATATTGTGAATTCTTGTATGGAGATGCTCCGCTAACGGGAGTCGCTTCGCTAACGGGAGTCGCTTCGCTAACGCTTACTGGAACCATATCTCAAAACTATAGAAAAGAAAACTCTTTACTATATGACTCTACTATTGACTATAAGAATACACATTGGTTAATTGAAAATGTTCAGAAACCATTAAAAGCACCATCAGCATATACTTTAAAAGAACTACAAGAGATTTGTGTAAAGTTAGAAATAACAACTACTAATGATATTGGTAAGAGTAAGAATAAAAAAGATTTATATGAAGAAATTTTGTCAAAATGTTAATAAGATTTTATATGAGTATATAGTATAAATGGGATTGGTGAAAAGACATGGTAGAAGTCAAAGACGAAGTAGAAGTCAAAGACGAAGTAGAAGTCAAAGACGAAGTAGAAGTCAAAGTAGAAGTCATGGTAGAAGTCATGGTAGAAGTGGAGGAATGAGAAGTCCATCAAAAGAGGATTTAAGCCCGAGATCAATAATTAGAAGAAAATGGAAAGACACCGTTACTAGAAGAAGAACTGAGGCTAAAGCAAATTCAGACACTTTCACTGGGCTTAGCACAGGAACACGAAGGAATAAAACAAAAAAAATGTCAACATTATCAACATTTAACGAAGAAGAAGAATAAATATTATATATACATATACTTAGTGAATCCATCCAAGTTCTCTTTGTCTATCCTCCCATTGTTTAAGCACATCTTTTTTAACATCGTCAGACCCATCATATTCGTATACTTCATTCATAGCTCTTGCTGAAAACCCTCCTGCGCCATCATATCCGTCAGGTATCCATACGGAATAGTACCCTTCAATTACCTGATCATTTCCTCTTAATATAGCTGGAATTATATTTTTATATGTCATTGTTTTAATGTTTATTATTTGACCGAATTGTTGATCCATTCTATTTACGTGAGTCATTCTATTTACGTGAGTCATTCTATTTACGTCAGTCATTCTATTTACGTCAGTCATTCTATTTACGTCAGTCATTCTATTTACGTCAGTCATTCTATTTACGTCAGTCATTCTATTTACGTCAGTCATTCTATTTACGTC
>Ga0114969_10004043_pt1 | contig 11678 bp, 11 predicted proteins | sample M_130807_MF_Meta_FD_87316 | JGI IMG/M metagenome (GOLD analysis project Ga0114969, IMG submission 87316) | Freshwater microbial communities from Lake Montjoie, Canada to study carbon cycling - M_130807_MF_MetaG | ecosystem: Environmental > Aquatic > Freshwater > Lake | place: Lake Montjoie...
ACCTGGTTCGGTGGCCATGCCCCCGCAGGGTTGCAGATTGGCAGCTATGGCGGGTCCGGCATCGGCCTCAGCACGGGCGGCGACGCACTGAACCTCTACAATTCCGCCGGCGTGTTGCAGGCGAATGTGGTGTTCGGAGCCAATGCCGGCAGCCTTGGTTCGCCACCGACCGTGCTGCAAACGTTTGACAACGCGGCTGGTCTGAACAACACCACCATCTCAAATCTCAGCACGGCCGGTCACAATGCCGCCTATGGAATCACGCATGGCGGCGCGACGGAGACCGGTTCGCCGGGTGAAATCACGCCGGTAAACGACGCTCCCATTGCCGCCGACGACAGCCTTTCCAGCATCGCCGAAGACTCCGGCGTCCGCTCCATCAGCTTTGCCAACCTCACCGGTAACGACCTCGCCGGACCGCCTGGCGACAGCGGTCAAACGCTCACAATTGTCAGCGTGGGCAACGCGGTGGGCGGCGCGGTAAGCATCGTTGGCAGCAACGTGCAATTCGCGCCGGCACTGAATTACAACGGTCCCGCCAGCTTCGATTACACGGTTCAGGACAACGGCACGGCCTATGGTGTGAACCACTTCCTGGCGGATGTGGGTTCGGTCAGCTTTGCTATTACGCCAGTCAATGATCCGCCTTCCTTTACGTCGTTCGGCATTTTCTCCATTGCCGAAAATCATACGGCGATCGGCCAGGTGACGGCGCAGGATCCCGAAAGCGACTCTTTCGCCTTCTCAATCACAGGCGGCGCAGACCAAGGTCTGTTCACGATCAACCCAAACACGGGCGCGCTTGCTTTCTTGGCCTCTCCCGATTTCGAAACGCCCTTGGACGCCAATCCCGACAATGTCTACCTGCTGGACGTGACGGCGACGGATCAATTCGGCGCCGCTTCAACCCAGAACATCCAGGTGACGGTAACCGATCTTGTCGAACCGGGTGTCATCGTCAACGGTACAATTCGCAATGACGTGCTGACGGGAAGTACTGGCGCCGACACGCTGAATGCCAGCGTCGGAAACGACCGGATTTCCGGCGGCGATGGGAACGACAGCATCCTGGGCGGAACCGGAAACGATACAGTGGACGGCGGAAACGGTAACGATAGCCTCAGCGGCGGAAGCGGCAACGACTCCATCGGCGGTGGGCTGGGCGATGATTCAGTCAACGGCGGAGGCAACAACGATCATATCGATGCCGGCAGCGGCGACAATGTCGTCTTGGGCGAGGGTGGAAACGATACCGTTTTTGCCGGCGACGGTAACGACTCCATCGACGGCGGTGCCGGCTACGACGTTTTGACAGCGGGCAATGGCAACAACACCGTCGTGGGTGACGATGGAAACGACACTCTCGCCGCGGGAAGCGGCAACGATCTGGTGTTGGGCGGTGACGGCGCCGACAGGTTGAGCAGTGGCGATGGCGACGACACGTTGGTTGGTGGTAACGGCAAGGATGTGTTAACCGGAGGAACCGGCGCGGACGTCTTCCTATTCGGACCTGCAAACGCGGCCAACGCCGACACAATTATCGGCTTTGAAGTTGGCGTGGATACGCTGCAGTTCGCCGCCAGCGATTTTGGCTTAGCAATCGGTGTTCTGGATGCAGCCAATTTCGTATTCGGAACAAATGCCGTCGATCACCACGCCGAGTTCGTGTATGGCGCAGCGCAGAGAAAGTTGATGTGGGATGCGGACGGTGTTGGCGGAGTTTCCGCAATCACCGTAGCAACCTTCGATACTGCGATCGCACTCACGCATGCAGACTTGATATTTGTGTAGTGGATTAAGTTTGCTGGTTCCGGCAGGCAGCTGTCTTGTCATGATGAAGCGCATGATCCGGCAACCGGATCATGCGCTTTTCTTTCATCCGGCACGCCATCCCGGAACGCGTTCAGCACCGCATCGATGGGGAGCAGCACGCAAGTGTGGCGGTTGCGATAGACCGCGGCGCCTTTCAGCACTTCGTAGTCGCTGAAAGGCGAGGGGGGCGGTGTACCCTCGCGCAGCATCGCCGCAACGTCCGCTCGTAACGTTTCGACCGCTTCTTTGCCGGCGCCGGCAAGATTGGCGCCGAGGATGGACGCAGATGCTTGCGACAGAACACAGGCCTGCGTTTCGTGCGCCATCTCGATGATGCGGCCCGCCTCGTCGAAGTTCAGCGTCACCGAAACGCGGTCGCCGCAGGTGGGATTGTGGGCATGGCCTTCTGCGTCGGTTGGGTCCAGCCGGCCAGCACCGGCTGCGTTTGCCGCCAGACGCAGCAACGGTTTTGCGTAAAGAGGATCGCTCATGCCGGGGCTTTGTCTTCGGCCCGCAACGCCGCGAGCGCCTCTGGCGTATCGATGTCGCGGAGCACGGCGCTGCCCGCTTCGACCTCGCACAGCATGTCTTCGTGCCGCGCGAAGAGCCGCTTGGCCCCTTCATCGCCGCTGAGCGTTTCGATTTCCGGGAAAAAGCTTCGCGCCCACAGAACCGGGTTGCCGCGCTTGTTGCCGTGGATTGCGACGCAAATGGACCGACCGTCCGGCGGTGAAAAGGCTGCGACCATGCGGTTGATCAGCGTTGCGTCGACTTCCGGCATATCGCCCAACAGCACAAGTGCGCCATCTGCGGATTCCGGGACCGCTTCAATGCCCGCTTTAAGAGACGCGCTGAGTCCCTCACGGTAATTCGGATTGTGCACAAAGCTCACATCAATGCCTTTCAGCGCCGCTTCCACGCGCGAGGCATCGTTGCCGATGACCACGATGACCGGCTGAGCGTCGCCTTCTATCGCCGCTTCGACAGTCCAGCGGAGCAGGGGCTTGCCGCGCCATTCCTGCAACAGCTTGTTGGTACCCATGCGCGAGGAGAGACCTGCCGCCAGCACGACGGCGGCGATCCGTGGGGCGCGAAGGGGCGTGCGCTCCACATCGCGCGGTTGCGGCCGGGAGGAGATTTCCTGCAGCAGGCCGCCCACACCCATGCGCATGATTTCCGTAGCCTTCACCGGCAATCCGGCGCACAGGCGCTGCAATACAAAATCAAACCCGTTCACCTTGGGCGAGCGCGCGCAACTCGGAAGACCAATCACCGGACGGCCGTTTAACTCGCCCAGCAGGAGAAGATTGCCGGGGTCGACCGGCATACCGAAATGAATGATTTTGCCGCCGGCGGCGACTATTCCGGCAGGGATGACATCGCGCCGGTCCGTGATCGCGGAAGCCCCGAAAACAAACAGCAAGTCCGGATTTTCTTTTGCCGCGTCCCGCAGAGCGCCCGCGACCGCATCGGGCGCGTGCGGCGTGCGGCGTTCAAACACCAGCGTGCCGCCAAGCGGGGCAAGCCGCGCCTCCAATGCCGAACGGTTCTTGTCCAGGAGCGATGGCTTTTGCCCCGGCAGTTGCGTCGAGACGAGCGCCACGCGTTTGGCTGTGAATGGCGCAACCCGAATGGGCTGTTGCCGCGCGGCTTTGGCCGCGGCATCCACCGCCGCTTCCGGCGCGGCGAACGGAATGATTTTGATCGTCGCCAGCATCTCGCCCGGTGACACGGAGGTGTACGGCGCCAATGTCGCGAGTGTCACGGATTCATCGAGGCTGTTGACGGCGTCCACAACGGTCGAGTCCACCACAACCAAGCCCGATTGCGCCGCGTAGACGTTGGTCCGCCCCGTAAAGGCCGCGCTGAGCCGCGTGCCAGGACCGGCAAATGCGTGCGCGACCCGATTGGCGGCGACGTCCTCAGGCACGTCCCCGGGTTCCAACCGGGCTGCGGTGAGAGCCTCCACCCCGGCTGCGGCCAGTGCATTCAGATCGGCCTGAGAGAGAACGCGGCCCTTTTTGAACAGGCGGCCGTCCACACGCACCCCGTGTACGAGAATGGCGCCCTCGGCCGTGCCAAGCGGAATAGTCCCGAACTGCATGGCTGCAAGTTAGGGGGCTGCAGGCTCCGGGGCAACCACGCCCGCCGGTACGTCGCCGCGACGTGCCCCCGTCTTATCCCGTGGGAGCCGCAGCGAAGCGCGCAGTCCGGCAATCCGGCCACCGCTCTTACGGTTTTCCAGCACCACGTCGCCCCCGTGCTCACGCGCGATGGAGCGGGTAAGCGTGAGCCCCAAACCCGAGCCGCCGGTGGCGCTGTTGCGCGATGCCTCCAGCCGGGTGAAGGGCTCGAACACCTCCTCCAGTTTGTCCTCGGGAATGCCCGGACCGTCATCGTCAATGATAGCGACGAAGACGTCAGGCTCCGCTTTCAGCGTTACCCGGGCGCCACGGCCATAGCGGACGGCGTTCTCGATCAAATTGCGGACGGCGCGGCGGATTTCGTTCGGGCGGCAGCTGCACGGCGCCACGCCTTCGATCTGCACCGTCACGGGCTGATCCAACTCGATAAGATCGTCGCACACGCTTTCGATCAGGGTTGCCAGATCGACCCGCCGCTGCTCTTCGCCGGGGCCGGCGCGGGCGGCGGACAACACAGCCTCTGTCATGGACTGCAACTCATCGAGATTGCGCGTCAGCCGGTCGCGCGTTTCCAGGTCGTCCACGAACTCCGCCGTGATCCGCATCGCCGCGATCGGCGTGCGCAAATCGTGTCCCACCGCCGACAGAAGCTGGCGCTGGCTTTCCAACGTGCGCGTGACGCGATCGCTCATCTGGTTGAAGGCGTCGGTCGCGCGGCGAATATCTTCCGGCCCCTTGGCGGGCAGCTGCGGCGCTTTGCGTCCGCGCGCCACCGCATCGGCGGCGATAGCGAGCGCGGATAGCGGGCGCGACACGCGTCCGGCGAGCCAACCCGCGGCGGCCCCTGTCAGGATGGTGCCAAGGGCGGCAGCGATCAGAATCGGCGGTTCGGGCGAGGGCGTGGGCGGACGTGCAAACTGCACCGTCAGCCAGCCATCGCCATTCGGGAAAGGCTGAGCAATCTCAAACGCCTCACCATCATTGTTCAGAGCCGTTCTGCTCGGTTCCAGCAGACGCACGCGCGCGGGACCGACGCGGGGCAGCTTCTCTTCCGCGATCAGCTCTGCCGCCATCGCTTGCTCTTCCTCACTCATGGTGCGCTCGCCGAAAGGAGGCGAGGTCATGATGGAATAATGGAAGAGGTTGCCGCTCAACGTGGCCACCGCCGAGTCGCGCTGCGATTCGGGAATGGTCATCAGATAACGGAACACCGCGCCGACACGGTCCACGGCGGCATTGATGCGGGCGTTCTGCAGTTCGCCTTCGCGGCCGATTTCCAAAATGGCGACGACCGCAAGATTGGACAGAATTACCGCGGTGGCAACCACCGCCACGAATTGAGACCTGAGAGTTGTAAAGGCCCGCATCAGAGGATCTCCACATCCGAGGTGAACATGTAGCCGCCTCCCCACACCGTCTTAATATAGCGCGGATTCTTTGCATCCTGCTCGATCTTGCGGCGCAGACGGCTGACCTGGTTGTCGATGGAACGGTCGAAGACCTCCGCATCGCGCCCCTTGGTCAGATCCAGAAGCTGCTCGCGCGACAACGCCACTTTGGGCCGCTCCAGAAAGGCCATCAGCAATTTGAACTCGCCGCTGGAAAGGGGCAAAGCGAGGCCCTCGGGCCCGACAATTTCGCGCTGCGCGGCGTTGAACGTCCACTCGCCGAAACGATAGCGCTCCGCCGTCGGTCCACGCAGCCGGGGCGGGAGCGTATTGGTCCGGCGCAGGACAGCGCCAACGCGGGCAAGCAATTCGCGGGGATTGAAGGGCTTGGCGACATAGTCGTCCGCGCCCACTTCCAGGCCGACAATGCGGTCAAGCTCGTCGCCGCGCGCCGTCAGCATAATGACGGGAATGCCGGAGTTTTCGCGGATCGAACGGCAGAGAGAAAGCCCATCTTCGCCGGGCATCATGATGTCGAGAATGACGAGATCGATCCCCGAGGTTCGCATAAGCCGGCGTGCGGCTTGGGCTCCGTCGGCCGCGGAGGCGCGATAGCCACTTTCCTTGAGGTAGCGAACGAGCGGTTCCCGAATATCCCGCGCGTCATCCACCACCAGGATATGCGGCTGCACGCCGCTCTCGGGCACGGGCTTTGTCCTGTTTACGCCGTCGCTTAACACGTCAACCGCTCAGACGCCGCAAGGGTGAACCTGTCGCAAACTATGTCATTCCCGGCGAAACGGCAAAGAGAGATGCGCTTTCGCGCCTTTTCGTGAAAGCTGTGGGACGAGATTGCGGTTTGCTGGCGTAATTAAGGACACGAATCTTCGCGCGTGAACCTTATAGCCGGGCAGCCCCTATCCCATCTGCCCGGCTTCTTTTTCTGTCGGGAACTTAATCTTTCCGTAAAGTCGCGGTCATCTCGCCGAGAATGGCGATGGCAATTTCCGCCGGCGAACGCGCGCCAATGTTCAACCCAATAGGGCCGTGAATGCGGGCGAGTTCCGCATCCGTGAAACCTTGCGCTTTCAGGCGTTCCAGCCGCTTGGCATGCGTGCTGCGGGAACCCAAGGCGCCGATGTAGAAGACGGGCGACTTGAGCGCGGCAGCGAGTGCCGGATCGTCCAGCTTCGGATCGTGCGTCAGCGCAACGATCGCGCTGCGGCTGGTGAGCGGCGCGGCGGCGAGCGCCTCATCGGGCCATGCGTGCGAGAGCTTCACGCCGGGAAAGCGTTCGCTCGTGGCAAAGGACGTACGCGGATCAATCACGCGCACCGCATAATCGGCAAGCGTCGCAATGCGCGCCAAGGGCTGCGCGATATGGACGGCGCCGATGATCGCCAGATCGAGCGGCGGATTGAAAACCGTAAGGAACCAGCCTTTGCCGTCGGCTTCGACGCTGCCGCTTTCGTCCCGCCGCGCCTGTACACGCGCGGCAATGGTGAGAGCGTCCGCACCGTCCCCATTCGGAAACACGTTGCGGCTTTCGCCGGTGGCGAGGTCCGTGGCCAAAACAACTGCGCGTCCCGCATCGCGCGCGCGCTCCAGCTCCAACAGGGTTTCGCGCTGCAGCGGCAACAGAATTGGCGCGACGTTGATTTCGACGGTGCCGCCGCAGGCAAGGCCCACAGCCCAGGCATCCTCATTGCTGATGCCGAATTTCAGATTGCGTACCTTGCCGTCGGCGAGCGCAGCCTGCGCCTCGCCGATGACGGAGCCTTCGACGCAGCCGCCGGACACCGAGCCGGTAAAAGCGCCGTCCGCGCGCACCGCCATCTGGCTACCTGCCGGACGCGGCGCGGAGCCCCAGGTGCGCGTGACCGTCGCAATCGCGACCTTCTGCTGCGCATGCATCCATGATGTGGCCGCGGCCAACGGATCGGCAGCGGTATCGCCTGAAGTGGGGGAGGGGATGTTTGTCATTGGTCCATTATAGCATCGCCGCGCTCACCGCGCGCTTGGCCAGGACAGACACCAGATTGGCGCGATATTCCGCGGAACCGAACAGGTCCCCGTTCAGACCATCGGGTGACACAGCAATTCCCGCGATCGCCTCCGGCGCAAACTGGCGAGCGAGCGCGGTTTCCATCTCCGTCATGCGAAACACGCACGGCCCCGCGCCCGTAACGGCAACGCGGACCGCATTGCCGAAATCGGCGACGAAAACGCCTGCCATGGCATAGCGCGAGGCGGGGTTGGGAAACTTCGCGTAGCCAGCACGGCGGGGCAGGGGGAACGACACCTCGGTGATGATTTCACCGGCTTCCAATGCCGTCTCGAAAAGCCCTTTGAAAAAGGCATCGGCTGGGATCGTGCGCCGGGTCGTTTTCACAGACGCGCCCAAACCGAGCACCGCAGCTGGATAATCCGCAGCCGGATCATTGTTGGCGATAGAGCCGCCAATCGTTCCCTTATGCCGAACCGCGGGATCGCCGATTTCGCCCGCCAGAACGGCCAGAGCCGGGATCGCGCTTTCAACCTCGGCCGAGGCGGCAACGGTGGCGTGGGGAGTCGCCGCTCCAATCACCAGCGCGCTTGCTTCGCGGCGAATGAACGAAAGATCGCCAATGCGCGCGATGTCGATAAGGTCGGCCGGCGCTGCCAACCGCTGCTTCATCGTGGGAATAAGCGTCTGACCGCCCGCGAGATAGCGCGCGTCGGGAGAATGGCTGAACATATCTTCGGCTTCTTTGACCGATGCCGCGCGCCTGTATTGGAATGGAGCGGTGTACATTCAGCGCGCCTCCGCCACGGAACGAATGGCTTTGATAATGTTCAGGTAGCCGGTGCAGCGGCAGATGTTGCCCTCAAGCTCGCGCCGTATCGTGGCATCGTCGAGCTGCTCATGCCGCGCCAGCATGTCCACCGCCGTCATGATCATGCCGGGCGTGCAGAAACCGCATTGCAGTCCGTGATGCTCCTGAAACGCCGCCTGCACCGGATGCAGCGCGCCGTCTTTCGCCAAACTCTCGATGGTCTCGATGTTATCGCCATCCACCTGCACGGCGAACAGCGTGCAGGACTTCATCGCGCGGCCGTTCACATGCACCACACACGACCCGCATTGGCTGGTATCGCAGCCGACATGCGTTCCCGTCAGATGCAGGTGATCGCGGAGGAAATGCACCAGCAATGTGCGATCCTCGACATCCGCGTTCACGGATTGGCCGTTTACGGTGAGTGACAACGCCGCCATATTTTTCGGTTCCTGATTGCAATCGATGACTAGAGCGCAATCCGACGAAGTGGACGCCGGTTCGTCGTTAGATTGCGCGCCAAACTAAGGAATCTAGAGCACGATCCGATTCATTTTGAATCGGATCATGCTCTAGGACGCGGGGCTACGCGCGTCTAGAGGACAATGGAAAACACGATCAGCAAAATGATGATGACGCCGATCAATCCCGCCACCCAGATTTGCGGCGCCAAGCCTTCTTCGCCGGGCTGACGTTGGCCGGACGGCGCCGCGGGGGCGCTCGCAACGGCTTGCGCCTGCATCAAGGCCACAAACCTGGCGAAGAACTCATCGGCCAGCGATTTTGCCGCGCCGTCGATCAGCCTCTGCCCGACCTGCGCCAGCCGTCCGCCGATGGCTGCTTTGGCCGTGTACTCGAGTACTGACCCGGCGCCGTCCGGTGAGATGTGAACCTCGGATTCGCCACGAGCGAATCCGGCCGCTCCACCCTGACCCTCACCTTTCAGGAGCACGGCGCGTGCAATGCCGGGCGGTGCGGGGATTTCCTGCAATTGGACGCGGCCCTCGAACCGGGCTTTCACCGGGCCGATTTTCAGCGTGGTCCGCGCCCGGTAATCCGTGTCCGAGGTACGCTCCACGCCTTCGCAGCCGGGGATGGCCGCAGCCAGTATCTCGGGCTCATGCAACGCCGCCCAAACTTTCTCGGGAGCGGCTGGAATGCTGTATTTGCCTTTAAAGTCCATTGCTTAACTCTGTTGCAGCGAATTTGCCGCCGGGTTGCACCGCTACTTCTAAGACCTTCACGATTGTGTTAACTTTGTAACAACTATCTGGGGGGATGGGGCAAAACAGTGGGTGCGGAGGCAAATCTATCGCCTTCACCAACCGACGGTGAAGCGATCATACAAATATCGGGACGAATCAAATGGTTCGATTCCGTCAAAGGGTACGGATTCATCAAACCGGCAACGGGCGTTGAAGGCGACGTCCTGCTGCACCAGTCCTGCGTAAGGCAGTCCGGGTTCAAACTGGCTCAGGAAGGCGCGCACGTGGTGTGCGAAGCCGTGCAGCGTCCAAAGGGGTTTCAGGCGATACGAGTCCTGGAGTTGGACAACAGCACGGCGACGCCAATCACGGAGATCAATCGGGAACGCTATACGGCCGAACCCGACGGGCCCGCCTTCGAAGCGACGGTGAAATGGTTCAACCGTGGCAAGGGCTATGGGTTCGTGTCGCGTGACGCCGATTCACCAGATGTCTTCGTACACATGGAGACATTGCGCCGTTCCGGGATTCGGGAACTGGTGCCGGGCCAACGTGTAAAGGTGCGCGCCGGCGACGGCCCGAAGGGACAGCTTGCGGCCGAGATTATTGTTCTCGACGCGTAAGATCGCCCCGCCGCAGCCTTAGTCCGAAAAATCCGAACCGATCCAATTTCATTGGATCGGACCATGGTTTAGTGTCCGGCACATGGCACACACCGCTTCGCTTCGAATCGTATTCGCCCTGGCCGGTCTGCTTGCATCCTGCGATGCGGCCCTTGCCCAGAGCTGTCCGCAACCCAAGCGGATGACCTTCCGTGTCGAGAGCGAGATTCGCCGGGACGTTCGCGGTTTCACGCAAGGCTTGGAAGTTCACGACGGCAAGCTATTCGAAAGCACCGGCAAGCTGGCGGGCGGAACCCGGCTGACCACGATCGACCCCAAGACTGGCAAAGTTACGGTGCTGGCCAATTTCGGTGCGAGCTTCTTCGGCGAAGGGCTGACGATTCTGCACGATCAGATTTATCAGCTCAGCTGGCAGGAGCACGCGGCGTTCGTCTACGACTTGAACGGCAAGATCGTCCGCCGGATGGAAAATCCGCGCGACGGTTGGGGCCTTACCAATGACGGCACCAATCTGATCGCGACCGATGGCGGCGACCGGCTCTATTTCGTGAACCCGGCAAATTTTATGACGACGCGCGCGGTTCGGGTGCTGGCGGGTAAAGAGCCTGTCGCGGCGCTCAACGAACTCGAAAATGTCGACGGCAAGATTTACGCGAACATTTTTACGACATGGGAAATCATCCGCGTCGATCCCAAAACCGGATGCGTCGAAGCCAGCGCGGACTTGCAGCCGCTATGGAACCGCATGAGCGCGGATGAACACGCTTATCTCGACAGCGATTCGAATTACGTGCTGAACGGCATCGCCTACGACGCCAAAACCAAGCTGTTCTACATAACCGGCAAAAGCTGGCGCTACATCTTCACCGGGCGCTTCGTCGACGCGAATTAGGTTCGGTTTCTAAGTGTGTCATCCCCGGCGAGCATCGCGGGTTCGCGATTCTCGGGAAGGGGATCCATTTGGTGAAATTCGGGCGTAATCGGCGACAAATAGATTCTTTTCCCGTTGTGACGCTGAGCGCGCCACGACGCGGGAATGACATCAGGGTGGGGGGAATAAAGCGTCAGAGGCCCAGGCCCCGGGCGGGGATAGGCCGAGGGCGCGCGGTTCTCCTTGCTGGGCAACGGCCGAATGTGTATCTGCTTTCATTGGGCCGGGGCGTGGCGCAGCCTGGTAGCGCATCTGCTTTGGGAGCAGAGGGTCGCGTGTTCGAATCACGCCGCCCCGACCAGCTTGCCGCGCCGAAGCCGTAAGGCGAAGGCGGGCCGAGCGGGTACAGCCGCAGCCTATCGTTGGCTTGATGGAGTTTACGAATGCTTGCGCGGATTTATCAGCCTTCGCGGAATGCCACCCAGTCGGGCAAGGCTCGCACCACGAAATGGGTGTTGGAATTTGAGCCTGAGCGCGCACGGCAGATCGAGCCGTTGATGGGCTGGACGGCCAGCTCCGATATGCGCCAGCAGGTCACCCTGGACTTCGACACCAAGGAAGAGGCCGTCGCCTACGCCGAAAAGAACGCCATTCCGTTCCAGGTGTTCGAGCCTCACAAGGCGGTGCCGAAAACCAAATCCTATTCCGACAATTTCCGCTTCGACCGGAAGACGCCCTGGACGCACTAAGCGGTCCAGCCTACGGCGGGCAGGGTGCGTGACCCGCGCATTTCTGGTACCTGATAGGCGCTTTCCGTTC
>Ga0114969_10004045_pt1 | contig 11673 bp, 8 predicted proteins | sample M_130807_MF_Meta_FD_87316 | JGI IMG/M metagenome (GOLD analysis project Ga0114969, IMG submission 87316) | Freshwater microbial communities from Lake Montjoie, Canada to study carbon cycling - M_130807_MF_MetaG | ecosystem: Environmental > Aquatic > Freshwater > Lake | place: Lake Montjoie...
GATCGCCGCCGCGGTGATCTATCTCGCATCGCCTGAAGCTTCATATGTCACTGGCCAGGTGCTGGGGGTGGATGGCGGCCTGGTGATGATGTGACGCCCGCGGGACACCGCGGCGCGCCATATGCAGCAGCGCTCGCCCTCCTCGCTGGGATCACCCTTGCCACCGCCACCTGGTCTGGCCTTGGCCCACTCGCCGTCACAGCACCCCGCGCACGCGCCGCTGAGGTTACGGCTGAGGTTGCAGCACTTGATACATCACTTCTTGGCAGCGACGGCCGCTACACGCTCCTCTTCTTAGGGAGCGACAAGCGCTGTCGCAAGATGCATTCACCACTCGGCGCAGAGCGTTGCAGCAGCCTTGAGCCGAAGGTGGCGGCGGCGAGCGCTGATGGCGCGCCAGCGAGCGCTCTCTATCCGTACATCTGGTCGCCCACCGCCGATGCGAAGCTTGATGCGCCGCGCAACCGTGCTGGCACCGAGCGGACCGACGTGATGACCCTCCTCACGGTGAACCCGGCAACGGGTGAGTCGGCGGCGCTGAGCATCCCGCGCGACATGGCGAACTTCCCTTTGAAACCGTCCCTCTCAAGCGATTTCTGCCGTCCTGGACGGACGCGCTTCAACAGCAAAGTGAACGCACTCTTTGTGTTCGCGCAGCTCTGCATGAAGAACACTCCGAAGCTGCGAGCATGGGAGCGCTCCTCGCTCGCCGCAGAAAAAGTCCGCGAGAACCTTGCCTACGCGTTTGACATAGAGATTGATGATTGGGTGCTCACCACCTTCGGCACCGCCGATATCCTTGGTGCCACACTCGACACGCTCGCCCCTGGCCCAACGCTCGTCCATCTAAACGACAAGAGCCGCTTCGCCTCCTGTCGGACGAACCGCCTTCGCACGGGAAACGAGAGGAGCTATGACGACATCAACATCTCATCAAACGCGAAGTACGGCGATCTCCTCTTCCTGCGCCCAGGGAGCGTTGACCGGTTCGGGAGGCGCTCAGGCTGGTATCACGCCAACTGCCGCGAGCCAGAGAGCAACGCAACGGTGCGCAGCACGAGTCCGAACTTCATCGCCGACTCTTGCCCTACCACCGGCGCCTCTGCTGAAGGCTGCATCTTTGATGTGCCGAGCAGCCTCTGGACCGGCTTTGCTCGCGCGCGAAAGTACGACGGTGATACGAGCCGCATCCGCCGCGCGCAGCGCATCCTCGCAGCGATCACGCTCCGTATCGTTGATGCTGGCAGCGAAGTTGCAAGCGCACTTGCCGCACTCGCCTCCATGCGCTGGTATGCATGGGCGGATCGCAACGCAGCGGGCGTGGTGAAAGATTGGAATCTAGGGCCGGCGCTGGTGCGCGGCAGCATTGCACCTGCTGACGTGCCAACGATCTTTAGTTACGTAGCAGCGGCGAAAGACGAACTTGCCGCTGGACCTGATGCGCCTGAGGGGTGGCGCTCGATGCTGCTTCTTGGTCAGCGCGTCACGCTTCCGAGTGGCGCGCAGTGCCGCATCGCCACCGCGTCACTCTTTGGAGCTGACACGTTTAGCAGCAGGCTCGCCTGCACGCGCGCCTGGGTTGCGACAGAGTTCGGAGCGGGCGGGCCCTAGTTTTCCCGTGTGCGGCTTCGCGCGTTAGTTCGCGAGTCCGAGCAGGTTCGCTGCAAGCACCAGCACGTTCAGCACCCCCAAGACTCCAACCGCACCCCAGCCGACGAAGCGGAGCCATCGTGGGCTCGCATGCTCGCCGAGGAGCGCCTTGCTGCTGGCGAGGCTGACGATGAAGGCGAGCACGATGGGGAGGAAGAGACCCTGCAGATACTGACTCCCCACGATCGCGCCGATCGGGTCGAGTCCAGGGATCATCACCACGCCCGCACCAACCACCAAGATTGCGGTGAAGATGCCGTAGAAGATCGGCGCTTCCTGCAGCTTGCGATCAACGCCCGACTCAAAGCCGAACGCTTCGCTCAGCGCGAAGGCGGTGGTGAGCGGCATGATCGCCATCGCCAAGAGGCTTGCACCAAACAGTCCAGCGCCGAAGAGGATCGTGGCGAAGGATCCGGCGAGCGGCTCGAGTGCAATCGCCGCCTCGGCGGCGGAGCCGATCGCCTTCCCGCTTCCAGCGAGTGCGACCGCCGTGGCGATCACAATGCAGACCGCGATGAAGTTGGTCCAGATTGATCCGAGGATCGCATCGGCGCGCGCCGCACCGAGCTCCTCTACGCCGATCTCTTTCTCCGCAACCGCCGACTGCAGGTAGAACTGCATGTACGGAGTGACGGTGGTACCAACTACGGCGATGAGGAGCAGTGCCTCTGCGCCAGAGATGCCGCCGAGATCTGGTGAGGTGATTGATGAGGCAACCTCCGCCCAGTTTGGATTTGAGAGCAGTGCGGCGGCGATGTAGGCCAAGAAGACGGCGGTGAGTGAAAGGAAGATGCGCTCCACGCTGCGATACGACCCCATCACCACGAGCAGCCAGACAGCGAGCGCAGCGAGCGGCGCCGTCACAAGGATCGGCACGCCGAAGATTGCGAGTGCCGACGATGCGCCAGCAACATTTGCGACCGTGTTGGCGAGGTTGGCCATGAGGAGCACGACCATGGCGAAGAGGGTCCAGCGCACGCCGAAACGCTCGCGGATCAGGTCGGTGAGCCCCTGTCCTGTCACCACGCCGAGGCGGGCGACCGACTCCTGGACGAGCGCCAGAAGGAGCGCCGTGAAGGGGAGGATCCAGAGGAAGCGGAGCCCAGTGGACGAACCGAGTGTGGCGTAGGTGGTGATGCCGCCCGCGTCATTTCCAGCGACGCCGGCGATCAGCCCTGGTCCGACAACGGCGAGGAAGGCGAGCGGCCCGCGTCGACCACGGAAGGTTTCGCGAAGGCGCAGGAACGGGAGGGCGCCGAGTGAGGCGAAGCGTCGCGGCGCACCGCGTCCGAGTTCGAGTGGTGCAACGCTGCGACGATCAGCCATTGCTCTTGTTGCGAGGCGCTGACTTGGACTTTCGCTTGGCGACTACAGCGGCGATGCTCCCCTTATGAAGCCGGCGTGGCATCTCACGGCGCCACTCCTCTGGCAGGACATCCCAGAGTGCATCCGATGCGGTGATCACACCCATCAGGCGTCGCTTCTCATCGACGACTGGTACGGCAACAAGGCCGTAGCGTGTGACGACGCGCGCCACCTCTTCGGCGTGGGCGAGCAGCTCCACCGCAACGGGCTCGTCTTCCATCAAGTCGATCACCTTGGCGCTTGGGCTGGCAAGGATCAGGTCACGCAGTGTCACCTCGCCGAGAAGATGACGCTTCGCATCCACCACGTAGACGGCAAAGGCAACGTCGGCATCTGGCTGCAGGCGGCGAATGGAGGCGAGCGCCTGCGAAACCGTTGCAGATGGGCGCAGCGCAACATGCTCAGTGGTCATGATGCCGCCGGCGCTCATCTCTGGATGCGCGAGCAGCTCCTTCACATCTTCGCGCTCCTCTTTTGCCATCAGGCGCAAGATCGCGCTGCGGCTCATCGGCGAAAGATCGGCAACGGCGTCTGCCGCTTCGTCTGGGCTCATCTCCTCAAGGAGATCGGCGGCGCGCTCAGGCTCAAGGTCTTCAAGAAGATCGGTGCGCGTCTCTGGCTCCAACTCTTCGAGCGCTTCGGCGGCAACCTCTTCGTCGAGCGAGTTGAAGATGTCGGCGCGGTCGCGCGGCGTCAGCTGGTCGATGATCGTGGCGAGGTCGGCCGGGTGCAGCTCAGAGAGGCCGGCGTGCGGCACCTTCAGGCGCATGCTCGCAATGGTGGAGCCGAGCGGATCTACATCCTCCCAATCAATATATGAGGCAACGCGCGAGCGGCCGCCGGAGAGTCGTTCGATCCAGTTGTCTGGGAGGCCAAGGCGGCGAAGCAAGCCCGCCGCACCAACGTCTACGGCAACGAGTCGCATTGCACCTTCAACGAAGTCGAGCAGTACATCATTCGCGCGCACCACCTTGCGCCCATCAATGTCAACGATCTGCTTATCCAGCAGGTCGCTCTTCAGGAGGATCTCGTCCTTCCGCTTGCGGAACCCGGTGATGTCGATGCGCTCCGTTGCAAGACGCGCCCCACCCATATCGAGTCGCTGCACGGAACTCCACGGGAGGTAGATGCGTCGTCGGCCGGTGCGCACGACAAGGCCGGTCACCGGTGGGTGACTCGTCCCAACCGCAACGATCAGGTCGTCAATCGAACCGATCGCGTCAGGGCTCCCGTCGCGCACGGGTCGTCCAATGAGTCGCGAGAGATGGAGCATCGTGCCCTCCGATGCTTGGTCCCGCCGAAGTCAGCAGGTTCGCCTGCAGTCTACGCGGGGCAGCCCTCGGGGCGCTACCCTGCCCTAAGAACGGAGGGTTAGATGAGCAGTCGACGCGACGTACGGCGCCTTACGGTGCAACAGCTCGCCGCCTTCGCCGATACAACGGCGGAGTTTGGCGAGACCGAACTCACCCGACCCTGGGCTGAGACTCTCATCGCCGTTGGCGTTGCCGCCGTGATCGCCCACTTCAGTGAAGGGGGCGCCACCGTCCTTGCTGGTGCCGCCGCAGCCGCCCTCGCCGCCGTTGGTGTCAATGCGGTCCGCCAAACGGACGACAGCGATCTTCAGCCTGGCTCAGAGATCGTCCTCGCCGGTCTTGTCGGCCTTGCAACAGCGGGCTTGGCGCGGATTGTCCCCACGGGTGTTGGCCTGATCTTGGTCATCGTGATCGGCGCGCTCCTCTTGCGTGCGGTGGTGATCTGGGAGTTGCGCCTGCGCAGCCTGCCGAGCGGAGCAACGCGGCGCGACCGCGTTGGCGCCCTCGCCGTCTCCACACTGATCCTCTTCGCCGCCTCCATCGGTGTGGCGGCACTCGTCCCTGGGATCATCAGCGTCCCTGGCACGCCATCTGCGCGACCTGATGCTGTGGGGCCATTCGCCGTTATCGCAACGGGGATTGGGAGCGCGATCGCCGCAGGGCTCCTTGCGGCGCGGATGGCGAGCCTACGACGTGAGCGGACAAGCGGCATCGTGCGTGACGCACTCGGAGCGGCGCTGATCAACGGCCTCGCCTCTGTCGCATTCGCCGCGTTTGGCGCAGCGCGACTCGCTGGGCCCGCCGGCCTCGCCGTTCTCTTCTATGCCCGCGAGCTCTGGGCGGCCGCCCCAGAAGGGGAGCGCAGCGACCCTCGTCTCCTCCTCGAGATCGCCGCTCTTGTGTTGGCAACTGCCGCAGCGGTGCTCTGGATTGGGGTCTCCCTCTAGCGATCGGCTATCCTTCCCGAACGGCGCAGCGCCCGAATCCACAGCGCGCCCTTAATGAAGGAGGAGAACGTGACCCTCGCCAACGAGAGCCCCACCCAGAAGCCAGGGCGCGCAGCGCGCGACCATGCTGACGTTGCGTTGAAGGCTGCCGCCGAAGGGCGTTGGCAGGAGGCCGCCGACGCGAATCGCGCCGTGCTCGCCTTCGCCGCAGAGATCAAGGTGGAGGAGCGCATTGAGGCGCAGAATCGTTTGGCGAAGTGCCTCTGGGAGTTGGGCGATCTCGCCGGCTCCAAGAAGGAGTACCAGGTCACACTGACGCTCGACCCGCTCAACCGCATTGCCGAGCGCAACCTTGAGCGACTGAAGGGCTTGATCAAGCAGGTCGGCAAGAAGACCACGCCGAGCTCTGAAGGGGCAACGACGCCAGCCGGCATCTTCATTCAAGAGGCGGGGACCACTGGATTCGCCCACCTCACCAACGTTGCCGACGTTGCAACCCTCGCGCAGGTAAACCCTGGCGATGCGGTGGAGCTGCTCACGCTGAGCAATCGTCTGATCGCCAAGGCGAACGGGGTTGAGATCGGTCGCGTTGAGCCGCGCATCGCTGCGCGACTGCTGAAGTTGATCGCGGACGGAAACGTCTACAGCGCGGGGATCACTTCTATTAGTGGTGGCGACATTCGCATCATCATTCGCGAAGAGAGCGTCAGCGCGAAGAACATTGGGAAGGTCTCATTCCCAACGGCAACGCGCACCAACGACGAGCGCCCATACACGAAGGGCTCCTTCTTCCGTGAGGACGAAGGATTCAGCGATGATGATGACGACGACACCTACGAAGACGATGCGCCTGTGGCGGATCGCGTCACCGCCGAGCCGCCAGAGAAGACGGCGGATGACGCCTTCCTTCCTGAGAGCGAAGAGGTCGGAACCTCCGAAGAGTAAGAGAGCCCGCGAACTGCTGGATCTGGTGAGGGGCGCGTGGTGGAGCATCTTCGCGACGCGCGATTAGCGAGAACTGTTGCCGCGGTTACACGCGACGGCGCACTCATTCTTGATCTCAACGCTGACGAAGCATCCCTCGTTGTCGCCGGCGCGCGCCAGGGTTGCCGTAGCGTCATCCATGCGGCGGATCAACTCGCTGAGTGGGAGATCACGGTGGCACTCAGGCCGCCGAACGTCCGCAGCTTTGAGCTCGCCGTTGCGCAACTCCTTGAAGGGATCGGCACGGACCTCGATGCGGGGTGGCGCGGCAGTTGCACCGCCTGCGGTCAACCGCTCCGGATCGCTGCGTGGCGGTGGGAAGACACTTCGGCTGACACCGATCCGAATCGACGCCCCGCGGCACGTCGCGCCGTCTGTGCCGCGTGCAAGGGGCTCGGCAAGCGCGGTGACGCCTCAGCGATGCGGCCAAGTGAGGCGGCAACACAGGTCGCCCTCGGCGGCGAACTTCGCAGCCAGCTGCTGACACTGCTCGGTCCCGATGCGCTCGCACGTTGGACGCCGCGACAGCTGCAGGTGTTCGTTGCGCTGCAGCGCGGACTCGCTCGCTCTACCGAAGTGGCAACCTCACTCACAGCACTTCGCGTGGCGGTGACGCGGGCCGCACTTCGTAGCGCGCGACCAGATCCAGCGCTGAGCCCAAGCGCGAGCGCGCGGCCGTGGTGGGAGATCGCGCCGTGGCAGGCGCTCGCCGAAGCGGTTGACGATCAGCGACGTCAGCTCCTCTTGGCAGAAGAGCTCCCTCAAGATCTGACGCTGAGTAGCGATCTCGTCAACCTCGGATATCCGGGGCGACCGGTGATTGCGTCGCGCGCCTCCGCTGCTGCGCGCACTGCGCTGACCTCACTCGGCACAACGAGCGGGACGCGCGCCGTACTGGCACGTGTGCGACTCGGCGACAGCGCTGCCTCTCGGGACCTCCGACAACGCGCGACGCTTTTCGCTGGTGGCGTAGATCTTGTGGGAGATGCCGCTACGAGTGCAGATCCAGAGAGCCCAGCCGCTGTGGCGGCGGCCATCGCGCGACTCCTCGTTGCACTCGACCCGCTGATTCAAGACGGTTCAATTTTTGTTGTTGAAGTTCCAGAGTCACTGTCGTCGCTTGCAGGATGCCTTACCGCGGTGAGTATGGCGAGTGGCAGAGTGAGCGAGATTGAACGGTTCACACGTGAAGATGGGGTGAGCTGCTGGGCGATCAGCATTACCACGCCGCCAACACGTAGCCGTTCAGTCGGCGCACCGCGAAGCGGCGAGCGCGGTCCACTGCGCGGTGATGCACTGCAGCGTGTCCTTGCTGAACTTGTGGTGGCGAGAGGCGAGCCGTGCACGCCAGCGCAACTCCTCACGCTCTACGCGCTGCACCGATCGCTGGGGAGCGGTCTGCTGGAGAGCCCCGATCTTCTTGAAGAGTTCAACGAGATCCTGACGATGCGCGATCAACTCCGCCCTCTCGGCTCGACCGACCGACTGGTGCGGTGCGCCGACGACCGAATCTTTGTTGACGGGCGCAGGGAGCGAGAGCGACTCGGCGTCGCTGGCGGGGATGCCGATGATGCGGCGATCGCCGCCGCAGCCGCCGCAGGTCGTGCGGCGGGAAGCGTCCGTGAGAGCGATCGCCTCCTCACCGCCGCACTTCGCGAGGCGTACTTCGTCCAGGATGAGGAGGGGAGTCGGCCGCGTTGGGCCGCTACCAACGGCGGTGTTGATCGTGGTGCCGAACGCGCGGCGCAGGTTGCGCTGCTTCTCACCGTGGGTGCCGCAATGGGGCTGCACACTGCGATCGCCCCTGCACTTGCGGAGATCGTGGTGGACGACCAACCACTCGGTCGGCGTGTTGCACGCGATCCGATTGATTCATCACCACCACTCCGTCACCGTTCCGATCGCGCCGCCTTTGATCAGATTGATGTGATGCTCTTCCGTCGCGGCAGAAGCGTGATCATGTGTGAAGTTGCGCTGGGCCCACTTCCTCTTGCGGCCCTTCTTCTCGCGCGCCACAGTAAAGTTCCGAGCGATCGTGAGGTGGTGCGACTCTTGGTCACCGAGCGCGCACTTCTTCCGTTGGTGAAGTTGCGCCTCGTGCGCGACGAGCGACTCGCCGCAGCATGGGAGGAGCAGAACTGGCACCTCCTCGCCACTGATCAGTTGGCGCTCCTTGCACGACTTCCTGCACCACGACTCGCCGATCTTGAGCAATATCTTGGCGCAGGGCCAGTGGAGCGGAGCCCTGGTGCGCAACTTGACCTTGGCTCATTTGGATGGGAAGCCTCATGATGTCTGGCATGGAGCTGATGAACGTGATATTTCTTGCCGCCACCGCTGGCGTTGGGCCCTTCCGGTTCTTGATGGCGCTTCGACCGCGCGCTCCCATCACGCACCGGCTGATGCGAACGCCGTGGCCAGTGATCGGCATCGGACTCGTCTATGCGAGTCTCGTCCTTCCGAACGTTGGTGCAATCCTTGCCACGCTCCTCAATCCAACGCTCGGTGCAATCTCCGCATCGCTCGCAACTCCTGAGGGGAGCCTTGCGGTCTGGCTGCATGTGCTCGCCATTGACCTGATGGCGGGCCGCTACATTTGGCTCGACGGCCTCGCGCGAGGCGCGGGTGCACCACTCCGTCTTGCCGCTCTCACCCTTGCGCTCATGTTCGGGCCGATCGGGCTCCTGCTACACCTCGCCCTCCGCCGTCGCGTCGTACAGGATCCCTCCCAGCCCGTATCCTGAGCGCGAGGCACCCACGAGGGGTGAAGTAGCCCGGCTCGCCGGAAGGAGTCCACATGTCCAAGCCACTCTCCGCCAACGATCAGGCCGTACAGAAGCTCGCCGATGAGCTCTGGAAGGAGATGCTCGCCGCTTCGCCAATCTGGGGGACCTTCCTCGGTATTGAGGTGAATGACGGCGCACTGGATGACAACTCCGATGCGGCGCGACTGCGCGACCGCGCCATGTGGGAGAAGTACGGCAAGGCGGCCGGTGCAATTGGCGACGATGGTCTTGATATTGAGTGGAAGATCACACGCGACCTGATGCGCGTTGGCGCGGAGATCGCCGTTGAAAAGGACGACCACCGCATGGACCTCCTCTCGTCCGTTGACCATATGGATGGCGTGCAGACGATGCTTCCGCAGCTCGCCACCTTCCAGGATGCGAAGACGCCAGAGAAGTTTGCAAAGCTGGTCAGCCGCCTCAAGGCCTTCCCAAAGTTCATGGACGGCTATATTGAACGAGTGACGGAGGCGGAGAGGCGCGGCCTTGTTGCCTCGAAGATCTCAACGGAGCGCCTCATTGCGCAGCTTGATGGGCTGATGGCGATCCCGGCGGCGCAGTCGCCGATCGTCACCGCCGCAAACGTTGCGGGCGATGCTGAGCGCGCCGAACTCACCAAGATTGTTGCCGAGTACGTGGACCCGCAGATCAAGCGCTACTACGACGCAGTCTCTGGGAGTTACCGCACCAAGGCGCGCGAAGTGCCGGGCCTCTGCTCTGCGCCGAACGGCGCCGAACTCTACAAGGTGGCAATCCGCAGCTGGACAGGGCTCACCCTTGATCCGAAGGAGCTGCACGAGATCGGCCTCCAGGAGTGGGCCGAGATCCAGGAAGAGATGAAGGTCATCTCCACCAAGTTGGGACACGGTGGCTCCATTGAGAAGCTGCGCGATGCGGCGGAGTCCGACCCAGCGAACGTTGCCGTCTCAAAGGAGGCGCTCATCGTGCGCATCAAGGAAGACATTGACCGTGGCTACGCGGCTGCAGGGAAGGTCTTCGGACGATTCCCTAAGGCCGGCTGTGACGTCAAGGCGGTTGAGGACTTCAAGGAGAAGGATGCACCTGCGGCGTACTACTTCAGCCCAGCGGCTGACGGTTCGCGCCCAGGCACCTACTACGTGAACGGCTACGACCTGCCGTCGCGCTTCTTGCACGCGCTCGCGCCAACCACGTATCACGAAGCGATCCCGGGCCACCACTTCCAGATCGCACTGGAGATGGAGCTTGAGTTCCTCCCTGATCTGCGCAAGCATGCCTCGCACCTTGCGGGGAACGCCTACGTTGAAGGGTGGGGCCTCTACTCGGAGCGACTCGCCGATGAGCTTGGGCTCTATCGCAGTGAGATGGAGCGCTTCGGCATGTTGCAGGGTCAGGCGCACCGCGCCGCACGACTCGTCGTTGATACGGGCATCCATGCATTTGGCTGGACGCGCGACAAGGGCGTCGAGTTCATGGAGTCGGTCGGCCTCCCACGCACAGATGCAGAGATCGAGACCGATCGCTACATCGCCTGGCCAGCACAGGCACTCTGCTACAAGGTTGGGCAGCGCGCCATTCAGCGCACACGGAAGGCGATTGAGCAGCGCGATGGCGCGAAGTTCGACATCAAGTCGTTCCACGATCACGCCATTGGGCACGGTCAGATTCCGCTTCCGGTCTTTGAGGCCGAGATGCCGAACTGGGTTAAGCCAACAGCGTGAGCACGCGGGGCGGCGCCGCAGGCGCACTGCGCGCTGCCTCCCAGCGAACGATCGGGATCCTCGCCGCAATCGGTGCGGCGGCGGCCTGGGGCTTCGGTGCAACCACGTCGGACTACGTCCTCTCATCAGGAATGGGGAACGACACCTTCCTCGTCCTTGAACTGAGCGTCGGATTCGTAGTGCTGATGGTGATCGGTGCGTTGCGCGGTCAGCTTGGCGGCTTCCGTCACCCTGGCCTATCGCGTGCTGCAGCAACGGGGCTGATCGAGCCGTGGGGCGCCTACACGCTCGGCAACATCGGCATCATCTTTAGTAGCGGCGCCTTTGTCGCCCTCGTCTCATCACTTAACCCGGTGCTCGTTGCGCTCCTAGCGCTCCCATTCTTGGGTGAGCGCGTGAGCGGCACGGCGGCGGCGCTGATGGTCGTCTCCATTGGCGGGGTTGGGCTGGTGATCGGTGGCGATGCGTTCGGTGGATCGCTTAATCCGCTCGGCATCCTCTTCTCCGTATTCGGACTCCTCTGTGGTGCAACCTATTCGCTCGTCTCTTCCAAACTGGTGCGCACTGTCCCCGTGCTCCCACTCGTCGCGTCGCAACTCTTGGTTGCAGCGCTCGCCTCTACTGCAGTCCTTGTCGTTCGCGTTGGAATCCTCGGCGGCGACCCTGGCATCCCAACGGAGTTCTCCGTCTGGGCCGTGGCGATCGCCACTGGCGTCTTCGGTGGCGCCGCGCCGTTCATCCTCTTCCTTGAGGCTACCAAGCGCATTCCAACCACCACAACCGCACAGTTTGGCACACTCGTCCCTGTGATCGCACTCGTTGGCGGCGTCCTCTTCCTTGGTGATCAGCCGTCTGGATTCCAGCTGCTCGGCACGGCGATCGTTGTTGCCGCCCTCTCCGCACTGGCGCGGTATACCCGAGCGCACTA
>Ga0114969_10004047_pt1 | contig 11672 bp, 12 predicted proteins | sample M_130807_MF_Meta_FD_87316 | JGI IMG/M metagenome (GOLD analysis project Ga0114969, IMG submission 87316) | Freshwater microbial communities from Lake Montjoie, Canada to study carbon cycling - M_130807_MF_MetaG | ecosystem: Environmental > Aquatic > Freshwater > Lake | place: Lake Montjoie...
GCGGATATAAAAATGGCTTGTAATTAATTCTTCTATCAAGTAGCGGCATTATAATATTCTCCTTTATGATTTAGTATTTTTTTAAAATACTCCATAAATTATTCAACGATCACTTTTCTTCTGAATTTCTTTGAATCTTTTTCTTAAGAATTTCATTGAATCTTCAGTTTCCTCATCATCTTGTGGCTGAATATTCCTCAATTCATCTTCAGTTACAATTCTCAAAGTAGATCTGCTTGTATCTAAATGTACATGATATTTGACACCATCAATTCCATTACGATTTTTTGCAATGAATACACTACCATAACCGGTAGATTTATCGAGAGATTTCCTAGAAAGCCCAAGAATGAAATCAGCGACATGTGCTTGTCCATAAGCTTCTGCCATATTTGTTAAATCAACATAATCTTTATCAGCACCTTCTTTATTAGACTGTGAAGCAGACCATATTGGCAAATCTAATTCATTTGCTAATGAACGTAATTCTTCATAGATTTTTTTCAATTCTAATCTAAGAAGATCATATTTTTCGGTTGAACGCATAATCCCTGCATAATCAATAATGACGATATCAGGTCTGAAGTTTTCTTGAATCGCCAATTTCTCTACATGTGAACGAATAGTATTGATCGTGGCAGTGCCAGTTGGATAATATTTTACTTTCAATCTTCCAAGATTGTCGTTATTATCTTCATAATACTTTTTGATTTTTTCTCTATGTTCATAACATTCGATTGAATTGATTCCAATTAAATGTGAATCATAACGAATACCGACTGCTCTTTCATTTAATTCATAGGTATAATGTAGAACATTTTTACCTTGCTTCAAAGCACTTGCTCCAATGTGTACTAGAAAGTGACTTTTGCCTACCCCAGTTGGTGCAATGCAAATTCCCAATTCTCCAGCACCCAAGCCGCCATTCAAAATCTTTCGGCTATCTAATTCAGTAATGCCAGTAGCTACTGTTCTTCTATAAGTTTCACTATATCTTGCATCAATATCTGAAAATAAATCTAATCCTGGTGTATTGCTATTTCCAGCAGTAATAGCATTTTTAATTACATCAACTATCTTTTCATATTTTTCAGTTTCCAGTAAATCAACCGATTGTTCCAATGCACGTTGTAAACCAATTTTTTTACAAAAATCAAGTGATTTGTCTTTAACATATCCAAGATCTCCAAGATCTTGATTGTCATTTACTTTAACTAAAAATGATTTAATTTGTTCTCTTATTAAGGAATCTTTATCATTTTTAAGCTTATCTTTAAGAATATTAAGCAACAAATCAAACGAAGGAAATTCCTTATATTTTGTATGATATTGAAAATATTCATATGCCACAAGTTTCAAATATGGATAATGAAAATAATTCACATCCAATACTTCTGAAAATTGCGAAGCCCAAAGTCGATCTACAAGACATGCTTGTACGATTTTTTCTTGAAAATTTCTATCAAAAGAGAAAACTTTGCCCTGTGTATCTGTACTGGAGACTTCCAATTCAGAATTAGTAACTTGCTCACTCATAGTATTCATAACTACTCCTATCCTGTCAGTTATTCACTTGTACCACAGAAGATTTTTTGTTTATACCGTCGAATATTTATCTTAAAAAATTTCTCATTTGAGAACAAAAGGAATCTATGTCTAAATTGATTGAAATCCCTGATTCTAATAGGGTTTTTATAAATGTAAGCTTATCCATTTTTGGCTCATATGCTTCTAAAATGCCATCAATTTTGCTGATTTGTGAAGCCGATAAAGCACCGATATTTAAATACATCAAATCCCAATTCCTTTTTATTAATTTTTCACAAGATACTATATCTTGATAAATTTTAATTGGTTTTTTTGGATTATAATTCTTTTTAGCTATTTCTGTTAAATCAGAAATCATTAAATCTTTTTCTACGTCCGCTAATTCTGGAAATCTTTTTGCAACTGTTTTCCAACCAGCCCCTGGTATACCTTCTATGTTGTCACTTTCATCGCCAACCAAAGCTTTGGCTAAACAAAAATTTCTAGAAGAAATACCAAATTTTTCTAAAACTTTTTCGCCATTAATTAAAGATTTAATGCCAGGATCAAATATTTCAACTGTTGAATCATCTAATAATTGCAAAAAATCCTTATCCGAAGATAATATTATTTTTTTTGCTGTTATATTACAGAATTTTCCTCTTATAAGATAAGCGATTATATCATCACATTCTGTTTCTGGTATGAAGATTTGACAAATTGGAGTTGTTTTTAACAATTTAGATAAAATCATTAATTGATTTATTTTGGTTTCTTCATCTAAACGAAGAATATCTTTCATATTGCCAGTTCCAGCTTTATATTTAACAAATTCTTTTAATTTAGAACGATTTGCTTTATAATTTTCAGATATCTTTTTTCTTCTAGGAGAAGGTCCACCAGATTCCCAAATTACAAACACTTTTTGTGGAGAAAAAGTATTGACATAAGAATTTAATGCTTTTATAAATCCTGTTACTCCTCCAATTGGTTCACTTTTATTGTTTATTTCTTCGTTTACCATATAATGGCGAATAAAAATATTCAGTGCATCTACAATTACAATAGGTCTTTCTGTTGTTGTTATATTCATATTAAGCATAGTATATGAAATTTTTTAATTAATATACTATTAGAAAATTCAATATAAACGCCGCCAGGAACTAAATCCAAGCGGCGTTATTCTTTAAAGAATTATTCTATTCACTTGCCAGACGAACCGAAACCCGCAGAACCTCTATTGGTTTCAGTTACCTTATCACTCTCAGCCATTACTACCTCTCCAGCAGTAGATACCTTATAAACTACCAACTGTGCAATACGATCTCCAACGCTAAATACAGCGTCTTCTGAACCCATATTAACAAGGGTAACGCCTATCTCACCACGATAGTTTGGATCTATAATGCCACCAACAGGGAATACTCCCTTGCTGGCTAATCCACTACGTCCTTCAATCTTCATAAAAATACGATTACGATCATTATCCATTATAGGCATATCTGCAAGTTGAATACCAGTTGCCATCTTTTTTACAGTTCCGGCTGGAATGGTAACATTCTCCGAACAATAAACATCAAATCCAATGTCTCCATCTCTTACAGCATGAGGCACTTTGGCATTATCATTCATGCGCTTAAACTTGATATTGATTGTTCTGGATACCTTTGGTATTTGAGGATCATACCAATTTTTATCAACAGTTCTATATGAACTCTGTGCTATGCTATCACTTATATTATTATTACTCATACGATATTTCTCCAAATTTATTAAAAAAAAAGATCCTGTTTAAAGGATCTTACAAAAAAAAATTTTTATTTTAAATCATGAAAGCTGTTTTTCGTCAGATGCCATAGTTTGTTGTGCCAATATCGCTGCTTCTTCTGCTTTTTTATTCAATTCTTCAATATGTAAATTATAAGCTTCAACATATTCAGGAGTTAATGTGAGGTAATGTGCTCTAGCTTCTGTATTTTCTGGTTCAACAATTACTGCTCTTAAATGATCTATGATGTTTGTATTTGTCAACAAAGACAATTGCAATAAATCACGAACCAATGCTATGAAATCATCACTAAATTTATATGTTTTTCTTTCGTTTGTGTCGCTCATTTTTTTCCCTTTAATAACAATTATAGAATCTTTTATTTTTTTGTTTAAATTAGTTTTATAGGAAAATCTATTTTATCATTATTGTGATATTGTCGCCATGGATAAGACATCCACATAACTTTATCTCCAATTAAAATTTGATAAAATGAATAGTGTTCTGGAATAGATTCCTGTTTTCCTAAGAATAGAAATAAATCATTTTTATTAATATATTTTAAAAGATATTTTTCACTAAATGGAGCTTTTGATAAAGAATTTATCGCATGTCCATTTTTATTAATGACTTTATATATTGAACCTTTTTTTGGGTTCCAATTAGGTTTAATAATTAAAGTATTTGTCATTGCTATTTCAATAAACCTAAAAATATAAATAAAATAGAATAGAATATTAAAAATATTCCAATTATTGAATTAATTTCTTTTTTCGATTCATCTGACATATGCATTTTATATATTTCAATAAAAATCAATATTCATTTTAACAGAAATGTCAAACTTGGGAATTCCAACTTTATTAGCTAAATTATGTTTTCTACAATCTTCGGCATCAAAAAATAAATCAACATTTTTATTTTGATGTAATAAATCAATAAAATAATGTTCTTGTTTTCCAACGTTTTTTGCCATCAATCTAAAAAGAAGATTATTTAATCTATCGGTTTCTTTTGCATTGGCTTTAATATCTTCATTTTTACCCCATGAAACTGAAGATACTTCATGAATCATTACAGTGGCATTATCTCCAATGAAACGATACCCTTCAGTACCACATGAAAACAATACAGCACCACAAGACATTGCTTTTCCTTCTACTATTGTTGCTACAGGAATTGAACAGTTTTTAATTGTGTCTATCATTCCCAACAAAGCATAAACATCACCACCATAGCTATCAATTACGATAGGCAATACTGGCTGTTTAGAACGCAAAGCATGGTCTTCAGCAGCTTTAAATTCATCGATAAACTTTCTTGATTCTTCTTCCCCAAATTGTCCTGAAAAAGTGATTATCGCTGGCAAATCCCAGTATTTTTCTGGGTCTTGCGTTTTAATTCTTGGGTCGATTTCAATTTTGTACTTCATTTGTTTACCAAGTTTCCTTTTGTTAGATTTTTCATTTTTTTAATAATTTCTATAGTTGTTTTTACATCATATTTTGCATCATGTAAATTTTCTGTAGGTATATTAAAAAATTCAGCCATTGTTTTCAGTGAGTATGAATCAAATTTTGGCAAAAAGCCAGATATTGATAGAAATAAACCAATTGAATGTGTATCCATTTTTCTAAATGAAAAATATTTATTCCATTCTTCTGGTTGCATTAAATGATGTTTAGCGAATTTTACATCTATACTAACATTATGTCCTAATGGAATTAGTTTTTCTGCAATCGCATGTCTGGAAATAAAACTTCTAAATGACTCTGAAGCTTCTTTTAAGGAAATAGCGGCTTTATCATGTTCAACAATATTAATTCTATTAACTTGTAAAGCTTCTGGACTTATAACATACATACCATTTTCTGGTTTTAGTTTTAAATCAATTGATTCAATAGAATTAAGTTCTTCATCTAAAATTTCTCCATATAAAGTTAAAAGAGAAAATTCTTTTTTTAAACCACCAAATTCCGTATCAAAACAAAAATATTTCATATATTCTATATAATATAGGATCAATAAAAAAAAATAAATCATTTTTTTATGTTTTAAAAACACTATTTATTTCAAAATGAACGAAAAATTTCCAAAATTATCTGATTTATATGAAAATGCAGGAGATCCATCAGGAGCTGTTTCTTTTACAGGTGGACCATACGGATTTGGTGGGAATAGGCAACTAGTCGCTATTAATCCGGCGACAGCAGCAATCGAACAACAAACTCAAGACGAAATTAATGCTAATGTAGAACATCAATCTTGGATAATTAGAAAAGATAGAAGATTACCACCAATAGAATCACAAGATTTAAATCCAAGAATTCCTGCTGGTGCGGCTATAAAAGAATCAGATGAAATCCTTCAGGAACGTGAAGCTTCTGATATTTTATATAGAGATTTACCAGGTTGGCCACCTCAACCAAATGCCCTTGTATTGCAAAAAGACTTTGTTCCAGATCCAGATAATAAATTGTATTTAGATCCATTATCTGGTCAACCTTTAGAATATTTGGGAGCAACATTAGATTTTTCTCCTATAGAAGATATCGATACGGATGATTGGCACGATTTAGAAAAAAATTATATTCACAAACTAAACCAAATACAAGCTGAATTACAAACTGAAGAATTTAAATCACAAGCTCAAAGAGCTTACTTTTATGCTATGGCAAATAAAAGTGGCAAAAAAGGTAAAAAATGGAAAAAAATGGCTTCTGAATTTGAAAAAAGTACCCCAAAAAATAAAAAACTACCTAAAAAAATAAAAAAAGAATCTTTGATACATAGTAAAAGCCCAATGTCTCGTGGTTTTAACAATATGCAAGGTAATGCATTAGTGCGCCCGGCGGTTTTTATTGACCCAAAATCTAACATTATTGATGAACCTATAGATCCAGTTGGCAGTATGGGTGCCATAGGATATCCAAAAAAATTTATACCAGATGATTATGAAGCAAGATTAAAACAACATGATCAATACATTATGGGAACTGATAATATTTTAGGCGGCAAAAGATTACAAATGCATCAAAATCCGATTTTGATGCCTGAAGAAAATACTTACACTGAAGAACTAACAACATTGGATGAATATGATATGACCGAAACCATTTCAGAAACAGAAAAAAAATCAGCAGCAGAAAAACACACTGTAAGAAGATCTACTTCTACTTCCAATTTAGGTTTAGGAACTTCCTCTCTTAGTGAAATTATTAATCATTTAGTAAAAGAAGAATTAAAAATTCTTAAATTATTGCCAACTCCAGATGAAACTGGACTTCATGGCTCACAAGAATTTGATAAAAGCAGAAAAGAAGTTCTACAAGATTTACACAATGAAGAATTAAATGAATCTAAATTTTGCATAGACACTGATGAAGAATTAATGCAAAAAAAAGCTAAACATATAAATCCTACAAAACCTAAAGCTTGGTTAAGATCAAAAAGAATTGCAAAATCTAAATTTGGTCTTAAACCAACAAGAAGAATTTTAAATTGGCCGAGCGTTCGGGCAGTTGCTAAAGCTGAAGAATTATATAGACAAGCTGGGGGCAAATGGAAAAAAGTAAAACGACGTGAACCAGAATTAACTGAAAATTTTGATATTGAAAATGATTCTTTATTAATAGAAAACATATCTTTTGAAGATGTGTTGATAACAAAATTATTATTAGAAAAAAACGTTCCAACAAATCCAAGTCTTTGGAGCCGAGCTAAGTCTGCTGCCAGAGCTAAATTCGATGTGTATCCAAGTGCCTATGCTAATTTGTGGGCGTCCAAGTGGTATAAGAAAAAAGGCGGTGGTTGGCGTAAAAAGGAAAAGAAAAAATGAACGAAGATTTACGTCAATGGCTAAGTCAAAGATGGGTGGATATTAGTCGCAAGAAAAAAGGCGGTGGGCATCCTCCATGTGGTGCTTCTGCTGGAAAAGGTACGAGAGCTAAAGATAGCTCAAAAAAATATCCAAAATGTGTTCCAGCCAGCAAAGCTAAAAGTATGAGTAAAAAAGAAAAACAAAGTGCCGTCAGAAGAAAACGTCAAGCAGACAATAAACCTGGAAAACCAGATTTTGTTAAAACAAAAACTAAAAAAGAAGAATTAAATTTATTGGAGTATCAAATGAAATTAGATAATTTATTAGAATTTTTAATGGAAGAAAAAATATCTGAGCAAACTGATCCAGCAACTGGTTTACCGGTCAACCCTCCGACACCGCCTGTAGCGGTAATGCCTCCTGCTGGTGCAGGTACCGGTACACCCGCTGGTGGTGGTCTTGTGATGAATCCTGCTGTTCCTGCTCCTGCTCCTGGTGCTGCTGCTCCTGCTCCTGGTGCTGCTGGTACTATTGCTCCTGCTCCTGGTGCAGCAGGAACCGTTTCAGCACCACAAGGTTCAACTGCGCCATCTGTTATAACAACTCCAGCCGCAGTTCAAACACCACCTCAACAACCTGTACCTGTACAATCTGCAACAACACCCCCAGTAGCAGCTCCCGCAGGAGGATTACCGCCATTACCTCCATTACCTCCGTTAGCAGAAGATTTGTCTGCTCTTACTGAAGAACAATTATTAGAAATATTAACAAGTGAAAAATTAGATCCTGTTGGGCATGAAGATTCAGATATCAACAATAACGGCATAAAAAATGATAGAACAGATGACTATCTTCGACACAGAAGAGAAGTCCGTAGTAAAGCAATTAAAAGCAGCTTAAGCGAATCTGTAAAATATCAAGAATTACAGAATCAAGAACGTAGAAGAAAATCTTTAATAAAAGTTCAAAATAAAATTATTTATGCCAAAAAATGAAATAAATAAAAATTTAAGATATAAAAACAATAAAGCATTTCAAGAAATGAGAAATGCTTTATTGGAATCTTATTTTGTTTATAAAAGAAAAACATTAAAAGAAGCCGATTCATTTGATCCAAAAAGATCTGTTGCAGGAAGACCTTCATCAAAAAGAGAAACTGAAGAACAGCGTATGAATAGAGAATCAGAGAGTTTGCAATTTATCTCTCAACGGTATCTTAATGATATTCAAGATAAATCAAATGAAATAAAAGAAATATTTCGTTCACAAAAATTTCTTTCTTCAAATCCATTAGAACAACAAAAATCATTAGAAAAAATAGAAGATTTTTTTGATTTATTAATAGGCTATTATAGAAAACCACCTTCTTCAAATGAAAATTTTATAGAAAGTATAAAATCATTTATTATAGAAATAAATGATTTTGAAAATTTTGATTCATTTAATCAATATGTTGAGACAGGTGCAAAAGACAATCCCAAACTATTGGGTTTATTATCTTCAGCTTCTAAAATAGGTCACTATCTTGAATTGTTTAGTGGACGACGAGAAACGCAAAGAGAATTAGAAAAAACAAAAATTGTTCAAGGACCAATAGAAAAAATTTCTGGTGAATTTATACCAACAGAAATTACTGATGTCTTAAATCGTTTAGAACAAGAAATCATGAACAATGGCAATGTTGCACAAAATTTTAAAGACTTTGCCCGAAATGAAGTGTTGGAAATTACTCGTCAAATAAACAATCCACAACAACAAGTTGATAAAATTCAACAAATGATCGGATGGATATTAGGAGATATTCAAAATTATTCAGCATTAACAGTTGCTCCCACAAGAGTTGGTCATTTTGGTAAAGGTGCATTAACACCAAGAAGAATAACAGAAAATTATAAAAAAATTCTTGGTATTAAAAAACTTTCATTAAAAGAATCTTATAATAAAGAATATTGAACGGAGATTTTTATGTCAGACATTCCAGATTGGGAAGCAAAATATTGGGCAAATAGGCTACAACAAAAGGCTACTGGAAATAATCAAATTTCTCAACCAAATCATCATGAACCTTTACATGTTACTCAAGCAAAACAAAGAGGAGAAGACCCTAATTCTTTTTTGAGAAATTACCCTCAATTTGCTGGTGCTTCTAACATGAATGATCCAAGAGTCGCAGCTTCTAGAGAATTGTCTGGGCAACTATCTGCTCGTGATGTTCAAAATAATGTTAAAGTTGTAATGCTTAGAGAAGGAGCAACTTATTATAGACAAGTTCAATCTGAAGGATATGGAACAACTATTCCATTATTAAGAGGAATGGGAAAACTTAACAATGTTTCCGGAAAAGAATTTGAATTAAGAGGACCATCACGAGGTTATGTAGTTGATGGTTTACCTGTGATAGATGCTGGAAAAATGAATGAAAATCCCGAACGTTTTGTTAATTTAGTCAAAGTTAGAACAAATTTTATTGGAGATATTTTTGTTGATTCTTCCGCATTAATTGAACATTTTGGTGGTCAAAAAACAATTTTACGTGGATAAAAAAATAAAATATATTTTTATGTTATCATAAATGATATTTATATTTATTAAAACTATTTTTTATGGCAACACAGTTCCCAAATACGCTTGATGTCTTTGTTAATCCTTCAGCTACAACGCCTCTACAGGCTTCAGCAGGATTAAGACATTCTTTGCAACATACAAATTTAAATGATTCTACAAAAGCAATACAAAATAAAATTGGCGTTGACTTTTCAAATACTAATAATTCTATTGATTATATTATAAAATTATATTTATTAACTCAAACACAACATCAAGATGGTGGATATAGAAAAATTTTTTATGTCAATGGAAGTAAAGTAATTCCAACTTCGGTTGTGTGGTATCTGGATAATACAGAATCTATAAAGTTAGTAGAAAAAAGATTTTCTTACGGAGCAAATAAACTGTTGCCTAATAATATTTCCCTTATATTATATGATGGTTCTGATTCAAATATCGTAAAAAGAACAATAAATGACTCAATTATTTACGATAAATTGTTTGAAGTTTCTAGAACCAGAATAGTCACTTGAAATATTATAAAAATATTTATATATAGGCAGGAAATTTCTTTACCTATTCAAAAATGGGTTTTGAAGACGTGGAGATTTATCCTGTTTAAAAAATAAATAGGTGTTTTATGAGTTTTGAATCTCCAATTTCAGTATTACAAAATCTCGCTGGCGAAGAAGTAGCAGTTACTTCTGGTTCAGCACTTGGTTCAGTACAACCAGGCGTTGCCGTTCTTGCAAAAGATGGTTCTGGCAATGCTCAATTCCTTAATATGAACGCTTCTGGCGAACTATTAGTCAATGCAGCAGTTGACGTATCATTAACTGCTTCTAGCGATAGCGTCACCGTTCATGGTAATCGTGCAGCATTACTTCAAGATGCAGCAGATGACGTTCTTCTAGTCCGTGACAATGATGCCGCTGATGCTATTGATGCAGCTTCAACAGCAATTTCTGGTGCAGTTGCAGCAATGGACAGCAATCTCGGTGATAAGCTTGATACCCTAGATGGCTCAGTTGGCGCAGTTGAATCAGCAGTTTCTTCTGCTTCAACAGCTATCTCTGGCGCAATCGCTGGTTTCCAAACTGCTTTCGAAGCAGAAGACTTCGCATCAGAAGCAACTCTTGCTGCATTCAAAGATGCAAATCACACTGACCTTGTAGCAGCTTCAGCAGCAATCACTGGTTCTATCGCAGGAATGAATAGCGATCTCGGTGGCAAACTTGATACCCTTGATGGTTCAGTTGATGCTGTAGCAACAGCAGTCGGCACAGCAGAAGCTGGTATCGTCTCTGCATTAACAGGATCTGTCGCTGGCGCAATTAGCACAATGGACAGCAACCTCGGTGACAAACTTGATACCCTAGATAGTTCAGTTGGTGCATCTAAAGATGCAGTTGATGCAGCTAAAGCCGCAATCACTGGCTCTATCGAAGCTTTCAAAGCCAGCTTTGAAGCAGAAGATTTCGCATCAGAAGCAACTCTTGATGCATTCAAGACCGCTTTTGAAGCAGAAGATTTCGCATCAGAAACAACACTTGCAGCATTCAAAGCTGATAACCGCTCTGATCTACAAGCAGTTTCTGGTTCAATTGTAGCTCTAGGTGCAGATCTAAATGCTCAACTTGAACAATTTACATTCAATGCTTCTGGTTCACTTAAGGTTGAAGCAGATGTTAACGTTACACTTGCTTACGGCGATGATAGTGTTACTGTTTATGGTTCACAAGGACAAGCACTTGTTCAAGATGCCTTGGACAATAAACTATTAGTCCGTGATACAAATGCTAAAGATGCTATTGATTTAGTAGCAACAGCAGTCGGAACAGCAGAACAAGGAATTGTTGCTGCATTGACCGGTTCTGTTTCCGGAGCCATTTCTACAATGGATAGCAATCTCGGTGACAAACTTGATACCCTAGATGGTTCAGTTGGCGCAGTTGAATCAGCAGTTTCTGCTGCTTCAACAGCAATCACTGGCTCTATCGCAGGAATGGA
>Ga0114969_10004049_pt1 | contig 11667 bp, 11 predicted proteins | sample M_130807_MF_Meta_FD_87316 | JGI IMG/M metagenome (GOLD analysis project Ga0114969, IMG submission 87316) | Freshwater microbial communities from Lake Montjoie, Canada to study carbon cycling - M_130807_MF_MetaG | ecosystem: Environmental > Aquatic > Freshwater > Lake | place: Lake Montjoie...
CTCGACCGCGCGCGATTCCTCGGCGACACCGACTTCGTACAGGTGCCGATCGACACGCTCATCTCCAAGGCGCACGCGAAAGAACTCATCTCGACCGTGACGCCGAACAAGGCGTCGAGCAGCGCGGAACTGGGCAAAGACATTCTCAGCGCCGGCAAGATGCCCGCCGAGGAACCGATGGAGACGACGCACTTCTCGGTCGTCGACAAGGACGGCATGGCGGTGACCAACACGTTCACGCTCGAAGGCGGCTACGGCTCACACGTCGTCATCAAGGGCACGGGCATGATTCTCAACAACGAGATGGGCGACTTCAACAAGAAGCCCGGCACCACGACGACGACCGGCACGATCGGCACACCGGCGAATGTGATCGCACCGGGCAAGCGCATGCTGAGCTCGATGACACCAGTCATCATCGCCAAGGGCGGCAAGCTCGTGATGGTCACGGGCTCGCCGGGTGGTCGCACGATCATCAACACGGTGCTGCACGTCGTGCTCGGCGTCACCGCATGGGGCCTCAACGGCCGCGAAGCGGTCGACTCGCCGCGCTGGGATCACGAGTGGATGCCTGACCGCGTCACGTTCGAAGCCAACGCGCTCTCTGATGCCGCGATGGCCCAGCTGAAGACGATGGGCTACGACGTCGTTCAGCGCGGTGAACAGGGATCAGCGCAGTCGATCTGGATGCACCCGCAGACGGGGACGGCATTCGGCATCGCGGACCATCGGAGTCCGGATGCGAAGGCCAGCAAGGGCGGCAGCTAGGACCTGTGCTAAGCTCATTTCAATGTTTTCCTTCCGCCACCACCATCATCACCATATCGATGTCTCGGTGGCGGAGCTGCATTTGAGCTGATCAATCTGTAACAACCCGATTGGTTCTTCAAAGCCCCGCTGAACAAGCGGGGCTTTTTGCGTTTAGGGAGTGTGTGTCGTGGATTTCTCAAAGTTGAATGGGCTCGTGCCGGCGGTCGTGCAGGACGAGCAGTCGAATGAAGTACTGATGGTCGGGTTCATGAACGCCGAGGCGCTGGCAAAGACGCAGGCCACGGGCTACGTGACGTTCTTCTCGCGGTCGCGCAACGAGTTGTGGCTGAAGGGCGAGACATCCGGCAACCGGCTGCGTGTCGTGTCGCTGATTACTGATTGCGACGATGACACGGTGCTGGCGCGGGTGGTGCGGGAGGGCGAGGGGAATGTGTGTCACACGGGCACGCGCTCGTGCTTTACGAAGGCGATGCCGATGGAGGTGCGGTCATGACACCGAAACCGAACAAACTCAGGCTCGGCATTCCAAAGGGATCGCTGCAGGACGCCACAGTGCAACTCTTCGGCCGCGCGGGCTTCAACATCTACGTGAGCTCGCGTTCGTACTTCCCCGCCATCGATGATCCGGAAATCGAGTGCATGTTGATCCGCGCGCAGGAGATGGCGCGGTACGTCGCCGACGGCGTCATCGACGCGGGGCTGACGGGCCAGGACTGGATCGCCGAGTACACAGCCGCCAAGCCTGGCGCGCCGATCGCGTCCATTGCCGATTTGATCTACGCAAAACAGAGCTTCGGCAAGGTGCGATGGGTGCTCGCAGTTCCTGAGGATTCGCCGTTTCAGAGCGCTGAAGACCTCGAGGGTAAGACCGTCGCGACCGAGCTCGTGCGCGCGACTGAGGCGTACTTCGCAGCAAAGAACGTGAAGGTCAACGTCGAGTTCTCCTGGGGCGCCACCGAAGTGAAGCCGCCGGTGCTCGCCGACGCGATTGTCGAAGTAACCGAGACGGGCTCATCGCTGCGCGCGAATCGTCTGCGCATCATCGATACGCTGATGGAGTCGAACACGCAGCTCATTGCCAATACGCAGAGTCTTGAGAGCGCGTGGACGCGCACGAAGATCGACAACGTCGCGCTCTTGCTCAACGCGGCGATCGAAGCGCAGGGTCGCGTGGGCCTCATGCTCAACGTTGGCGTCAGCAACATGAAGGCTGTGCTGGCGCTCCTGCCGGCGCTGCAGCGGCCGACCGTGTCGCCACTCAGCCCCATCGAGAACGAGGAAGACTGGGTCGCCGTGAACACGATCATCGAAGAACGCACGGTCCGCGAATTGATTCCGCGCCTGAAGAACGCCGGCGCCACAGGCATTGTTGAGTACCCGCTCAACAAGATCGTGCTGTGATGCGCGCGACCGCTCTGCAACGCACAACGGCACGCATCGTCACCGACGTTCGCCAGCGTGGCGACGTCGCCCTGCGCGAGTGGGCGCAGCGGCTCGATGGCTTCGGCCATGGACCGTTTGCCATTTCGAAGCGCGAGATCGATCGCGGCTGGAAAGGCACGCCCGCCGATGTGCGGCGCGCGATCCGGCTCGCGATTCGCAACGTGCGATTGGTCGCCGAGCAACAGGTCCCACGACCGTTCACGGTGCGACCCGTGCCTGGTGTTCGCATCAATCAGGTCGTGCAGCCGCTCGCGCGCGTTGGCTGCTATGTGCCGGGCGGGCGCTACCCGTTGCCATCGACACTGATCATGACCGTGGTCCCGGCCATCGTCGCCGGGGTCGCAGAGGTCATCGTCGCGTGCCCGAAGCCGTCAGCGGTGGTGCTGTGTGCCGCGCGAGAAGCGGGCGCGACGACCGTTTTGAGGATCGGTGGGGCGCAGGCGATTGCCGCGCTCGCGTATGGCACGCGGTCCATTCCGCGCGTTGACAAGATCGTCGGGCCCGGAAATTCATGGGTCGCGGCAGCGAAGTCGATGGTCGCGAACGACTGCCCCGTCGACTTTCAGGCCGGGCCGAGCGAGATCGTGATCTATGCGAATACCGGCAACGCGGACTGGATCGCCGCGGACCTGATCGCGCAGGCGGAGCATGATCCTGACGCGCGCGCGATTCTCGTCACAACCAATGTTGAACTGGCAGCGGATGTGAAGCGTATGCTGCGCGACCTGACGCCGGCCACGGGTCCGGCTGCGGCGGCGCTCGCGCGCAACGGCCGAATCATTCTGAAGTCTGCGGAGGCCGACGCGATCGCAGCGGTGAACGAGATCGCGCCTGAGCATCTCGTGATCGATCGCGCCTGTGATGTGCCGCGCTTTCGTTCAGCCGGCACCATCTTCGTCGGCCGCTGGAGTGCGCAGGCCGCTGGCGACTACACGACGGGATCAAATCATGTGTTGCCGACAGCGGGCGCGGCGAGATTTCGTGGCGGTCTCAGCGCAGCAGACTTCGTGCGTGTGTTCACCGTGCAGACGATGACCAGACGCGGCATCCGCACGATCGGGCCCGCCGCCGTGACACTCGCGAAGGCTGAGGGATTGACCGCGCATGCAGATTCCATTCGGAGGCGGCTGTGAGTACGTACCAACGAGCGACAGTCACCGGCCCCGGCTTGCGGTTGCATCTCAACGAAAATACCGCCGGTTGTTCGCCGGCTGTGTTGAGTGCACTCGCTGCGCTGACACCGGACCAGATCGGGTCGTATCCCGACTACTCACGCGCGATCGACGCGACGGCCGCCTGGTTCAATGTGCCGCGCGACTGGGTCCTGCTCGTGAACGGCCTCGACGAGGGACTGCAGCTCGCGAGTGCGGCTGCGTCGGGCGCGACGCGCGGCTTTCGTGGCGTTGTCCTCGAGCCTGCATTCGAGATGTACGGTGTCTGCATCGAGGAATCCGGCGGCACGGTCGTTCGTGTCGCGCCGCGACCCGACTTCGCATTCTCGATGGACGATGTGCTGGTGGCGAGCGAGAGCGCGACACTGATCTATCTGACGGACCCGAACAATCCGACGGGGCTCGGGTTGCCGGCCGGTGCGGTGGAGGCGATCGCGACAGCTCGGCCGAACGCCACGATCGTTGTTGACGAAGCCTATGCCGATTTCAGCGGCCGATCGCTGATCAGCGCACTGCGCGACGACACCAGCGGGCGCCTTCGCAGAGTCATGGTCGGGCGCACGTTCGCGAAGGGGCACGGTCTCGCGGCACTGCGTATCGGCGCACTGATCGCAAGACCCGAGACACTGTCGCCGCTCGCGCAATTGCAGGCGCCGTACTCGCTCAATGTCGCGGCCACCGTCGCACTCGAAGCAGCGCTGTCGGATCAGCGGTGGCTGAGGTCGTGCGTTCAAGAATCGCACGCGTCGAAAGAGGCGCTGTACGAGTTCTGCAAGCGACATAGCCTGGCGTGCTGGCGGAGCGAAGCCAACTTCGTGCTGATCAACGTCGGAGCCGACGCGTCTGCACTCGTCGCAGCACTCGCAGATCAGGGCATCTTTATTCGCGATCGCTCACACGCACCGGGATGCGCTGGCTGCGTGCGCATCACGGCAGGATTACTTGCGCACACGGCGCAGTGCCTGCGCGCTATGGAGACATTTTATGCGTCGCGCAACCGTTAGTCGCAACACGACCGAGACGCGGATCTCATTGACGCTGACGCTGGAAGGGCGCGGCCGCTACGACGTCAGCACCGGCATTCGCTTCTTCGATCACATGCTCGAGCTGTTCACGCGCCACGGCGGATTCGATCTGACGCTGCGCTGCGACGGCGACCTCGACGTGGATCAGCACCACACCGTCGAGGACGTCGGCATCGCCCTCGGCGACGCAGTTCGCGAAGCGATCGGCAACAAACGTGGCATCAACCGCGCCGGTTACTTCGTGATGCCGATGGACGAAACGCTGGCCGTGGCGGCCATCGACCTGTCTGGGCGACCGGCGTGTGTCGTTGACCTGAAGAGGCCGGCGGCGCGCGTGGGCGATCTCACGACGGAACTGGTCGACGACTTCTTCGACGGCTTCGCGTCTGCCGCCCGCGCCAACGTGCACATCAAGGTCCTGTACGGGCGATCCAGTCATCACAAAATTGAAGCCGCGTTCAAGGCGTTCGCGCGCGCACTGCGCGTCGCCTGCGACAAAGACAGGCGGCTGGCACGCGTGCTGCCGTCGACCAAGGCGCTGCTATGAGTGCCACCGTCGCGCTCGTCGACTACGGCGCCGGCAACCTCACGTCGGTGATGCGCGGCCTGCGCCGCGCCGGCATCGACCCGGTGATCGCCACTTCGCCGGCCGCCCTCGCTGACGCCGCCGGCATCGTCGTGCCCGGAGTCGGCCACTTTTCCGCGACCGCTTCGATTGATGATGAGTGGCGCAAGGCGCTACTCTCCCGAGTCGCGGCCGGCGTCCCCCTGCTGGGCATTTGTCTCGGTATGCAGTGGCTCTTCGAAGGCAGCACCGAATCCCCCGGTCTCCCCGGCCTCGCCCTGGCACGAGGCTTGTGCCAGTCAATGAATGAGATCGGGACTCAATTCGCTGAATTGAGTCCCGATCTGATTGCGTTCAAGGTCCCACATCTTGGGTGGAATCGCCTGAAGCCGCCATGGGGTTGTATTGAGATCGGGACTCAATTCGGCGAATTGAGTCCCGATCTCAATTCAGATTCCCGACTGCTCGCAGGTGTCGAGCCTGGTGCATTCGCATATTTCGCGCATTCATTCGCCGCACCGGTCGGGCCAGAGACGGTGGCTACAACCACGCATGGCGCGACGTTCGCCTCTGTCATCGAGCGCGACAACGTGTTCGGCACGCAGTTTCATCCGGAGCTCTCGAGCGAGACCGGCGCGGCGATCTTTGCCAACTTTGCCCGCGTGGTGCGCCGATGAGCTCGCAGCTCACTCGCCGAGTGATTGCCTGCCTCGATGTCCGCGATGGTGTCGTCGTCAAAGGCGTGAACTTTGAAGGCCTCGTGAACGCGGGGGATCCAGCGGCACTGGCCGCTCGCTACGCCGCTGAGGGCGCCGACGAACTGGTCATGCTCGACATCAGCGCGACGATCGAGGGGCGACGTGCGATGGTCGACACGATTCGGCGCATTGCCGAGCAGTTGTCGGTGCCGCTCACGGTCGGCGGCGGGATTCGATCGCTGGACGATGCACGCGCGGCGTTTGACGCGGGCGCCGACAAGATCGCAGTCAATTCCGCCGCGCTGGCAACGCCGGAGCTCATCACGGCGATCGCCGGCCGCTACGGCAGCCAGGCCGCTGTCGTCGCGATCGATGCGAAATGGGATGGCGGCCGGGCGATGGTGTTTGGTCGCAGCGGCACGTCGGCATCCGCGCGCGAGGCGGTCGAGTGGGCGCGCGAAGTGGAATCTCGCGGCGCCGGCGAGATCCTGCTGACATCGATCGATCGCGACGGCACGCGCCAGGGCTTTGACTGCGCGCTGACTGCCGCCGTCAGCGGGGCCGTCAACATCCCCGTCATCGCCTCGGGCGGCGCCGGCGGCCGCGACCACTTCGCCGACGTCTTCATGCGCGGACACGCCGATGCCGCACTCGCGGCGTCGATCTTCCACTTCGCCGACACGAGCATTCCCGCGCTGAAACAGTGGCTGTCACTGCAAGGCCTCCCAATGCGCATCACAACCCCAAAGGACGGCGCATGCTGATTCCCGCCATCGACTTCAAGAGCGGCCGCGTCGTGCAGCTCGTGCAGGGCGAACGTGAAGCGCTTGCCACCGACGACCTCGACGGCTGGCTCGCCAAGTTCGCCGCCTATCCGCTGATTCAGGTCATCGACCTCGACGCGGCCATCGGCAGGGGCAGCAACGCCGCCCTCGTCGAGCGCGTCTGCCGCCTCCGCCCCTGTCAGGTCGGCGGCGGCATCCGCTCGATCGACGTCGCCGAGCGTTGGCTCCGCGCCGGTGCTGCGCGCGTCATCGTCGGCTCAGCGCTGTTTGCCACCGCCGGTATCAACGTCGAGGTCGCCGCGAGATTCTCTGACGCGCTCGGCAGTGACGCGATCGTCGCGGCCGCCGACAGTCGCGGCGGCACCATTGTCACGCACGGGTGGAAGCGAACGACGACGATTGACCTGGTCGGCGCGGTCCGGGAGCTGTCGCCATACGTCGGCGGGTTTCTGACGACGCTTGTCGATACTGAAGGACTGATGCAGGGTCTCGACTTCGACGTGGTCGCGCGTCTGCGGGCCGCCACCGACAAGCGACTCATCGTCGCCGGCGGCGTCAGACACATGGACGACGTCCGGCACCTCGAAGCACTCGGTGCGGACGCCGTCGCGGGGATGGCGATCTATACGGGTGCTATTTCGATGTGATCTGCAGGTCGCCGGAAAATGTCTTGAACTGCAGCCGCGGCCCTGCGCCGCCCGGCAACGTGCCTTCGACTGATCGCCGACGTCGCGAGGTGGAGCTCGACACGAGCGACGAGTCGAGGTCACCGCTGAACGAGCTGAACGAGACGCTGCCGCGCGCGCGCGAATCCACGCGCACCTTGATGTCGGCGCTGAAGGTCTCCGCATCGATCGCGCCCTTCGGATCCAGCACGTGAATGTCGCCGCTGAAGGTCTTCAGCGACTGGTCGCCGGTCATGCCCTCGACTGTGAGGTCGCTCGAGAACGCGTCGATATCGAGACGCGCCGATGCGGGCACCTGCAGCTCGAACGTCGTCTCGACCACGTTGTTGTTGTGGCGGCCCTTCTCCCACTCGGGGTCCTGCTTGTTGGCGTTGATCGTTACGGTCGATCCCGACGTCTGGATGTCGAGTTTGATGTGATCGAGCTGCGCCCGCGGTGCCCGCCGACGCGCGTGCAACACGACGTCGCGGCCCGACGACGCCACCACGCGAATGTCGCCCGAGAAGTTCTTGAGGCGGAGCGTGCCATTGGCCGGAAGCGCGACGGTGCGGTCGACGGTCTCGGTTTCCTTGGGGCCATCGTTGCTGTCATCGCGATCGTTGGACCAGGATCGGCCACCGCGCTGCGACTGTGCGGATACGGTCGATACACCCACCCCCACCGCGACCGCCAGCACCACACCCACGCGCCACACACTCGACATCCGCATAGTCAATCTCCTTACCTGCGTTTGACGGGAGGCGCTCCCCGCGCGTTGCCGAACATGGGCCACGCTCGTCGTCGGTTGGCGGCCGGCCCGATCCTAGAGCAACGGCACGCACACGGTTGCAGGATGGTCGACACCGGGCAACTGCGCCGGCAGGACGTGAATGGCCGCTCCGTACAGGTCGCTGAGGCGCGACGTCGTGATGATGGCGCGCGGTTCGCCGTACGCGACCAGACGTCCGCGCTGCAGGATGGCGGCGCCGCCGACAGCGCGATCTTTGCGGATGTGAACGGCGACGGCTGGGTCGATATCGTGTCGGCCTCGCGCAGCACGGGTCTGCAGGTCCGTCTCAACGACCACGCGGGCTGGTTCACCAACGTGCTGCGGGCCGGCACGCTGCGGCAGGCGCTCATCACCACGATTGTGCTGGTGCTGATGGCCGTGAACATCCGCGGCATCAAGCAGAGTGCGTGGCTGGTGAACGTCCTGACCGTCGGGAAGCTGGTGCCGCTCGCGGTGTTCGCCATCTTCGGGCTACCGCATGTGTCGTGGGGATCACTCGGACCGCAGGAGCCGCTGCTGTCGCATCCGATCTCGGCGCCGATTCTGTATTTGATCTTCGCGTACGGCGGCTATGAGGTCGTGCCGGTGGTGGCCGGCGAAGCGAAGGATCCCCGCCGCGCGGTGCCGTTCGCGATGATCATGACGATCGTTGTCGCCGGCCTCGTCATGACGCTTGCGCAGGTCGTCTCCGTTGGCACGTTGCCGAACCTCGCCACGTCGAAGACGGCGCTCGCCGACGCGGCCATGCTCTTCATCGGCGGTTGGGGCGCGCTGCTGATGACGGTTGGCGCGTCGGTGTCGATGACGGGGCAGAACATGGGCTCGGCCCTGTCCGGCTCACGCAATCTCTACGGCCTCGCGGAGCAGGGTGACCTGCCGGCATTCTTCGGCAGGTTGCATCCGCGGTTTGGCACGCCGGTGGTCGCGATCGTGTTGACGTCGCTCCTCACAATTGTTCTGGCGCTGTCGGGCACGTTCGCCTCGATGGCGACGGTGAGCGCTGTCGCGCGACTGGTTGTGTACGTTGGCACTGCGGCAGCCGTGCTGTCACTGCGCCGCCATGGCCGCGCGGCCTTCACGGTGCCCGGCGGTCCCGTTGTGCCCGTCATCGCGCTGCTCGTCTGCGTGTCGATCCTCGCGGGTGCGACATCGGTGCAACGTGAAGCGGGCGCGATCGCGTTGGCCATTGGCGCCGGATTGTTCGTGCTCGCGAAAGCTGGCAGGCACTGATCAGGGACGGTCCGAGATCTTAAGATTCTCTTAAGGCCCCCCGGAGTATCGTCGGAGTCGATGAAACGACTCGTGTGGCTGGCACTGATCGCCGCCTGGGGCTGTGGTTCGGGTTCGGGAGGGCCGGCAACGACCTCGACGCCCTCGACCACGGTGACGGCAACGCCAACGCCAACTCCAACGCCGACTTCAACAGGTCCGACGATTCCCGTACCGTTCGTGGCCAGCCAACTGAATGTGGTGCTGGGCCAACCCACCGCGACGTCGATCGCCGCCAGCATTCTTGCTGACGCCGGAATGGGCGTGTACCTTGAATACGGTACGACCTCGGGCAACTACACGAGCACGTCGCTGACGGCGACCGGCACGGGTGGCTATCCGGTGGTGATCAGCCTCTCAGGCCTCACCGCCAACACACGCTATTTCTATCGAGCTCGCTATCGGTCCGCGACCGAGACGACGTTCCACGTCGAGCCGGAGCGTTACTTCGCAACGCAACGCACCGCAGGCAGCACGTTTACTTTTGGTGTGCAGGGCGATTCACACCCGGAGCGCGCGAACTCCATGTTCAACGCGGACCTCTACACGTTGAACATGAAGAACGTGGCATCGCGGTTGCCAGATTTCTATCTGGCGCTCGGCGACGACTTCAGCGTTGAAAACATCCTTACCGCCAATACGCTGTCGCAGACCTCCGTGGACAGCCTCTATCGAAATCAGCGGACGTTCTTCGGTCTGATGGGCCATTCCACTTCCGTATTTCTTGTGAATGGCAATCACGAGCAGGCAGCGCAGTATCTGTTGAACGGTCGTTTCAACACGCCGTACGGCAACGCGCCGGCCTTTCAAGGGAAAGCTCGCGTCGGCTTCTTTCCGTTGCCGGCGCCGGATGGGTTCTACACCGGCGACACGCAGACGATTGCTGGCGTCGGTCTGCCACGCGACTACTACGCGTGGGAGTGGGGCGATGCGCTGTTTGTGACGATCGATCCCTACTGGCACTCGCCAGTGCCCGTGGATAACGGCGTTCCCGGCGTCGACAAGACCGCCAACACCTGGGACGCCTCGATCGGCGATGAGCAATACGCGTGGCTGAAGCGCACGTTGGAAGGCAGCCACGCAAAGTACAAGTTCGTGTTCGAGCACCATGTCCTCGGCACGTTCCGCGGTGCCGCAGCCGTCGTGCACGAGTTCGAGTGGGGCGGCTACGACAAGAACGGCACGGTGTACCAGTTCGCGTCCAATCGCCCGACGTGGGCCAAGCCGATTCATCAACTGCTGAACGACACCGGTGTGACGATCTTCTTCAGCGGCCACGATCATCTGTTCGCTCGCGAAAAGGTCGATAACGTCATCTATCAGGAAGTGCCGAATCCCGCGGACAACACCTACACCGCGTTCAACGCGGACGCATACATGCCCGCGCGCGTCAGCCTGCCCGGAGCGAAGTACGACGCGGGCTACGGCGTGGTGATGTCGAATGCCGGTCACGTGCTGGTCACTGTGGCGCCTGATCAGGTCACCGTGGCGTATGTCCGGGCGGTCCTGCCCGGTGACGACACCAAAGCCGGCGGCGCGAACAACGTGATCGCGTTCTCCTACACGATCAAATGAAGCGCGCACTCACGACTCTGCTCATCGGAATGGCCATGTCTGCGGCCGCCTGCGGTGCCGGCGGCACGACGTCATCGCCTTCGACCACGACCACGCCGAGCACCACGACGACGCCGACAACGACGAGTCCGCAGCCGGTGACCAGCGGCCAACTCGGTCTGGTGCTGTCTCGGCCGGAAGACACATCGATGGCGGCCAGCGTGACGGTGGCCGCCGATGGCGATCTCTACCTCGAGTACGGCACGACATCCGGTAGTTACCCGAACCAGACGACTGTTTCAGCGGCGACCACCGCTGCTGCCGCCGTGCTCACGATGTCGGGGCTGGCACCCGACACGCTGTACTACTACCGTGCGCGCTACCGGCCGAAGGCCGAGTCGAGTTTTCGAGCCGACACGGAACATACCTTCCACACCAAGCGACTGTCCGGGCAGACATTCACATTCGTGATTCAGGCGGACCCGCACATGGACGGCAACTCGAGCGCGTCGGTGTACAGCCGGACGTTGGCCAACGAGTTGAGCGACAAGCCGGACTTCCTCATCGACCTGGGCGACACGTCGATGACGGAGAAGTGCGTTATCAATGGCGCAGACAACTGCGCATCGCCATCGCCATCGACGGTGAGCACTGTGGCGGCGCGCTACCAGTTGGCGCGGTCGTTCTTCGATCAGGTGTGCCACTCCATGCCACTGCTGATGGTGCTCGGCAATCACGATGGCGAGAGCGGATGGGCTGACACGCCTTCAGCAGGCCAGCTCGACTCCTGGTCGCTTCAGGCGCGTCGAAACGTGTTTGCGAATCCTGAACCCGATCGCTTCTACACGGGCAGCAGCACCTCCGTGGCGGGCATCGGTCTGCGGCAGAACTACTACGCGTTCGAGTGGGGCGATGCGCTGTTCGTGGTGC
>Ga0114969_10004050_pt1 | contig 11662 bp, 8 predicted proteins | sample M_130807_MF_Meta_FD_87316 | JGI IMG/M metagenome (GOLD analysis project Ga0114969, IMG submission 87316) | Freshwater microbial communities from Lake Montjoie, Canada to study carbon cycling - M_130807_MF_MetaG | ecosystem: Environmental > Aquatic > Freshwater > Lake | place: Lake Montjoie...
GCGCAGGAGACCATCGGCTGGCGCGATGTGCTCTTCGTGACCATCGGCGCCCGCGCCGACGGCAACAGCGCCTTCGGCAAGAGCTTCGGCATCCAGACCTACCCCAAGATCAGCGCCTCGTACGTGATCTCGGATGAATCGTTCTGGCCCCGCAGCATCATTGAGACCCTCAAGCTGCGCGGCGCCATTGGCGACGCCGGCAAGGCGCCGGGCGCGTTCGACGCCGTCCGCACCTGGAGCCCCGTGGCCGCAGAAGCCGGCAAGCCGGCCTTCTCCACCAACCAGATCGGTAACCCCGACCTCGGTCCGGAGCGCACGCGCGAAATCGAACTTGGTTTCGACGCCAGTGCCTTCAACGGCCGCGTGAACCTGCAGTACACGCACTTCGACCAGCACACCTACAAGGCGCTGATCCCGGTGCAGCAGGCTCCGTCGCTCGGTTTTGCGGGCTCCCAGCTGATCAACGTTGGCGACCTCATGAACTCCGGTCACGAAGTCCAGCTGAATCTCGACGTCTTCCGTAGCCGCAACCTCGACGTCACCACCCGCATCGGCTATATGCAGTTGCACAGCGAAGCCGGGAACGTCGGCGGCGTGCCGCTGACGATCTTCGCCCTCGGACGCACCTACGTGGTGCAGGGGCTGCCGATTCCGACGTACTACGGGCCGAAGGTCATGAACCCGAACGACTTCGCGAATCCGGTCATCCAGCAGAACCAGGATCTCGGCTCGGCATTCGCCGACCGCATCTGGACCCCGGGCATCTCCGTCAAGCTGTTCCGCAGCATCACGGTTGATGCGCAGGGCGAGTGGCAGCTCGGTGGCCACAACCTGAACGCCTTGGCCTATCAGAACGCGAACTTGAACGCGTGGCAGCCCTGCTTCGACGCGCAGAACCAGATGCGCAAGGCCGTCGCGGGCGACTCCTCCGGGCTCGCCACCATCAATGCACTCGATCGCGCGCGCTGCACGATCAACACCAAGATTGCGCGTGACTACGGCTTCTTTGTCGAAGCCAACGACTTCTTCAAGCTCCGTAGCGTCTCGGTGACCTACGACCTGCCGAAGTCGATCCTGCGCTTCGGCGCACGCTCGGGCTCGCTGGCCTTCGCTGGTCGTAACTTGTTCACCTCGACCAAGTACACCGGCACCGATCCGGAAGTTTCTGACCAGCGCGACGACCAGTTTGCCCGTCGCGACTACTACGTGTTCCCGACCTCACGGTCGTTCACGATGACCCTCCGCCTGGGCTTCTGATAATGACGACCCTTCGTAACTTCGGACGCCGTTCAGTCGGTGTCGCCGCTGTGCTCTGCGCGGCCTGTAATCTGCAGGTGACCAACCCGGGTCCGATTCAGGACTCGCAGCTCAATGCCATCACCGCCATGCCGGCGCTCGTCAACGGCATGTCGGGCGATCTCTCCTATGCGCTCGGCAACTACGTCGATCGCGGTGGACTGGCCTCGGGTGAGATGACCGAAGCGGGCAACTATTCCGCCGAACAGCAGTACTGGTTCGGCATCATCCGTCCAGACGACGTCAATCCGGACTGGGCAGCCATGCAGCAGGCGCGCTGGTCGGCGGAGAATGGCATCGCGCGTATGAAGTCCGTGCTCGGCGCTAACTTCGAAAAGAACGTCGACACCCCACGTGCCTATCTCTACGCGGGTTTTGCCAATCGGTTGCTCGGTGAGAATGTCTGCACCGGCGTGATCGATGGCGGCCCTGCGCAGAGCGACACCGTGTACTTCGTGCGCGCGGAAAGCCTCTTCACCCGCGCCTACACGATCGCCACGGCGCTCGCGAACACCAACGTAGCCAACGCCGCGCTCGGTGGCCGTGCCTCGGTTCTTGCGTGGCAGGGTAAGTGGACGGCCGCAATCGCCGATGCCGCGCTCGTGCCGAACGCGTTCGTGTACAACGCGATCTTCTCGACCAACAGCGCCCGTGAGAATCTGGACATGGCGGTTCAGACCATCTCGCGTCGCGAGGTCACAGTGTTCGGTACGGTGTATGCCAGCATTTCCAAGACCGACCCGCGCACCCCGTGGGATACGGTCAAGGTCGGTACCGCCATTCAGACCGGACAGGACGGCAAGACCAAGTTCTTCCAGCAGAAGAAGTACACGTCGCTCGGCAGCCCGGTCCCGCTTGTTAAGGGCGCCGACATGTTGCTAATGCGCGCTGAGGAACGTCTCCGCGCGAACGACCTGGCCGGCATGACCACGCTGATCAACTCGGCGCGTGCCACCTGGACGGGACTGACCGCTCTTACTGCTCCGGCCACGGTTGCCGCGGGCTGGACGATGCTGCAGGCTGAGCGTGGTTCGGCGCTGTGGCTCGAAGGGCGTCGCCTGTGGGATCTGCGCCGTTGGAATGCGGAAGGCACCAACACCTTCCTGACGGGCCGCAGCAAGTGCGTGCCAGTCAGCACCAACGAGCGTGCGTCGAACCCGAACCCGATGCCAGCGCCGTAAGCTGGTTGTCGTGATTCTCTCGAAGGGGCGTCGCTTCCAAGCGGCGCCCCTTCGTGCATCCCTGCATCCGGGCATCCGAGCATTTTCAGGGCGCGATTCAGAAAATGTTAGCCCTTTCGCTCAGGCATTCGTTCGCGCAACTTTTCTTCCAGCGGGACACACGTCCCCGCGCAGTCCAAACCTTGGAGCCCTGCATGCGTCATCTTCTTCGTGCCGTTCTTTCGCTCGCCTGTGTGGCAGTCGCCACTGAGGCACTGTGCGCCCAAACGCGCGGCGCGGCCGCCACAGCGCCGCTCAAGGCTGGCGAGCTCCGCCTCACGTATTTGGGGAACGCGGGCTGGGAGATCACCGACGGCAAAAAGATTGTGCTCGTGGATCCCTTCCTCACGCAGTTCGCGCGCTGGACGCCAAAGGGCCCCGCCCCAGAAGTCGGCCCCAATGATCCGTATCCGGCTGACACGGCGCTGATCAATGCGCACGTCAAGAAGGCCGACTATATCGTCATCACCCACGGGCACCCCGACCATGCGCTCGACGCCGGCTACATCTCCAAGCGCACCGGCGCGGTGATCATTGGTCATGAGACCGCCGCCAATCTCGCGCGCGCCTACGAAGTGCCGGACAGCAACATCATCACGGTGGTCGGCGGTGAAGATTATGAGTTCGGCGATTTCTCGCTGCGCGTTGTACCAAACATCCACAGTGCGCTCGACAAAAAGCACTACTTCAATAACGGGCGTGGCATTGTTGGCAACGCCCCGCGCGGACTCAAGGCGCCGCTCAAGCGCAATGCCTATGTCGAGGGCGGCAACCTCGCCTACATCCTGCGCATGGGTGGGCATGAGGTCTTGATCATGGGGTCCATGAACTATCTCGAGAACGAGATGGTTGGACTGCGCCCGGACATCGCCTTGGTGGGCGCCAACAGTCAGCGCCTCGAGATTCACGATTTCACCGGCCGCCTCATGCGCGCGCTCGGCTCGCCGGCGCTGGTGATTCCCTCGCACGCCGATGCCTACGGCGATCCGAACCCCACCGCCGCCGCGCTCGCCGACCGGAAGAAGTTCATTCAGGAAGTGGCCGCCTCGTCGCCCACGAGCCGCGTGATCTCCCCCGTGTGGTTTGAGCCGATTGTGGTGCCGGCCGCTACGGCGGCCGCTACCCCGGGCCGCCAGGTGATTAATCCCCCCGGTATCGCGCCCCTTGTTCCGGCGTATTCGGTCGCGATTCGTGATGGCGATCAGGTCTTTGTCTCTGGCATGACCGGTATCAAGCCTGGCACCCAGGACATCATCGAGGGCGGCGTTGGCGCGCAGACTCGGCAGACCATGGAGAACATCCAGACGTCGTTGCAGGCCGCCGGCGCGACCATGGCGGACGTCGCCGAGTGCACCGTGTTCCTCATGGATATGGCCGACTACGCCGCCATGAACAGCGTGTACGTGGAGTTCTTCAAGGTGAATCCGCCGGCCCGAGCTGCCATGGCGGTAACAGCCTTGCCAAGACCCGCCGCGCGGGTGGAGATTAAGTGCAGCGCAAAACTGCATCGGCGCTAAGCGGAACCCGCCGTTCGCTCTCGGGTTAACATTTCGTGCCGTAGTTCGTCAGACCGATGGAGTTTACTGCTGGTCCGTTGCTCACCCTGTTTTGGAGGTGTCACATGCGTATTCGCACCACGCTGATGGCGATTGCCGCACTCGCGCTCTTCGCCGCTGTTCCCGCCACTGCTCGCGCCCAGGGCACCGGCGGCGGCACCTCGACGGGTACGCCCGCCAAGAAGCACCGCCCAGCCCCGACGGACGCGCAGAAGGCGTTCGGCAAGGCGCTCCGCGTTGAGCAGAAGACCCTGCATGATCAGGTGAAGGCGGGCACAATCACCAAGAAGTCCGCCGCCGAACAGCTCAAGGCGTGGCGCGCGGCCAACAAGCCGACCACCAAGACGCCGTAAGTGACAGCCAAGCGTCACTCACGCCTCGGCGTGAGGTATAGCTTCGGAGCAGGTGCGATCGTCGCGGCCCTTTGGGTCGCGACGATTGTCGCTCCGTGGCAGGCTGTAGGTGCTCAGGATTCCACCGCCAAGCCAACGGTCTCCCCTACCGCCTCACCGGCCGAACCACCCGCCGGCCCGAAAACAAACGTTTACTTCCAGTTTGGCAGTCGCGGCTATTCGATCGGCGGCTCCAAGGTGACCGAGCAGGCTGCGAACCTGACCTACGAGTATCGTACCAAGCAGTGGGGGCTCAGTGTCGACGGCTCCTCACTCAAGTACGGCGCGCTCGGACGCACCATCTCGGGCACCGGCAACTCCAATGTGCGCTTCGACTATATGCTCCAGCCCGGCGACTCCCTAATGGTCTACGGAAGATCGGGCAGCAAGCCTGGGACACTCGATTCGGTCCAGGTCGAAGCCATCGGTGTCGCCGGTGGCTCTTTGGTTGATTTACAGGCCAACAGCCTTGGCAATCCGTCGATGTTCGGCGGGCGCGCGGTCTTCTCCTATCCTGTCGGGGACCTGGTGCTCAACATCCGCGGGGCGCTCGAGGTGGAGAACAAGCCCGTCGCCACGCAAGAGGTCTACTGGCGCGGCACCACCTGGGCCATCGGCTCCACCCTCCAGGGCAACGTCGGGAAGGCGCAGCTGGCGGCTATGGTCGATATTTCGTCCAGTAGCTCCGATTCCCTCAGCGGCAAGAACCTGTACCCGGGCGGCGGTGAAACCACGTTCAGCTTGGACCTGCGTCTGCCCATTGATAACCCGTCAGATTCCACCGGCGACGACTGGGACAGCGCCTTTTCGGCCTGGTTCTCCTCGCCCTTTGGTGCGACCCGCGCGGACCAGCCGAACCTACTCCTGCCACTGGGTAACTCGTTCGGCCTGAGCGGGGCACTCAGCTTTCCTGTTGGTGGTGCCACCTGGGGCCCAAGTGTGCAGTTCCAGTCCACCTCCGCATCCGCGACCGCCAAGTCAGGGGCCACGTCGCTGTCCACCTCGGCCTCAGGATGGGCTGCAAACTTCGCCATCAATGCGGATATCCCGACCGGCTCGATCTTTGAGCTCACGCCGGAAGTTGGATACGCGGTCGGCAATACCTCGACCAGCTACGGCGAGACGTCGACCAAGAACGTGATCGTCCAACGGCGCGGCCGAAAAGTCACGACCACCAGCGGCGGAACAACCGCTACGTCATTGAGAGGCTGGTGGATCGCCCTCGGAGTGTCGGCCCACTTTTGACCGTCAACATGCTGCACTAGGGGAGGGGCTCCCCCCCTTTTGCACCCCTGTTGCGTTAGATTTGGGTTCCCTCGAGCATCGAGCCCTGTGAACCTGCTGCGAGTTTGGAAGAGCTGGCGCGCAACGAAGGCGGCCCGTGTGACACAACAACGTGTCATGCTGGACGCCGCGCTTTGCGCGCCCTCTTGCACCCTCGCCGCCTGCTTTGCCGGTGACCGAGCCACCGTCCGCCAGCTACACTGCACCAAGGCCGATGCCATGCGTCTACGGACCCTTGGCGTGTACGAGGGGGCCTCGGTTGGCATTGTGGATCGCCGCAATGGGGTGTTGCTCGACGTCTGCGGCTCGCGACTCGCGCTCGACGCCACAATGGCAGGCGCGATCGTGGTGGATCCCACCCCGGCATGACCCGGCCGACGCTCCGCGTCGCGCTGATCGGGAACCCCAACTGCGGCAAGAGTACCCTGTTCAACGCCCTCACCGGGCGTCGACAAAAGGTCGCCAACTTTCCCGGGGTCACCGTCGAGTGGGTCGAAGGCAGCTACGTGCACGAGGGGACCACCGTCTCCGTGCTCGACTTGCCGGGAACCTATAGCCTCTCTCCCGATGCGCCCGACGAAGTCATCACCTACGACGTGGTGCACGGCCGGGCCGCTGGATTAGATCCGGTCGACGTGTTCGTGGTCGTGCTCGACGCTGAGAATCTCGAGCGTAACCTGTACCTCGCCACAGAAGTGCTCGAACTGGGCCGCCCGACGGTGGTGGTACTGAATCGGATCGATCGGCTCCCCGCCGCAGAAATGAAAGTCGATGTGGTAGAACTCATTCATGCGCTCGGCGCGATTGTCGTGCCGAGTGTGGCTACCACGCAGGAAGGGCTCGATCGGGTGCGACACTGTATCGCCCGAGCGCCCGACGTGCCGCCATCCGACTTGCGCGCCTCCGGCGCCATCACCGATGGGCAGAACGCCGAGCGGCGGTACGAGTGGATTTCCGCGGTGATGGCGCGGACGGTGACGCGCACTGGAACACGGGGGACACGTTCCAGCGATCGGGTGGACGCCGTTCTGCTGCACCGCGTGTGGGGGCCGCTGATTTTTGTCGCGGTCATGGCAATCGCATTCCAAGCGCTCTTTCTGGTGGCGACCCCCCTAGCGTCGTTACTCCAGTTGGGACTCGGCGCGCTCTCCAACGTCCTGCGCGGCGTGCTGCCCGCGGGTGATTTTCAGAGTCTGCTGATCGACGGTGTGCTCGGTGGAGTCGGGAGCGTGATTGTGTTCGTACCACAGATCGCGCTGCTCTTCCTGTTCATCGGTGCGCTCGAGGACAGTGGCTATCTCTCTCGCGCCGCTTTTGTGATGGACCGCTTCATGCGCCCGCTGGGATTACAGGGGAAGAGTTTTATTCCCTTGCTCTCAGGCTACGCGTGCGCGGTGCCCGCGATCATGGCAACGCGCACGATTCCGCAGACCAAGGAACGGCTCGCCACGATTATGGTGGTGCCGCTCATGAGTTGTTCGGCGCGACTGCCCGTGTACACCCTACTGATTTCGGCGTTCGTTCCTGCCGTGACGATCGGCTATGTGCTGACGTTGCAAGGGCTCGCATTGCTCGCGATGTATATATTCGGCACGGTGGCCGCACTCGCCGCCGCGGCGGTGTTCCGCCGCACGCTGCTCCGCTCAGATACACGGGCCCTGATTATCGAAATGCCGGCCTACGCAAAGCCGACCATGCGAGTGCTCCTCACAACCGTGTGGCAGCGCGTAGCGGTGTTTCTCCAGCGGGCGGGCACGGTGATTTTTGCGATCTCGGTGCTGCTCTGGGCCATGGGGCATTACCCGCGCGCGACGATTGACGCGCAGATCGCCAACGCGGACGCGCCGACGCAGCAAGAGGCACAACTCGCGCAGTCGGCGCTCGGTCAGGTGGGACACGCGGTGGAACCGCTCGTGCGCCCACTCGGTCTCGACTGGAAAATTGGCGTGGCGATGGTCGCATCGTTCGCGGCGCGCGAAGTGTTCGTGTCGACCATGGCCACGATGTACGGCGTGCCGCAGCACGAGACCGTCCATACAGAGCTTGCCGCTCGACTGCGCGACGCGCGAGCCCCGGGCACCGGTCGCCCGACGTACACACGCGCGGCCGCATTTGGACTCCTGGCCTTCTATGTGTTCGCGCTGATGTGCACGAGCACGATCGCAGTGACGGTGCGCGAGACCGGCGGTGGCTGGCAGGGCGCACGATGGGCCGCGCTGCAGTTCAGCTACATGCTGGTGCTCGCGTGGGGCAGCGCGTTCGTGGTGTATCGCATTGCGCTCGCACTGGGAGCTGGCTGATGCCGCACTGGGCTGATCGCGCGCTGGTCGTAGCGCTCGTTGGTGGCGCCGCCTGGTTCATTGCACACCGGGCGTGGCAGCGCGTGGCCAGTGCGCGCGCCGCGAAAGCGGCGGGGGGCTGTGGCCATGACAACTGTGGCTGCAAGCCACCGGCCTAGCTCCCCCGCCCCTCCGATCACTTCGTGGTCGTGACGCCAAACAGATTGCGCTTCATACCATCATCCCAGCGTTCCATGCGCGCGGTGTAATCACGCACGCGGTCGGGATAGCGACCGGCGAGGTTGTAGGCCTCACCAGGATCGGTCTTCAAATTGTACAGCAACGGAAGCGGGCCGGTGGTTTGGCGCGTCAACCAGCCAAGCTTCAGGTTCACCGGAAGCGGCCACACGTAATGATTGATCTTCCGAATGAACTTCCACTCACCAGCGCGCATGCTTTCGAGCGTCCCCTGGTGATAAAAGTACAGTGCTCGCGGCGTAGCGGGCGGCTCGGCGGGGTGCGTCAGTAGCGACGCCATCGAGAGGCCGTCGATAATCCGATCGGACGGCGTGCGGATCCCTGCAAGACCCAGCAGCGTGGGGAACACATCGATGTTCATGGCGGGCGAATCACAGAGCTGCCCACGCGGCACAACACCGTCCCAGCGCACGATCATCGGCACGCGGTGTCCACCTTCGAAGCTCTGTCCCTTACGGCCGCGGAATCCTGCGGGGCTGCCGTCGTACCAGGGGCCGTTATCGCTCGTGAAGATGACAATCGTATTCTTGTCTTGGCCAGCCTTCTTGAGCGTGTCCATGAGCCGCCCGAAGTTCCAGTCAATCTCCTCTACGGCGTCGCCGTAGAGTCCGCCGGCCGAGGAGTCCTTGAACTGCGCGGAGGCCGCGAGCGGGCGATGCGGATAGGTGTGCGCGAGATAGAGGAAGAACGGCTTGTCCTTGCTCGACTCCACAATCTTGATCGCCTCATCCGTGTAGATGCGGCTGAGTTTTGTGCGGTCGGTGATCTCGGCTTCAATCGTCTCCCGGTCCCGGTAGAGCGGAAACGGGGTCATGTCGTTGCTGTGCGGCACGCCGTAGAAGCTCTGGAAGCCGTGCTCCATGGGGTGGAACTGCGGCGACTTGATGAAGTCGCCGAGGTGCCATTTGCCGATCATGGCCGTGCGGTAGCCGCGCTGTTGGAGTGCGTCGCCAATGGCAATTTCGAAGGGGTTGAGCCCTTCGGCGCCCACTTCCGAGTCCATATCCATCAGTCCGGCCGCGCCGGCCGCGAATCCAATCTGATTGAGCAGCTTTACCTTTAGTGATGTTGCCCCCGAAAAGAGGGGGAAGTCGAGCCGCATGCGCTTGGGGTAGCGCCCGGTGAGGAGCCCCGCGCGCGACGGGGTGCAGACCGAGTCGCAGGCGTGGAAGTCGGTGAACCGGACCCCCTGCGCGGCGAGGGCATCGATGTGCGGCGTCTTCACGGCGGTGCTGCCGTAGCAGCCGAGGTCGCCGTAGCCGAGGTCGTCGCAGTTGACGAGAATGACGTTCGGGGGCCGGCCGGTGAAAGCGGGGTCCAAACCGACGACGTCACCAACGGCGCGCCGAGGCAGGAATGGCGCCGGCGTTTCTTGGCGGAGGTAGCAGGTGCCGGCGGCGAGTCCTGCGCCGCCGACCACGACGCCACCGACGAACTTTCTGCGCGAAATCTTGGCCATAGTATGCTCGTAAAGGTTCAAGGCATTCGCATAAAGTATGGCGCGGGGGCACGTATCGCGCCAAGCGGTGGGGGGGGGAATCCATATCCGCCCGGATTGTGCGAGAACATGGGGCCGCTAGCATGCTCGGTGATTGCGCCGTATACTCGACTGACGCTCGATCTGCCTCGATCGGATTTCCTGTCCCTGTGCACGTGGAACATCGCCTGCGGCGCAGCGGCAGCCGCTCCCAACGGAGGAAGCGCATGACCATTCCCGGAGCTGATCTTCCCGGCGCCGCCGACGCCAGCCGCCGGACCGCACTCAAAGCGGGATTCTTACTACGGCGTGCAGGGCGGAGCGGGACGTCACCCAATCTCTACACCGCGGCCGGAACGCTTTCGGTGGCGCACAACGCGCTGCCGCCTGTGGTGACGGTGTACGCGTATGGACCAGACGCCTACGTCGAGCGCACCGTGACGAGCGTGGCGGAGATCGACGCCATTGGTAACGACTGGCCCGTCGTCTGGGTGAATATCGAGGGAACCGGCGACATCGACCTCCTGAAGGCCATCGCCGAGCGCTTCGCCATCCACCCTCTCGCCATGGAAGATGCCACGGACGTCTCGTTGCGCGCCAAGGTGGAACCCTACGGCGATGCCACGTTCATGGTGCTGCCCATGCCGCACGAGGACGAGCGCGGCTTTTGGACCGAGCAGCTCGCGACCTGGTTCACGGCCCAAGTGGTGGTCACGTTCCAGAGCGTGCCCGGCGATTGTCTCGACGCGCTGCGCTCGCGGATCCGCGAGGCCAAGGGGCGCGTGCGGAACCATGGAGCAGCGTACCTCTCGTACGTGATCGCCGACTCAGTGGTGGACGGCTACTTCCCCATCGTCGAAAACATCGGCAGAGCACTCGAACCGCTGGAGGAAGAGGCGTTCTCTCGACCCGATCCCCGCACCCTCGGAAAGATCCGCCGGATCCGCGCAGAACTGATCCGCGTGAGGCGCGCGGTACATCCGGTGCGCGACGCAGTCATTGCCATGACATCGCTCGATCGTATTTTCGACTCGGAGACGCGCCACTACTTGCGCGACCTCAACGATCATATCTCGCGCGTCCTCGACCAAGTGGAGACCGACCGGTTCCTGGCCAACGACCTGCTCGACATCTACATGACGAGCGTCAACCTGAAGCTCGCCGAGACTTCAAAGGTCCTCACGATCATCGCCACGCTCTTCATGCCGCTGACCTTCATCGCCGGCATCTACGGCATGAACTTCAAGTACATGCCGGAACTAGAGTGGGTGATGGGCTACCCGTTCGCCCTCGGCCTGATGGGGCTCACCGTCATCGGCTTACTCTGGTACTTTTGGCGCTTAGGATGGATGCACGACAGCACGAGGAGTTAATCCCGACGTCCGGTGCTCGACGCGTCGGTTGGAACCCTAGAGAACGCTGCCGCGCTTATTTGCTATGACTAATACACAGCTCGCCAGTTGCTTCCGGGCCCTGGCCCTCCTCTTTGTTGTTGTCGCACAGGCGATTGCACAGGCGATCGCACCGACGCTCGCGCAGGCGCAGTCGGACACGTTCCCGCGGCCAGATCGCCCTGTCTCAAGCATCGTCGCCCCACGCTGGGTCGATGAGGATCGGCGCGACGCACTCGGCGAGGCCGACCGCGTGATGGAGTTCCTGCGCATTGGGCGTGGGACGCGCGTGGCCGACATTGGCGCGGGCGACGGCTACTACGTGGCTCGACTTGCGGAACGGGTCGGACCCACAGGGCTTGTTTTTGGCGAAGACATCGAGCCGCGTTATCTCGACTTGTTACGTGAGCGCGTTGAATCCGGCGGATGGAAGAACGTCCGCGTGATCGAGGGCACGCCGGACAACCCGTCGCTGCTCCCCGGGAGCGTGGACGTGGCGCTGATGATCC
>Ga0114969_10004051_pt1 | contig 11660 bp, 10 predicted proteins | sample M_130807_MF_Meta_FD_87316 | JGI IMG/M metagenome (GOLD analysis project Ga0114969, IMG submission 87316) | Freshwater microbial communities from Lake Montjoie, Canada to study carbon cycling - M_130807_MF_MetaG | ecosystem: Environmental > Aquatic > Freshwater > Lake | place: Lake Montjoie...
AAAGTATACGGGGATGCCCCTAACAATATTAAAATGAAGGAGTTAGCAACACGTTTTGATTATGATGACGTAGAATATGAGCATGGAATTGCAGAACATTTCAGTATTGATCAATCTAAACACTCTTTGTTTGGTGCTTCAAAAGTTTCTGCTGATATTTCAGTACAAGAATATGGAAGGTATTTTAATATGCCAACAGCATGCTTAAGGGGTGGTTGTTTAACAGGTCCAAATCATGCAGGAGTTGAGTTACACGGTTTTTTAAGCTACCTTATTAAATGTAATATTGAAGAACGTGAATACAGTGTTTTTGGATATAAGGGAAAACAAGTTCGTGACAATATACATTCTTATGATGTTGCTTGCTTTATTGAGGAATTTATTAGAGCACCGAGAGTAGCTGAAGTATACAATATTGGAGGTGGAAAAGACAATTCAGTTTCAATATTAGAGGCATTTGATCTAATCGCGAAAATATCTGGTAAGCCAATGAAGTATAAATATGTGGAACAAAATCGAATAGGTGACCATATTTGCTACTATAGTGATTTACGCAAAATGAAAGCCCATTATCCCAATTGGAATATAACAAAAACATTAGAAGATGTTTTTGTAGACATTTATAATCGTTATATGGAATCATGAAAATATTAATTACAGGAGGATGCGGCTTTGTTGGATCTAACCTAGCCGTTTTATTCAAAAAACACTATACAGAATCAGAAGTTTATTGTTTAGATAATTTATCTCGAAGAGGTTCTGAAATAAATTTACAAAAAGTATTAGCTGCAGGTGGGCAATTTGTTCATGGCGATGTTCGTGTAAAAACAGACTTTGATCGTATTCCCAAAGTAGACATTGTTATTGATGCAGCTGCAGAGCCTTCTGTTCTTGCTGGAAAAGTGCCAGGTGAATTAGAAAATTTAATAGATACAAATTTAAATGGAACAATAAACACGTTATATTTTGCTAAAAAGCATCAGTCAGCAGTTATTTTTCTTTCAACTTCTCGAGTATATCCATATGACTCTTTGGCAAAAGCAAAATTAATTGTTTCTCAAAATCGATTTAATTTATCAAATGATCAGCAAATACAAGGAATTTCTGAAAAAGGAATTTCAGAGGATTACCCACTTAATGGATTACGATCCTTATATGGTGCAACTAAATTAGCATCTGAATATTTTATACAAGAATTTGCTCACAATTTTCAAATACCATCAGTTATTAATCGATGTGGAGTATTAAGTGGTCCATATCAAATGGGTAAAATTGATCAAGGTGTTATTGTACTTTGGATGGCTAAACATTATTGGAAAGGAAATTTGAAATATATAGGTTATGGAGGGCTTGGGCAACAAGCAAGGGATGTATTACATATTCGTGATTTATTTGAACTAGTTCAATGGCAAATTCAAAATTTAAGCCTACTAAAATCTCAAATTTTTAATGTTGGAGGCGGTTTGAAAAATACTATTTCTTTAGCTGAATTGACTGAATTTTGCTCTAAAATTACTGGTAACAATATAAAAATTGATTCTTTTGATGATAATCGACCTGGTGATTTGCCAGTTTATATTACCGATAATAGTAAAATAACATCGTTTTCTAATTGGTATCCAAAAATAGATATTGAACAAACTTTGAATGAAATTCATGAATGGTTTATAAAAGATGAAGAAAAATTAAAATTGATACTATCTTAAATTATAAAAATTGAAAAAAGCAATAATTACGGGCATAACAGGACAAGATGGGGCGTATTTAGCAGAATTTTTATTAAATAAAGGGTATGAAGTGCATGGAATTAAAAGAAGATCATCATTGTTTAATACTCAAAGAATCGACCATATTTATGAGGACCCACATACCCCACATAGACATCTTCATTTACATTACGGCGACTTAACAGATAGTACTAATTTAATTCGAATTATACAAGAAGTTCAACCAGATGAAATTTACAATTTGGCTGCAATGAGCCATGTACATGTTAGTTTTGAAGAACCTGAGTATACAGCAAATGCAGATGGCATAGGTACACTTAGAATTTTAGAGGCAGTAAGATTATTAGGTTTAACCAAGAAAACAAAAATATATCAAGCATCTACCTCTGAATTGTATGGTTTAGTTCAAGCAGTTCCACAATCCGAAACCACTCCTTTCTATCCACGTTCACCATACGCTGTTGCAAAATTATATGCTTATTGGATTACAGTAAATTATAGAGAAGCTTACAATATGTATGCTTGTAATGGAATTTTGTTCAATCACGAATCTCCGCAAAGAGGTGAAACTTTTGTGACTAGAAAAATTACTAGAGCAACTGCAAAAATTGCATTAGGTATGGACAACTGTTTATACTTAGGAAATCTAGATGCTAAAAGAGACTGGGGACATGCTAAAGATTATATTGAAGGAATGTATTTGATACTCCAACAAGAAAAGCCAGAAGATTTTGTTTTAGCAACAGGTATTACTACTACTATTCGTGATTTTGTGAAAATGAGTTTTGCTGAATTAGGAATTGAATTAGCATTTAGAGGAAAGGATGAAGCTGAAGAAGGGTATATTGTTAAGAATCATAGTGAATATAAATTAGAAGAAGGTCAAATAGTTGTTAAAGTAGATCCTAAATATTACAGACCAACTGAGGTTGATTTATTAATTGGAGACCCAACAAAAGCAATGACCAAATTAGGATGGAAACCTAAATATGATTTGGCTGCATTGGTTAAAGAAATGGTTGCAAGTGATATTACTTTGTTCAAAAAAGAATTGCATGTAAAACAAAGTGGATTATAAAATGGAACAAACCGCTAAAATATATATCGCTGGACATAGAGGGATGGTTGGGTCTAGCTTAGAACGTAAATTAAGAAAAGAAGGATATAATAATATTATTACAAAAACATCCGCTGAATTAGATTTAAGAAATCAGCAATCAGTGAATGAATTCTTTGAAAACGAAAAACCTTCATATGTAATACTTGCCGCAGCAAAAGTTGGAGGCATTCATGCCAATAATACTTATAGGGCAGAATTTATTTATGACAACTTGATGATTGAAGCTAACATTATTCATGCAGCGTATTTAAATAAGGTTACTAAGTTGTTGTTTTTAGGTTCCTCGTGTATTTATCCTAAAATGGCACCACAGCCATTAAAAGAAGAATATTTACTAAGTGGATATTTAGAGCCAACTAATCAACCTTATGCAATAGCTAAAATTGCAGGTATCGAACTTTGTGATAGTTATAGAGCACAGTATGGATGTAATTTTATTTCAGCAATGCCTACTAATTTGTATGGCACGAATGACAATTATCATCCAGAAAATTCACATGTATTACCAGCATTGATTAGAAGAATTGTTTTAGCAAAAAAGAACAATGAATCCAATGTAACTATTTGGGGAACAGGAACACCTAGAAGAGAATTTTTACATGTAGATGATTTAGCAGATGCTTGCTTTTTTTTATTACAAAACTATAATGAACAAGGTTTAGTGAATATAGGATGTGACACAGATGTTTCCATTAAAGAATTGGCTGAAATGATAGTTTCCGAAGTTGGTTATGAAGGCCAACTCGTATTTGACAAAACAAAGCCCGATGGTACACCTAGAAAGTTGATGGATTCAAGTAAGATAAAAAAATTAGGTTGGATACCTAGTATGAAATTTAAGGAAGGTATAAAAAAAACAATTCTAGAATATCATAATTTAATAAAATGATAGATAATAAAAAAATAGCAGTTATTGGTTTAGGTTATGTAGGACTTCCTTTAGCAGTTGAATTTGGAAAAAAATATTCTACAGTTGGATTTGATATCAACAAATCAAGAATAGAAAATCTAAATACAGGAATTGATAATACTTTAGAAGTTGATAAAGACACATTAAAGAGTACACTTGAAAATGGAAAATTTTCGGTTTCTTCAAATAAAGAAGATATAAAAGACTGTAATTTCTTTATAGTTACTGTACCTACTCCTACTGATAAAAACAATAGGCCAGTTCTTAATCCTCTATTAATTGCTAGTGAAACGGTTGGATCTGTATTAAAAAAAGGTGATATTGTTGTTTATGAAAGTACTGTTTATCCTGGTGTTACAGAAGAAGAGTGTGTACCAGTTTTAGAAAAGGTGAGCAAACTGAAGTACAATATTGATTTTTTTGTTGGCTATAGTCCAGAAAGAATTAATCCTGGGGATAAAGAACATACAGTAACAAAAATACTCAAAGTCACATCTGGCTCAACACCAGAAATTGCTAATGTTGTTGATTTGGTATATAAGTCAATAATTGTTGCTGGTACATATAAAGCAAGTTCTATAAAAGTTGCTGAAGCTGCAAAAGTAATTGAAAATTCACAAAGAGATATTAACATAGCATTTGTAAATGAGTTGTCCAAAATTTTTAATTTATTAAAAATTGATACAAATGAAGTTTTAGAAGCTGCTGCAACTAAATGGAATTTTTTAAAATTTAAGCCTGGATTAGTTGGAGGTCATTGTATTGGAGTTGATCCATATTATCTAGCACAAAAAGCTCAAGAGGTTGGTTACAATCCTGAAATTATATTAGCAGGTAGGAGGTTAAATGATGGAATGGGAAAGTATATTGCAAACGAAGTCATTAAATTAATGATAAAAAAAAATCAAGCTATTCTTAATTCTAAAATTTTAATATTAGGATTTACTTTTAAGGAAAATTGCCCAGATGTAAGAAATACTAAAATAATTGATATAATTTACGAACTAGCAACCTTTGGGTTTGATATATCTGTTGTAGATCCGGTTGCAGACCCTTTAGAAGTTCAAAAAGAGTATAAACTTAAACTTCATCAAAATATTCCAATAGATCAAAAGTTTGATGTTGCTATTATTGCTGTCGGACATAAAACTTTTTTAGATATAGATTTGACAAAATACTTAAATGAAAATAATGTTATATATGATGTTAAAGGAATTTTTAATAAAAATTTAGTTGACGGAAGACTTTAAAGTAAAATAAATGAAAAAAATATTAATAACAGGCTCAGCAGGATTTATTGGATTTCACCTCTCTAAAATATTAATTAATGATGACTTTCAAGTATTTGGATTAGATATTTTAAATGATTATTATGATATCAATCTTAAAAATGCAAGGTTATTGCAATTGGGTATTAATGCAAAAGAAATTGAGTTAAATAAAACTGTAGAAAGTAATAGTTTTTCAAATTATAAATTCATTAAAGCAGATATTGCAAATTCGGGATTTATTAAAAATTTTATGAACGATCAAAAATTTGATTATGTTGTAAATTTAGCAGCACAAGCTGGGGTTAGGTATAGTATAGAAAATCCACATGCATATACATATTCTAATATAGAAGGTTTTTTAAATATTCTAGAGGGTTGTCGTCATAATCAAGTTAAACACCTAATTTATGCTAGTACCAGTAGTGTATATGGATTAAATGAAACAATGCCATTATGTGAAGATGCATCTACAGAACACCCTATATCATTATATGCAGCAACAAAAAAAGCAAATGAGATGATGGCTCATTCATATTCTCATTTGTTTAATTTGCCAACAACAGGACTGAGATTTTTTACAGTTTATGGACCTTGGGGTAGGCCTGATATGGCTTTATTTTTGTTTACAAAATCTATAATTGAAGGTAAGCCTATAAAAGTTTTTAATAATGGAAAAATGATTCGAGATTTTACTTATGTATCTGATATTGTTGAAAGTATTAAAAAACTGATTTCAAAACCAACTCAAGGAGATTTAAGTTGGACTGGTAAAAATCCTAAACCTAATAAATCCTCAGCACCATATCAAATTTTCAACATTGGAAATTCTTCACCTACAAATTTATTAGACTATATTAATGCTATAGAAGTTGCTTTGAATAAAAATGCCCTTATTGAATATTTACCTATGCAACCTGGAGATGTCCCTATGACTCATTCAAGTACTGTGAATTTAGAAAAATACATAAATTTCAAACCAGCCACAAAAATAGAGCAAGGAATTAAAGATTTTGTTGATTGGTATAAAATGTATTATACAAATTAATGAGTATAAATAAAAATTTATTTAATTTTTTTTCTGTAACTGTATTTACTGCAATTGTAACTATATTATCTATTTATTTTTTAACCAAGAAACTTGATGTTGAAGCATTTGCTATTTTTGGTTTACTAAGTTCTGTAACAACATTTGCGAATGGTGTTATATCTTCTTCTGCTACTTTTATCTTTTCAAGAAAAAATACCCAAAGCCATGACACAGTTTGGAAGGAGGTATATTCTACTTCTACATTTACATTAGTAGTAATTTATATTTTATATTTATTAATATTATTTAGTACAATATTTTTCTTTGATTTAGATATATCACAATACAAAATTATTTTAGTAATATCTTTTTTTAAAATATTTTTCGATTTACCAACAAATATCTTTTTGGAATATTTCAGAATTATTGGAAACTCTAAAATGTTGTCTTATATTTCAATGAGTACTTTATTAATTAGTATATTAATTACATTTTTATTATTTTTTTTAAATTTTGATAAAAAAATTCTATTGTTTGTTGGTCCATTTATATCAAGTATAATATTATTTATTTATTTCTTATTTTTTAAAATTGAAATCAAACAAGTTAGATATTCTATAAAAAATATTAATATGCAAATTTTGAAAAGCACTTTGCTTTCATCCTCTCTTGAAAACTTTTATAATTTTTTTGAAAAATTATTTTTAACCAAACAAATAGGTTTATACAATTTTGGAATTTATAACCATTCAGCTATGTATAAGCAATATTTTGGTTTAATTGGAAATTCATTTGCAAATTCAATTTGGAATATTTCTTTAAAAGAAGCTCAAGAAAATGATAAAGAATTTAGAGTCACCAGAAAAATATGGAATATCTATTACTTTTTATTATTTATAACAATTGTGTTATCAGTTCTGTTTTCAAAATATTTTCTCGAAATTTTTACACATGGTATTTTTATAAAGTCATATCAATATATACCCTTACTTTTAATTTCATTTTTCTTAATTAATTCAGGTAAGGAAGATACTGCATATTTGTATTCATTTAATTATGGTAATTTTTTAAATGCTAATAATTCTATAAGAATTATTATTTTAATAACTACAACAATAATTTCCGTTCCATTTTTGGGGATCTATGGTGCAATTTTAGCTTTATTCTTATCTAATACAATATTTAGATTATTTATGTTTATAAAAGTTAGAACAAACGAAAAAAAAATAAATTATAATTATAATTGGTTACTACTATTTACACTTTCATTGTTGATTTATGTGTTAAATATCAAAATGCCATCAAATTATATATTTATAAATATCATTTTAATCTTAATAGGTTGTATATATGGCTTATATATTAATCTATCAACTATATTAAATTATATAAAAAAGTATTTAAAAAATGTATAATAATCAAACTTGTATTCTTTGCGGTAATGAAACATTTCATACTGAGTTAATAATTAATACACCCGATCGTTTTGAAATTGCTTTAGGTATTGAGCAAAAAACATATGTTAGAAAATGGGTTTCTTGTGACAAATGTGGATTATATTCTAATCATAATTCTCCAGAAAATCAAGTTAAACTTAATGAAATTGGACATAGGTATTATGAAATTGATTTTGGCAAAGATCAACTTATGAATAGGTATAATAAATTAATTTCTTTACCAATAGAAAATTCCGATAACTTTCACAGGATTCAAAGAATTAAAAATTATTTTAATAAATCCTTGATTGAGGATAAGCCTTCTCTTAAAAAAAATAAGATTTTGGATATTGGTTCAGGACTTGGTATTTTTTTAGATTTATTTATTTCTGATGAATGGGATGCTACAGCGATAGAACCAGACCCAATTGCATTCAAACATCTTGAAAAAATTTCAAATGGTAGATTCAATGTAATTAACAATGTATTTAAAAGTGGCCTTATTGATGACAATTTTAATTTAATTACATTTAATAAAATTCTTGAACATATAGAAAATCCAGTTTTATTATTACAAGATGCAAGACAGATTCTTAATAAGGAAAATGGACTAATTTATGTTGAAGTTCCAGATTTATTAACTGCAAAATATAGAAATCAAAATGATAATATTTTAGGTTCATTACATTTTAATTTATATGATCCATACACTTTAGCATTATTATTTAAAAATGCAAATTTAATACCCATCAAAATTGAAAGAATAGAAGAACCAAGTGGTAAAATAACAACATATGGATTTGCAAAAATCTAATTTCAAATTTTTAAGTTAAATATTAATGAAAACTGCTTTTGTATTTGATACAGTACCAGATATTTCACATGGTGGTGGTGCTATAACAGCTTATTCTATTCTTTCTATATTATGTAGCAAGTCGGAATACGTTTATTTTGTTGTTTTAGACAATCCAAATAGTATTAAAATAGAAAATTTTAAAAATACATTTGATATAAATCATAAAAATTATGAATTTATTTTTTGTAATATTAATTTTAATTCAAAAAAAAATAAATTTTTAGATTTACTCATTCCTAACAAGTTTAAACTTTTTAAAAGTTGGGAAAAATCTGGAAAAATCAATAATATTTTATCAAATCTAAGTTTAGATTTTGTGTTCTCTTACCATTGGGAGTCTTTAGCTTCTATAATCGAATTTAATCAATGTCCTAAAATTTTAATGGTTGGCGATCCTATGCACTTACCATTTTTGTTTAGAGGTTTATATATATCTGAAAATAAATCTAAATTATCTTTAACATACATGGTACACAAATATATTGAATTGACTACTGTGAGATTAATGAAAAAATATATGAAAATTTTACTTAATCAAGGTCAATTTTGTGGAGCATTTGCCGCTCATCATACATATGACTTAAATTTAATTTCTAATAATAATATTTGCAAATATTTGCATACTCCTACACCTGATCCATTTAATGAAATAAAAATTAATAAGTCAAAAAATGAAAAGTTTAAAATAATGCATATTGGTCATTTGAAAGGTATTGCAACTTTATATGGTGTCCGTGATATTGCTTATAATATTTTACCAATTTTAGATAAAAATATTGGATCAGATAATTATGAATTTCATATAGTTGGAGGTTTTTTTGATGAACTTGATTTAGACATTAAAAATATTTTAAAATCTCATAAAAGTGTAAAAATTAGAGGACAAGTATCCCCTTCGGATATAGAATTTATAACATCTGATTTATTAATTGTACCTACTTCTATTGAATTGGGGATAAGGGTAAGAATAATCACTGCATTTTCTTTTGGACTTACTGTAGTTGCTCACAAAGCAAATCAAAAAGGAATACCTGAACTTGAAAATGGATTTAATTGTATTTTAGGCGAAAGCCCTAACGAATTAGCCCATGGTATTATTAAACTTTTTCATGATCATGACTTAATTAAAAGTATTTCTGTTGAATCTAGAAATACTTATGAAAAATATTTTTCTTTAAATGCTGTTGGAAATCATTTCCAAAGTATCATGAATGAAATTAAAAATAAATAAGATTATATGTTTAAAAAAATGATTATTGCTGAAATTGGATCAGTTCATGATGGTTCTTTTGGTAATGCTTTAAAACTTATAGAATTAGCATCACAGTGTGGAGCAAATGCAATTAAATTTCAAACTCATATTTCACATGCAGAAACGACAAAAAATGCTCCATCACCAAGTTATTTTAATCAAGAAACTAGATATGAGTATTTTAATCGAACTTCTTTTACAAAAGACCAATGGATAAAAATTAAAGAAAAATGTCATGAATTTGGAGTTAAATTTATTTCATCTCCCTTTTCTTTAGAAGCCTTTTATTTGCTTAATGAAATTGGAGTTGATTATATAAAAATTCCTTCAGGTGAAATGAATAATATTCCAATGCTAGAAGAAATCGCAAAGGCCAATATTCCAACAATTTTATCATCAGGAATGAGTAGTATTAATGAATTAGATATAACTATTTCACTTTTTAAAGAATATCATGATAAATTCATGATTATGCAATGTACATCTGAATATCCTTGTGCAATTGAAAATGTTGGATTGAACGTAATAAAACTTTTTAATGAAAGGTATAATATACCTGTTGGTTTCTCAGATCATACAATTGGTTTCGCTGCTCCATTTGCTGCCGCTACATTAGGAGCTACAGTTATTGAAAAACATTTTACATTTTCTAAGTATATGTACGGAAGTGATGCTAAAAATTCGATGGAACCAGATGATTTTAAAATACTGACAAAAGGATTATTTGATATTTGGGACATGTTAAACAATCCTGTTGATAAATTCGATAACTCTCCATTTTTAGATATGAAATTAATTTTTGAAAAAAGTATAGTTGCAAAGCAAGATTTAAATAAAGGAACTATAATATCGATTAAAGATTTAGATTTTAAAAAACCAGGTGATGGCATCAAAGCTTTTGAATATAAAAAAATAATCGGTAAGGAATTATTAGTAAACCTTAAAAAAGATGATAAAATTACTTTAAATATATTAGCATGAAAAAAATCTGTATTGTAGTTGGATCAAGAGCAAACTATAGCTCAATAAAATCATTAATAAGAGCCGTTCAAAATCATCCAAATTTAGAACTTCAAATTATTGCATGTGCTTCTGCTTTATTAGAAAGATATGGTAGGGTAGTGGATCAGATTGAAAAAGACGGTTATCCTTGTAATTTAAAATTAAATTTTATAGTAGAAGGTGAAACTCCATTAACAATGGCAAAAACAACTGGATTAGGTTTAATTGATATGACAAATGCATTAGAAATTTTAAAACCCGACTTTGTAGTTACAGTTGGAGATAGATATGAAACTATGGCAACCACAATTGCAGCAACTTATATGAATATACCATTAGTACATACAATGGGTGGGGAAGTGACTGGTACAATAGATGAAAGTATTAGACATGCTACTACAAAATTTGCACATCTGCATTTTGCTGCAAGTAAGGATGCAAGCTTAAGAATTGTAAAAATGGGTGAAGATGAAAATAATGTATTTTGTGTTGGTTGCCCAAGAATTGATCTTGTAAAAGAAACACTAGAAAAGGAATTAGATTTAACCAGTTTTGAGAATATTGTAAATTCTTATGGAATTGGTTCTGAGATTAATTTGAAAAATAAGTTCCTTTTAGTTTCATATCATCCAGTTACAACAGAATTCGGAGAAAATTTTAAACATATTTCAAATCTTTTTGATGCTCTTATTAAAATTAATATGCAATCAATTATTTTATGGCCGAATTCTGATGCAGGTTCTTCTGAAATATCAAAATATTATAGAATTTTGAGAGAAAAACAACATAATCTTCCTTTTCATTTTGTTAAAAATTTACCGATAGATGTTTATGTTAATCTTATGAATTTAACATCATGTTTAGTTGGCAATTCTTCTTCTGGAATTAGAGAGGGTGCATTTATTGGTACTCCAGTAGTTAATGTTGGAACGAGGCAAAATTCTCGAGAGTGTGGTGAAAATGTTATAAATGTTACTCCAGATAAACATATTATTGAAGAGATTACTGTTTTATAGTTAGCAATAAAAGCATATTGTGCAAAAAATGGATGTAAAATAG
>Ga0114969_10004052_pt1 | contig 11660 bp, 6 predicted proteins | sample M_130807_MF_Meta_FD_87316 | JGI IMG/M metagenome (GOLD analysis project Ga0114969, IMG submission 87316) | Freshwater microbial communities from Lake Montjoie, Canada to study carbon cycling - M_130807_MF_MetaG | ecosystem: Environmental > Aquatic > Freshwater > Lake | place: Lake Montjoie...
AGTTGGAGCAGGTAAAAGAAGCTCGCAAGAAGGCAGACCTGGTGCATCGACAACAGATTCGGAAGCATGAGGCTGACTACGCCCGCCTGACGAGACAGCAAAATGATCGTGAGAGACGAAGATCGATGTTCGATCTAGAGTCTAACTCAGATCGTGAGATACGCTTGCAGTCAGCTCGTAAGCTCCTTCAACGAAGACGAAGCTCTGAGCACGAGCAAGAACATCACCTGATGATCAGTTCGTCGTCACAGCTGAAGCAAAGTGGTGTTGCAAGCAGCCACACTCCTGCCTTTGCTTCTTCGTCCAGTAGCACAGTTCCACAGCATAACTTCAGACATCTGCGACGTAGAGAAGATGATGCACATGAAGCAGCGCTCTCTTCCCTGCCAGGCCAGTCGATGTCCAATCATGAAATTACCGACTCTGTCCAGGATCTGCCGGAGCTAATCACAAATGATGGCTCAGATGAGACCGCTGAATCATTGCCACAGCCAATTTCTGGAGCACCTGCGACCTCGCACACTGGAGACTTCTTCACGGCTGCCGGATCACCAAACATCAAGGTTGCTCATATGGCCCCCAGCAGCCCACTGTGGAGCCAAGTCATGTTTGCAGACGCAAGTGGCTGCAATACCAGCGACCGTCTCCCGTCCACAAAGACGAGAGTGAACGATAAGGTCAAAATCGACTGCCTAAAAGAATATCTTACAAATGCCAGTCCAGATATGAGCATCTATGCGTGTGCCAGCTGCGGAGTACGCGATATTGACGACAAATACGCTCAATTCGATATATCAAAGCTGGGAAAGTTCAGACTGTCAGCAATTGAAGAAACAGCTTACTTTGCCAAGCTACCGAGCATCCGCAAGTACTACAATATCTTCGAGTATGCCACTAGTGCTGCTGCAATTCGAGTAGAACTGTTTCATCTGATTCCTGATTTGATGAGTCGTAACAGCACTGGAAATTTTGCCTGTTACTTGTGTAGCTCGTGCAACGTCGCTTTGAAAGTGACAGGACTTCCGGATTTCAATGTAGGCCGCATTGACTTTGGTCGAATATCCTCGCTCGAGCCATTGACAGATGCCGAAGAGCTTGTAATTTCAAAATGCATCCGATATCATAAAGTGTACAAATTTGGGATGAGTGATCAGCGTGCATTTAAGGGTCACGTAATCTGTTTCGAGCATGATGCTGCCATTGAGGTCAGCAAACTCCCACGTACCAACATCGATGAGCTTATGGGTATTACATTCATCGGATCCCGGATGTTGTGGAGTCAGCGAACTGAATTCGGAACTGCACGAGAGAAATTTATCAAGGCTTACCCGCAGATATTCGTAGATCCTCAAAAGGTCATAAGCCGATTGCGACTGAAACAAAAGCTAGATCCAGCCTATGAGAATATAGAAATTGATGACAGCACCGAGACGATGCATTTGCTGGCGAACCTACATCATACACTGATCGATGCTGCTACAATACTCGAAAATGAAGCTGCAGTAAGAATCGACCGGGAAGTCGAGTCAAATGTTGCTAGATCAACTGAGCCAGCGGATACGGATTCTCAGCTTGAACACGTTCTGGTAGCGGAGAAGGTTGTAAACTCAGCTTCAGACACCGGCACAGTGCTCCGCTCTCTTCAGCGGGCTGTAAGTTTGGAAGCAGAAAATGTGCCTTCTGCAAGCGAACCATCAGCATCAGCGCCACCATCAGCACTGCCCGCTGCTACACTCAATCGGCAAGGATCAGCCGCAGCAAACAATGTGAATGCGCACGTATCCACTGTGTCGATGAACGAGTTTAGCGATAATGACAAGTATTTCCATGGCGGGTTTCCAAACTTGTTTCTGCATGGTCAGGGCCTACCTGAAAATAGTGGAGGAATTGGTAGCTCGCGACGACGTCACATGTTGATGCAGTATGATAAGCGGTTCTGTAACAATCCCAGCTTTCTATTTGTAGTCTTTAATCAGCTTCAGCGGCATGCCGCTGCTCGAGCTGTTTCTTTTCGTGTTAAAGGCAGCCAAACCAGTGTCGACAGATTCAATACCATGGTCAATCAGACTGGCTTCAGTGACACCCTATCGGAGGCCATTCGTAGTCCCAACACTACAAAAGCAAGAAAATTAGCAAAAAGCATACTCAATGTATGCAGAATCACTGGAGGTCAGGTACCATGGTCTTCTGAAGATCGATATGGCGCGATGTCGAAGTTGCTGTCGATGATGCAGTATTGCGGACCGTTCTCGTTCTTTGTAACCGTGTCACCAGCAGACATGGACTCACCACTGATGTTAAGACTTGCTGACAACATGGGAAATGGCATGCCGGAAATTGATATACCGCTGGTTTTGCCGTCATTGCATGCTCGGCATGCAATACTCTGTCACAACTCCTTTGCTGCTGCACAGGTGTATAAGAAAACGATCGAGACAATGTTTGCTTGTCTCTTCCATATGCCGATCGAGAACAAAACTAACTCAACTGCTGCGCCACTTAGCGAACGAGCTTGTGGAATTCTTGGAGTAACAATTGCATACGGCGGTGTTACGGAGGCACAGGGTCGACATAGTGCTCATATGCATTTTTTGATGACAACGGACATATCACCAATGGAGATTGCTCGCGTCATTGACGATGAAGAGGTGCGAAAGCTCCTATCCAGCCGAATCGATTCAGTGTTGCAAGCCTGGCTTCCGGAGCATTTTCATACTTCCAAGCCAGCAAAGTCGGAGAAGGATTGTGCAGAGGATACAACTGAGTTCCGTGATCACAGGCACCTGATTGATCTGCGGAAAACATTGGAAACTGCTAATCTAGAGAGCTCCATTGAAGCCATTCAATCTGATGGATACCAGGCTGCAGCCAGCTCAAATTTGCATACGGATCATCGTGCAACCTGCCACAAGGGGCCTGTTGGTCAACATCGATGTCGCATGGCCATGCCAAGAGCTACATGGGATAATGGAACTATATTTGTGGAGCTCGATGTCAGGGACAATCTCAAGTGCCCGATAGCGTTTACATCGATCAGCCAGCCACCACAGTCTCAATCATCCATAACTGATCCGATTCTTCAAAAGCTTGACGATCGTGTGATTGTGCTGGAGCTTGGTCGACCAAAGGATGGCTCTGACATGACACAGACTCATGTGCCACCCAGCGGGATGTACTACAAGAATGAAGCTGTGTCGAAAAACTCAAATGTTGTGGCCTTCTCTCCTACTTTAAGTGCCGCATTTCGTTGCAATACAAACGTCGAGACACTTGGAAATCGCAGTCAGGCAATAGCAGCTACTATTTATGCAATTAAGTATGTGGTGAAAGACATATCAGAACCAGCAAACGTGCTCGCTTTACTCAAAGGAGCTTGTGACCATATTGCAGCGTACCCATCGAATGCTGATGACTCAGGCACAACTTCAAGATATTGCAAGCATCTGATTCAGAGAGTTTTGAACACGCAAAATGGACAGTGCGAGTGGTCACAACAGCTGGTATCATTAGCTCTAATGCAAATGCCATGTAACACATTCAGTCACAAGTTCGAGTTTTGCTTCGCATGGGACGCAGTTCGATATGTGCTTTCTCACACTGGAACGAGCAATACTCTAGCAGATCCTGATACGGCTCCACCATTGTCAGCAAACGCTAATAATGCTGGTGATGCTGAACAACATCTCAATCCACAATTAGATGAGGATCCCGAAAATGAAGACGAAGGTCAAGCTTTTACAGTATCAGCCGATTCAGATGGTCAGATTATTACTGTTTCTCAGGTGGATCATTATCGATATCGCGGAGAGATATTTGGAGATATGAGTCTGTATGAATACTGTGCAATTGTTCATGTTGTTCCGAAGAAAGGAGCCAAGTCTGCATACAACTTTGACGAGAATCATCCTCAGTCATCAACACACTGTCAGCAAATCAGAAGGAAGCATTGCATTCCGCAGCTTGCCGGACATGGTCCTCCTAGACATCCGGGATCATATCGTAATGACTCCCAATGGCTAGAAAAGGCAAATAAATTTGCTCAGTATGCAATTACATTGTATGTTCCATGGAAGATTGATACGGGACTACCTGACTGCCTTCTTTCATATGATGGACTGATACAGTGGATGCAAGTCTCAGCTGCCGACGGAGACACTCATCAAAGTTCTAATGAGCGGAGTGCCGCAACCTTGATTCATACAGCTCGAATGTTCTGGATTCAAAACTTGGCTCACGGAGTTAGCGTCAAGTCCAAGGTTTTGCGGGCGTTGTCAATATGGAGAGCCAGAAGTGCTCAACGTTGGGGTAATGCAAATCAACATGCTGCGTCTGATGAGGAAATTGATGCATCAGCGGATCCAAACTTCAACGATTCAAATGTTGGAGCCACGCTTTCCGATGAGTTCATGAATCTCTTCGATAGAACTTGCAAGGCAATTCACGACTGCAGGTTTCCAACACTGATGACAGCAAAAGCCCACCTTCCTCTAACACACTTGGGTGTGTTTGACGGGACCTGTCCGCCGGTAGCTCTTTCGCAGACTTCCTTTCGAAAAGACGTGGATAATGACAGTATCATCAGAAACATCGTAAACCTGATCAAGGTTAGCGATCCACTTCCCGAGACAGAACCGATAATATCATCGCAGGATAGTGCGGTAGGATCAAGTCAACTGCAAAGAGTCAGTCTAGTGAACGAAATTCCTGATGTGGAGCTGGGCTCAGAGCAGAATATCGCTCTTACCAAAGTTTTATCTTGGTTCAATCGATGTCAAATGTCACAGAGCCTACTGCCTTCTTCGAGCTCAGCTTATTCATCAAACGCAATCAAACCACCGTTGATATTCATATCAGGTGCTGCTGGTACTGGTAAAACTCATTTTGTGCGAAAATTATACGAGCGTCTCGGGTCAAACTGGATGAGATGTTGTGCATTTACCGGTAATGCAGCTTGCAATCTGCCTGCCGGTAGCACGATCCATAGTGCATTCGGCATTAGCCCCACCTCAAGATCCTCGACAAAATTACATTCACAAAACTCATCATCTGCAGCTATGATAAGTTTTGAAACCACAAGAGTGCTTGTTATTGATGAAATCTCTCTCACCGATGCAACTCTCTTTCTGGAAATCGACAATGCTTTACGAACTTGGAAGAAAAATAGCGATGCATTTGGTGGACTCGCTGTGATTATCATGGGTGACATATTTCAGATTGACGCCATAGGCAGATCGCTCGTTTCGGCATATGTGGATGCAAACTCCATAGCTGGAAGTCTGTTTCGAAAGTTTAAAGTTATAAGCTTTTCGCAGCAGTGGCGAGCGAGCACTGACGCAGAGCATGCTGCTAGGCTTGAATACTTCCGGAATCCAGGTCGGTCACTTTGTCCAGTGTACGCATCAAAAGTATTCGACCATTTACAAACTTTGTCCAAAGCTGACCTACTTGACGATCCCAAGTGGCATGATGCCACAATCATCGTAACGGACAACATGTCAAGAGCGATGATTAACCTAGCTCAGGCCAAACGATTTGCATGCAGGCATGGGCTACCTATCATAGCTTGGTATCACTCTTTAACGAAGCCAACAACTCACATGTTCGATCAATGTGCTAAGCAGATGGGTGATGACACCAGTGTAGACGAGGTGAAAAATCGATTTCCGGAGCTGCTTTTCTACTTTGTCGCTGGTGCACCTGCAGTGATCAAAGACAATCTGTCGGTCATGCGCGGTATCACAAATGGAACTTCATGCACATTAAAGTCGATCACGCTCAGCCCTCAAATGGACATTAATCGGTCCTCAGCATTTTGGGCCAAAGTTACCAGCGCGGTGCCCGGCGACGTTATATTTCTAGACGAGCCTCCTTTGAGTGTCAACATTGAACTGCCATCAACTTTGCATGGAGTAGCTCAGCTACCTTCACTTGACACGACCACAGCAACAATCCCTATGACTGTCACTAAAGGTGGAAATCGACTTCGCAGGTTACATATCTCTAAACGACGAGGGGAGAAGACTGATCCTTGCGGATACTATGATCACAGCCTCGATTTGGCGTTTGCATTGACATATCATAAGGCTCAAGGCAGAACAATTGACAGAGTCATTCTGGTTTTGGAAGATGTAGGTCACTCGAAGCTCAATGTAGCATCTTTCTACGTTGGTATATCCAGAGTGAGAAAATCAGAACACCTGCGAATCATCCCTGTAGACAAAAAGCAACGAAGCCGTTTGGAAGCAATGAAATTTGCAAACGATCTCATTGTTTGGTGGAAGGATAGTGTCTCCTCCTCTCATCCTCCTCTATAATAGTACGTACGTACGGTAGTACTACTGCTGCAACTTCTACATTTTCACATTCGTTTCACGATTTGTTTTCATTGTAATTCAAGAAAAGTGCATTGAAAGAGAATTATAGAATGTAAAAGCGCTGGCAGCAAGCTGCTCCACACTTGCAGATGAATGTTGCAGCGTCCTGTTTGCATGGCTTGCAACCATAGTTCCACGTGAGCTCTTCATCTTTACTGATGCTGCGAAGCGCGAAAAGCCACACATCACCGTTATTCTCGATGGATGCCTCCATGTTGGGCTAGAATTGGTGCCATTGTGCGATAATGTATAAAATATGATAAGAATCACCATACCTCGCATGAGTGATTTGAGTTCTTCAAAACATTCAGTCTTGTCTTGAATGCATCGTAGATCTTGCAATGCTTGCCTCGATAGAGGCGTCCGTGGTCTTGAGGACTGATGTCTTTTATCTTCACCTCTTGCCCGCGCAGCACTCCCACTCGACAGCCGTTGGGAATGTCTTCGCGGGCAAAAACGCCAAGTCCATGCAAGAAACTCGACGTAACAGCCAGTTTTGGTGCCCGATTTGGCACAAACTTGGCTCCATCGTCTACATGAAGGATCTATTAACATGTATTCGATGTATAAAATACTCACAAACCGATAAATGTTGCTACCGCTTTCGTACCCCGGCTTCTGAGCGTGCGGCGGGTATGCTTGGCTGTGTGAAACAGTGGGGATTGGAAAATCGTACGTAACGATTTGGACAGTAGCACAAACCTGCTCGCTGCGTTTGAACCTTCGCGATCTTCATAGCCCTATTCTTGCCATACCAACGCTTGAAGCGACGTGCCCCGCGTGTCTTTCGGCCGATAAGAGCTCCTTGCTTGGGCATCGTCGTAGAAAGGTCTAAATAAGAACGAACAGCATTTGAGAAAGAATGCAGCGACAGAGTGTCAATAGAATACATTAATGCACTCGGTATAGGTTATACAGCCATATATAATCATCAGTCATGAACAGTGAGCCATAGTCGGCCTTAGCAGACGTTAGAAACAACGTACTGCGGTAGGAAAATTTGGGAATGATCAATTTGGGGGATTCGGCTATTCGGCTTAAAATTTTCCGATATTTTTTGGGAAATTATGCTGAGGCGACCCCGTGAGCCGCACCCTGTCGATCGATCGCAGGATCGCGATCTGGATCGATCTGGATCGAGCTGGATCGCGATCCAGCCCGAACATCTCATGCTGCGTGAGTTGTCATTTTCGACATGGCATCGTTCATTGACTTGGACTCAGATTCCGGCTCTTCTGGTTAGCGACTTTATTTTTTGACGATGCCGACGTCATCATGATTTTAGTTGCATCCCCCCGCAAACGAGGACCACCTCCGCGCCTCTCATCAGCCTTGCCATCTGCATCAGTGCATGCCTCGTTGTCCGACATCCAATCCATGACCTCGGGCTTACGAGCCGATGTTACTGTTGCCATCGAGTCAGTTTTGCCATGCAAGACCGTTTCCGGACCCAAGTTCAACGGTGAATTCACGAAAGCCATGCTGATCGACTCGACATGTTTGTCTTTGCGATTGATGTGATGACTTTTATTCTCCTCATAATGTTACTTTGACTAGCTGAGCCTGTCATTCTGACCGGATTTGGTGCCTCAAGCCAGCTTCTGCAGCAACTTGTCGTTGGAAAGGTTTGCTTGCCATTCAATCCTTAAAGCCATAAATTTATCTTGACATATAATTAGACATATAGCTTTTGCGGACTTCGACTTTCATTCAATCGCTACGGCAACAAGATGGAGCTTGTACTGGACGATTCCTCGACCATCTCCAAAGCTGACAGCCTTGCCAACTATCGTGCTGGATCATTCGAGGAACTCAAGGTCAGTTAGTAGGTAACTTTTCCGGCTTTTATGTTGCTTTATTGCTTTTACTAGGAGACACCGTGCATCTTACGCATTGATTGCATCATAATGAAGACAATCGGCTTTCCGGTCTACACATCGTGCGCCTACTGCAAGAAAAAGCGCGCTCCAGTACGTTTGCTCCTGACATATGTATTTCACTCACAAACTCATTTATCTTCTCACTAGGAATCGGAAGTATGCATCGACTCAAACTGTGGATGCGAAGACTGGTGCTACCGTTTCGCGATGACTGTCACATTGAGCGACCAGTCATCACCAGCAGAGCACAAAGTCACCTTTTTTGAGGTTTGATTATGAATACTTTCATTCAGTTTCTATCAACATTTCTATCATGCATGCATAGGATTTGGCTCAAGAGATCATAGGTGTTGCTCTCAATGACGACGCAAGCACACTGATTGACGATCTTACTGTGGCGTGGAACGCATTGGCAGGAAAGACGCTCTCTTTGGCATGCCGTGGAAAGAAATCTCAAACAGTATGTGGTTATCTGATTTACAACATTCGAAACCTCATGTTCTATAATCTTAGGATTTGCTTACTATTGTGCCAATTGCGCTATGTAAACCAGCACTTCCCAAGAAGGAGGCTGTAATTGCAAAAGTCATGGTACCTTTGAAGCAAGAGCCGAAGTCTGCTGCAGCTCCGGCAAGCAAGCGACCACAATCCACCAAGACCAAGTAGCAGATTCTGTTTTTGCTCTTCAAATCATCAAAAGTAAATCACGAATGAAACCTCATGTACTATATCGCTAGATGTTTTAAGTATATTAATAAAATGGAAAATTCGAATTGAACGAGCACCGGTGCCAGCTGCTCTAGATCGCGATCCGGATCGAATTTCGATCGCGATCCGGATCGAAATTCGATCGCAAGCTGACATGTCATTTTCTTCCACCTGATGTACGTATGCGTCAGAGTTCGATGTTTTGAAAATGATGAAGAATTTTTATGAAGGGCTCGAACCAAGAGCCAAGCCATCAAACGGATTGCTGGAGCTACGGCTTGTGGAAAGTCGCGACAGTCTCTGTCGATTGTTCGTCGCAAGAGTGCCGCTGCCATTGGAGGCGTCAAGATGCCGCATCGCTTCCGTCCTGGCATCGTCGCTCTGCGAGAGATTCGTCGATTCCAGAAATCTGTCGAGCTTCTCATTCCAAAGCTCCCGTTTCAGCGACTGGTGCGAGAGATTATGCAGGCTCATGGGAGCCGTGATCTACGCATACAATCATCTGCCGTTGGAGCACTACAGGAAGCATCTGAAGCCTTTCTTACTGGCGTCTTCGAAGATACTCAGCTCTGCGCCTTACACGCAAAGCGCTCTACAATCATGGTCAAAGACATGCAACTCGCACTGCGTATACGAGGATCACAACGTCAGTAGTATTTCTGCAAATCTACCCCTTTGATTGCATATAATGCACGTATTTTACAGCCGCAATCGAACTACTTCTTGCTCCTTTACAGTTGATTAATTAGATATGTGCGTTTCACTTTTTATGATGTACATAGCGATGAAAACAAAAGATATCACGTTTACAAAGGAGTTTCTTCCACAGGCAGGGAAATGCTGTTATTTTTTGTCATACGTAAGCAAGCCACGAGTGGAGGGGGATGTTTCTATGTGCGAAGTCTCATTATATACATGTGACGTTAAATACTCATTTGCGGCTTCTGAAAATAAATCAATAGCAGTCTGCCGTTCAGGAGAAATACCCGTACCAAGAGCCTGAGGAGTTGCGGGAAGTTGATACGGTGAATAATCTGGACTTACTAACGTTGCGAATTCATTCAGTTGCTGGTCGAAACTGAGCTGAGGTAAATTAGCAATGCCTCCATGCACGTCACTTTCGGTGGACTGAGACTTAGCCTTTTGCCCGGTTTTTATGGCCGCTCTGATTCGCCAGCTCAAGCGTTGGACAGCAAACTGGTTCAATTGGGTGTCATCAAACATTTTGTTGGCTTTTCCAGTCGCATGATTCCATAGTTTTTGAATGTTGCAATCTGTGCAAATATAAATAAACTTTCTCTTTGATTCAGTATCGCCTATTGTTGAACACTGGCAGTAGTCGTTGCCATGAACTGCAAGACCCCGCTTGCTGGCATCACCGTACGGCGGAATATGTTTGCCTTCGAGATAGCGCAAGTACTTCTGCATATCTTCGTCATTTTGAAGTTTTTCCAACATGAACGGGACAAGCACTTCGTAGCAGGCGCTACAGCGCTGCGAACCGCTCCCAGTTTTTTCCAATGCTGATTTTACATAAATCGGGCATGTAGACCCTGTAACACGAATTTCTCTTGAGTAATGCTCCTAAATAGACGGATATGCAAATTAGTCATACCTGGCTGATGGGTCAGCTGCCGAGCGGGCTGTTTTCGTTTGCGTGGTGGAGAGTCCGCAAAGGCATCAGTCGTCGATTGTTGACTATTCAATAACTGCATTACATGTCAAGTTATCGTGAACAATAACGATACAAACCACTGGATACATTTGGCAGGACTTGACTTATTTGCCATCAATTCTTGTACATATCCATCGGTTTTCTCTAAGCGCTTAGTCAAACCCTGCACGGCTTGCGAAAGGCTCAGAATCAGATTTTCGGCTTGTGTGGATGATCGCATCGAAGTTTGCTAGGTTAAATGATCATTGTGAGCATTCATAGAATAAATGTTGTGTCACAATCAAACGCAAACGCGGTCATCACGGGTTCTTGCTTGCATGCCGGAATAAATATTTACCAAATTCAGGACTGTTCCACTATTAGCCACAATCATCGATTCTCTATCAAGCGGCCTGTTAAATCGAGCATTGTTTGATGAACGATAAATGCATGAAATGTTCCCATCAAACATTGCACATATCTGGCCCTGACCAATTTGCAACACATTGAAAGCGCATCCATTCGAACTTTTGTGAGCTGAGATATCCACTTGAGCAGTGCTTAGCCTTATTCATTGATGAGTGAATGATGATTTTCATAGAATGTGATCAAACATTGGTAAAGCTGGTGTGACGAATGCACATTGCGCATCTCCTTGTACAACATACATCAGCGAATTTGCGCCAATTGCAGATGGCAGGTTCCATGATTGAATGACTTGTTGAGGCGAACTCGCTACATATGAATCTTATTGGTGATATGCCGTTCGTGTATGCAAAAGGTCAAACCTATGCAACTGCGCCGACCGATCACTACATTGGGCATGAGGGTGTTCGAAAAGTCAATGAAAGCTGGACAGATCTCCTCTACCATCTACATGAAGTAATAGTTGATTTAAGACATTTCACATCAGAAGACTGATATCATACGTTACTCATCAAAGAATGAGCGTCTGCTCGGTTGTCGTAAAGTCGCACCATTTCTTTATATCGATCGCTACGGAATAAAATAATTGAGCGCATATTCTAGCATAATCTGGAAAAA
>Ga0114969_10004054_pt1 | contig 11659 bp, 12 predicted proteins | sample M_130807_MF_Meta_FD_87316 | JGI IMG/M metagenome (GOLD analysis project Ga0114969, IMG submission 87316) | Freshwater microbial communities from Lake Montjoie, Canada to study carbon cycling - M_130807_MF_MetaG | ecosystem: Environmental > Aquatic > Freshwater > Lake | place: Lake Montjoie...
CAATATGGACAGCACAGTCTAAGAATAGTTCTACATGGACAGCACAGTCTAAGAATAGTTCTACATGGACAGCACAGTCTAAGAATAGTTCTACATGGACATCTCAATCAAAAAACTAATATGGATCCAAAGCTTACACAACAGGAGACTATACAAAAACTTCAAGACCAACTTGTAGCTCTTCAAGCTGAATTTAACCAGTTGAAATCAACTTCGACTATACCACTTAACATATATCAAGCATTTATTGGTAGGTTCTTTAATAACCCAGTATTTACTGGGCAGATCGGTTTTAATGGATTAGATACTGGCGGTGGAGACAAAGTTATATTTATAGCTAATGCTAATACTGCCCCATCAATAAATCCAGCACTGGGTGGTATGCTATATGTATCAACCGGTGCCCTAAAATATCGAGGTTCGGGAGGCACCGTCACAACTATAGCCGCAGCATAATATAAAACACATGAATAAAACATCATACGAAATACTCGGTTCAAATCAGGTAAAGATAATTGAAGAAATAACAACTTCGAAAGAAACTGTTGTCGATATTGGTGCAGTCCAAAAGCGTGTTGAAGAAATTACTTCACAGATAATCGAACTACAAGGAGAGCTTAATAAATGGAATCAACTACTCGACTCAACAAAAAATACTGTTATTGTAGACGAACTTGTAGACGGTGCAAAAGTTTTAACTGTCGATGCTGTAACACCTATATAATATGACATTCGTATTACCGCCAAATGGTCAATGGACACAAAAAAACGTAGGAGACGCTACGGGATCTTTGTGGTCTTCATTTAACCTTGATCTTACTGTAAAACAAGGTGATACAAAGATAACACGATTGAATACAAATCAATCGACATCATCTGACCTCGCTAATCTCGGTGTTCCTATCGGATTCGCACGCATAGATAACGGTGCTGGTGGCGGCAACTATCCTTACTATACAGTAGCTGGTACACGAGTTTTTAAACAAAGCATAGGTGGGGTGTACGGAAGTTTTACTCAAGATTCGCAGACAGGAACACCTACAACCTGTAGTTCTGATGCATCAGATATTGCAGCGTTTAATGGATATATATATGTTACAACCGCATCAAACACGGTATATAAAACAAATGGAACCGGTTCGTGGGCAACGTTTACTGCCGGTGGATCTGATACAACTGCACACAAACTTTGTCAGTATGGAAATCGTATGTACATGCAACGTGTTTATTCGCAGATAATTTCTTGGGACACAGCAGATACTGTCGCTACCTCTGGACAATATACATTAACGCTTCCAAATTCGGCAACAAATCTAATAACATTTATGTGTGCTGCATCTGATAAAATATGGATCGGTACATTAAATGCTGATTCAAATTCGAATGGTGCTATATACTCGTGGGATGGTTCATCTGGAAATCCTGTAAGATACAAACTTAATTCAACAGGAGCAATGGCGGGGATAGTTAAGGATGACATTTTGTACGTTATGGATAACGACGGAAGACTTCTTGCATTCAATGGGGGAACATTTATTGAAATTGCAAAACTTCCAAATTTTATGAAACTTGAATTTAAAAATTCAAAGGTGTACTCAAATTCTAGGTGGATTCATCCAAATGGAATGGCTATTATAAATAATAAAATAAATATATTAGTTAATACTCAATTGAATTTTAATACCACGTTGACTGAAGAGATGTGCCCATCTGGTATCTGGGAATACGATAAGGATATCGGTCTATATCACAAATATTCAGTATCGTATCTCGACCGAGTATTTGAAACTATAACAGACTACGGACAGAGTAGAATTGAAACTGCTGGTGGGTTAATTTTTGCTAAAAATAATACCAGTAATTCGGCATCTAATGGAACATTACTTATGGGATGTGCGTATTATTCTAACTCATCAACAATAAAGTATGGAATATTCACTGACGATAATAATGATCTGTATCTAAAAGCTGGATATCTTGCTACAACTAAGATCCCGTCATCAGGTATTATTGATACGTGGCAACGATTTGTTCTTAAATATAATAATCTTATTAGTTCTTCTAATAAGATTGTCGCAAAATATAGACTTACTGATTACAATCCAATTGAAGCAACAATTACATGGACTTCAACAACAACATTTACCACTACCACAGACCTGTCTGCATACTGGACATCTGGTACAGGATTTGAATGTGAAATTGTTCAGGGTACTGGCGCTGGTATGTGTTCACATATTACGTCGATTACCGGATCTGGAACGTATACAGTTACCGTTGACGAGGTGCATACAGGTGTTACTTCTGGAACAGCCATAGCAAGATTTCAAAAGTGGATTAAGCTCGGGTCAGTTACTGATACGACATCTACATTCAAAATAATGCAATTTCCAGCATCAGCGGCAAGTAACTTTATACAATTAAAGGTGTGGATGATTATGTACGGTAGTGATGAATTAAAAGAGATTGACATACAGTCGGTTGTGTCACAGGATTTAAAATAATATAATACATATATGTGGGACTCAATTAAAAAAGGAATAGGAAGTATATTTGGAGGATCAAACCCCCAGACACAAGGAACACCATCTGGTTCATCTAATCCATTTCTTGCTGCGGCTCAGACAAATTCGTCAACTCCTAATCCGTACGCTAGGGGAGTGCAGTCGGGCAATCCATTCACTCCGAATCCACCGACATTTCCTGTTCAAACACCACAATCAACCGCACCGATTCAGCCGTTCATAAAAACAGCGAATGCACAGACGACACCGCAAGTAACTCCTACTAATAGCACTGCATCAAATGTCGGTGTTCCAGGACAAGGATACTGGTCAGATACTGGTTGGGTAAGTGGCCCAATACCTCAGGCGTACACAGATAAGGTGAACAGCATGGTTAGTGGATTGAATCTACAACCGGTTACCCCAGTTACTTTTGGTGTGAATAACTCAGGCAACACATTTAATAGTAATCTTCTTAATACCGGAACAACTCGTGATCAGGTATATGCGGCACTTGGTGATAAACAACAGGCACTTGCAAACGGTACAGATCCATCACTTCAGGGTACAACAGGATATCAGAAGTTTATCTCGGACTATAGTAACGCTGTTAAAATTACACCAGAACAGCAGGCAGCATACACTGGTCAACAGCAGACACAGGCAAAGATACAAGATATTCAGAGGGGTCTTGAGAATCGTCGTGCAGAACTTACACAGAATGGTGCACTTTCTCCTGCACAGGTTGAAGCGGATATGAAGCAATATACGACACAGGCAAATAGTCAGATTGCAGACCTTATGTCACAGAATCGTGATTATACTCTTACATTTAATTCTCTTGAGCAACAGCGCAAGAATACTCTTGACGCATTCCAGGTACAGGCTCCGTTCTATAAGCCTACAGATATATCACCAGGTTCGCAACTTATTGATCCTTCTACTGGTCAGATTATCACCCAAGGAACAGGTGTTAGCCCACAACAGATACAAAGTACTGCAGCATCACTAGAGCAATCAGCTGTCGCAAACGGAACAATACAGAGACTACCTGATGGATCGGTTGATCACCAGTTCTACAACCAACAGGCACAGCAGCTGATACGACAGTCATATGGAATGTCATCAGGTATTGGTGGTTCTATATCTTCTGGCGGATCTCCCGTCAATCAGGATAGTGCATCAGGACTTCCACCTGTAGTACAACAGTATGTAATCAATGGTGCAAATGGAGTTCAATATATTAATGAGGATAAAATACCTGCAGCACAAAGAGATTACGTTAAGCAGCAGGCTGCAGCAAACGGAGTTGCATACCTTACTGGCGAGGATATAAGTAAGTATAGAAACATTGAGGTTACGTCATCAAATCTTGATAATCTTCAAGCTGTTGTACAGAAGGTTAATACGCCAGGGGTTGTTGGAAGAACTCTAGGTGCTGGTATAAATACTCTTCAGAGTATATTCCAAACAAATCAGGATATATCTTCATTTGGACTATGGCGTGATACAGCAATTAACACAATTCAGGCGCTCGCTGGTGGCTCAGGATCTGGATTTAGACTTAATCAGGCGGAAATTGATACCGCAACAGGCAACCTCCCTACGATAAGAGATAACATTGAGACCGCAAATAATAAGATTAATCTTCTTCGAGGATTCCTTAGTAAGTGGCAGTCTGAGCTTCTTCACGGTAACCCAAATGAGAAGATTGGAACAGGATCATCTACTACCGGAAATTCATCATTCGTAGGTAGCGCATGGAAATAACATGAATCAAACACAACAAGTACCACAAGGTTTGGATCCTACTGCATTCATTCTTACGAAGGCAATTAAGGGTGCTGAGACGCAAGGTCATCCAGATCCATATAACGCAAAAGGTGATAATGGTAATGCTATTGGTGCATACCAGATACAGAAGCAATACTGGTCTGGATGGGCTAAGCAGTATCTTGGTGATGCTAATGCTGCGCCAACAGAAGAAAACCAGAATAAACTCGCTTACATGCGTGTAAAGAGTCTTCTCGATCAGGGACACTCTCAGACAGAAGTTGCAAGCATATGGAATAGTGGCAGAGCAGACCCTAATGCTGCTGGTGCCGGGTACAACCCTGCTGTAAAAGCTAATTTTGATGTTCCAGCATATGTCAATAAAGTTAAGAATAACTATGTAGCACTCCAGCAACAGTTTGGGACACAAACACCTTCAGCAGATATGTCTCAAGGAAATTCACTAATACCTACAGCAAACGCATCAACGGGTGAGCCTGCTCCAGCAAGTGAACCGACTGTAGTAAAAGAAAAGACACCGGGAGTACTTGGTGTCATTTCCCGTTTCTTAGGAATCGACGCGCTTGGGCAAGGTATTGGTAAAGCACTCTTTCAATTCACTCCAGAGTATAAACAACTTGAAGATATGCTTAATAAGGGTCAAATATCTCCAGAAGATTTTATTCAAATAACTACTGGCGGACTTACAAATCGTGACGTATTGGCGAGTGCTGCAAATACTGCGCTCACCATCGGCACTGCGGGACTAGGATCTGGTGAAGCTGCTGTTGCAAAAGGTGCAACAGGAACACTTGTAAAAGGCGCTGCAGCCCGTGCAATACCTGCAGCTACAGGACTTGGAAGGATTGCCGCAGTTGCGAAGACTGGTGCTCAAATTGGCGCTGCAAGTGGTGCAATAGGTGCGTACGGTGAAGGTGACGGTATTGGAGGTATTGCAAAAGGTGCAGCAACGAGTGGATTGATTGGGGGAGCACTTGGTGGTGTTGGTGGTGCGATAAGTGAAGGATTTACTTCATTGTTTAATAAGTTCCCAGAACACCTTGTTAATCAATCATTTAAAGATACTCTTGGAAATGTTAAGAAAGGTATAAAAACAGGTGAAGATACGTTCTCGAAACAAGTACTTGATCATGGTGTTATTGGTACAAATAAACAAGTATATACAAACGCTATAAGTAAGGTGGCGGAAAATGAAACGGCTCTTCAGAACATACTTAAGACTACCGAAGGTACAATAACAAAGGATGAAATTAAGCCGTTCTTTTCAGATCTCATAACGAAATATAATGGTACGCCAGGTATGGGAGCTGATGTAAAAATAGTTCGTACAGTTCTTAAGGAACTTCCACTTAATATGACACTTGATGAGGCAAACATCATTAAGCGCAATTTGTACTCAGAGCTTGGTAATCCAGCGTATAGACTGGACGCAAGTCTATCCACAAAGCGAGAAGCGATGAAAACACTTGCTCGGGGACTTAAGGACATGATTGAGCAAAAGACTGGTAAGGGTACATTATCGAATTCAGTTGTAAACCATTTTAATAGGGAACTTGCATTTTGGGGAAAACTGCGTGACAAGGCGCTTACAAATGTAGCAAAAGGATCTCACTTTGGTTTGAAGGACATGTCAGCTCTTGGTCTCGGAGAACTTGCATTCGGTCATCCAGGAGCTCTTACCCTTGAGGCTGGAAGGAAGGCATATGCGACAACAATAGGAAAGACCGCTGTTGCACAGGGCCTAAACAGTGTAAATAAAGTTCTAGAATCACCCGCTGGAAAAGCAGTTTCGTCTGGAGTAAATTTGACAGGAAGACTGATCAACAAAAATGCTACTCAGTAAACATGAGAAACCCAGCTATGATACAGAAGCAGATAAATCCTATAATAATCATAACCTAATATAACCACATATATGTCTCCAGAGCAAATATTTAAAGACCTTGGAATAGAGCCAATACGAGCCGTGGAATACATGGGTTATTTAGACTTATCAACAGATGAACTTGCGATCCCCCAACGCTACGCTAAGTTTGAGGCAGTGCTACACTATTTAAAAGCATTTCCTGAAGATACGCAGAAATTCTTAATCAAAAAAGCTACGTATAATAAAACCGCAGATAAACTCAATTGCATGTTTGAGTATACGCACCTGTTGATAGACAAAAAACATTATGAGAATGAGCGTACTAAAATTAAGGAGCAAAAGTCTGCAATTACCGCTAGTGCCGGCATGACTGATCTAAAGGAACTTTTTGAAATAGGTCGAAAGGAGTACGAAATAGAATCAAAATTACAACTGAACCGTGAAGAGATAGAACTTTATCATCGCTAACATGTATTACCAAATTCCAAAAGGAACTACTGCGGTACAAGGGATCCCTATTGGGAGAATTAATAACCTTGAATCTAGAGTTAAGGCTCTTGAATCAGGATCTACAGTTTCTGGTGTCTCCAGTATTGTGGCGGGTACAAATGTAACAATATCACCAGTGGGTGGTACAGGTGCAGTTACAATAAATGCCACAGGCAGTGGTGGGTCAGGGGATCAAGTGGCAACTGGTACTGTAAACGGTTCAAACACCTCCTTTACCTTTGCAACAGCACCAAGTGTTATTGTCGCAGATTTTGTTATAATGAGGAAGACGGAATCAGTATCAGGTACAACTAACTGGTCAGGTACTACAACTGTGACTATGACAACAGCACCTACAGACCATATTTATGCAATAGGATGAAAAAACTACTTCTTACAACTATACTACTTGTCTCTTTGGCGGTTCTTTCATTTGGTACAAAACCCGTTAAGGCTGTTGGTGACTGTGATTCAGGACCATCTGTCCCCTTCAATGTATCAGCAGTAACTATTTCACCTACACAGATAAACCTATCGTGGGGCGCATCATTTGATAATGTCGCTGTGACTGGGTATAAAATATATAAAGACAATATATTTGTAACAGATGTAGCAGCATCTCCTCAGGCGTACTCAAGTACAGGTCTCACTCTAAATACTACCTATGCGTACAAGGTTCGAGCATTTGATGGGTGTGGGAATATATCCGCCTTTTCAACTGCATCTAGTGCCACAACATTCTCGATATATAAGTTTATGCACAAAGTTGGGATAGTTCGCTTAATAAGGGGCATTATAATAATAAGATAATATGAGGTACATACTTTCAATACTACTAGCAGTACTCGTTTTCACACACACAGTTACTGCGGCAACCTATGGTCGTTCGTTCATGGCAACAACGACAGCAGCTAACTCCATAGTCTCCCTCCTCTCACAGTGGCGCACAGCAGGTATCTGGGCAAATAACTTTGTAGCAACATCGACAACTGATTTCTCTGAGTTTGTGGGTGGTGTAAAGATAGGAACAATGGGAGACCCTGCGATGACCTTCACTCCAACGGGTACAACAGCTTTGGGTATTGCAACGACATCCCCATGGCGCACTCTTTCAGTAAATGGAAACTCAGACCTTGGGACAAGTGCACTGGCGGGCTTTTTCACTGCCACATCATCTACAGCGACTTCAACTTTCAGGGGGAATGTATTCATAGGAGACACAGCAAACGCCTCAAGGGGAATATTTGATGTAAATAATCCATCCACAATCGCAGCTCCTACAGGTGCAACGGCAATTATTGATTATGGTAGTGGTAACTATATAGCAGATGGGTACTCATATCAATATCGTGTCTATGCTTATAAGACTATTGGGGCAGTAACAATTTATTCCTCTTCATATTAAGAGACTATTATTGAAACTGATGACAGTACACTTGACCCAGACTATATATCAATATCTTGGAACCCAGTATTGGGTGCTACAGGCTACCGTGTGCTTATCTATAATGAATCCCTTGGGCTATCATTTGATAGTTACTATGATACAACATCAACGAGCTTTATTGACGGCGATGGAACAGAAAATTCATTTGAGTCTGGTCCAACTGTAACCCCTACATCGGTCGGCCCTAGTTTCTTTATCGACTCGACAACAGGATATGCAACAAGTACTGGTGGAGCATCTTTTACATCAAAGAATATCCTCACATCTACTAAGGCATCATTCCCAGCAGGTTCAGTTATTGCAGGTTCTGGGGTGGATGGCCCTGGAATATCTTTCGCAGATTACCCTCTCGATGGTATTGCTTCAAGAGGAGACAATCTTGCGTTCTGGCAAGCTGGAGTTCTGGCTCTTAATATGACAAACACTCTCAAAGAGTATCGTATTCCAGCTGATTGGTATTACGCATGGTCATCTGCTACGAATAATAATGCTTCGAGTGATACTAGATTGATACGAGTATCATCTAATAAGGTGGGAATTGGCGCATCATCGAGTGGCACATTGACCGCCGCTAACGTTGGTGTAGGTTCTACTACTCCGTGGAAAAATCTCTCTGTGGCAGGAACTATGGTTCTCACTGGAGGCTTCTTTGACTCCCTCTCATCAGCGGGTACAAACGGTATGGTACTTCAATCAACTGGTTCAGCTACGAAGTGGGTAGCTACTTCGACGCTTGGTATAACAGGAGGTGGCGGTGGAGTGGGGACTTCAACAAACCCATTCATGGCAACTTACTTCGTAGCGACATCTACCACCCAAGCATCCACCTTCCCTTATGCCTCAACAACTGCAATTAGTGCAGCAAACGGATTCTTCACAGAAGTTGTTCAGGCAGGAAGTAGTGTTGTCCCTATAGCTAACTCTGGATGGTTCCAGCAAGGTCTTGGGACTGATAATAATCAATCGTATAGAGGTAAATTAGCCGCTGGAACAGTTGTAGATATTATGAAGGTGAACGGGTCAAATCAAACAAATTTCCAATCAGCATCAGTTGGATTCGTGTGGAGAAATGCAGCAGGTTCATCTGACAGGATGACACTTACAGATGCGGGTAATTTAGGACTCGGTACTACAACACCAACAGGAAAGTTTGAAATATCAACAACAACAAATAAACTTTCACTGGGTGTTAGTCAAAGTGGTCAGGTTCAAATAGGTAACGCAGTCCCTTACTACGGAACAGGAGCTAACACAGCAATCGTGTGTTATATGGCAGATGGTGCGCTTGGACACATTACAATTACTAGTCTCCTCGCAAGCGGGAGTTGTGTAGCTAACTAAAAATCATGAACATAGAACTTATCAAAAAATATATATCAAGTGTAGATGTGATGTACTTACCACCTAATGTACAGAGAGTCCTTGAGAGGGCAGCAACACTTTGGGCAGCGACGAATGAGACAATGCTCATTGAAACGAAAGAGAGACTCCAACAGGAGATTTCTGATAAGCAGGCACAACTTACTCAGATTGATGCGGATATTTCAGTGATTGCAATTAAGCCTATTAAATAACATGAAAGAATCGCATTTTACAGAAGAAGACCGAGCTCTGATTATAAAACTGTCAGTTCAACTTGAACGAGCCATCGCCGACATTGCAGAGATTAAGTCTAAGTACGAACGCCGTGAAGAGGATTTTGCAACAAAGAAAGAGCTTGAACATTATGTCACGCAAGACCAATTTACCCCTATAAGAAAACTTGTATATGGTGCAGTGAGTATTATGTTGACAACTATCCTTGGTGCAATAATATTCATTGTGATAAAATAGAAGCAATGTTCAAATACCTCTGGTCACTAATTAGAGAGTACAACAACAAGCCTTCACCAACTGGTGTCCGAGAAGATACCCGTCCAAGAGAAAAAAAGAATCGTGACTATACTCACGAGGAACTTACCACAGAGGCTATTGCAGGTAATCCATTTAGATTCCAGAAGATACTGTTCCCACCATCAATCTACCTTAATCAACTCTACACATCGTCATGCGTAGCACACGGTGTAACCCTTGCACTCGCATGGGAGATACAAAAGAAGACAGGTAAAGCTATTCGTCTATCTCCAATATATGCCTATCGCCAACGACCTAACTACCCTTCTGCGGGTGCATGGTTACAGGCGATTTTTGATGTCGCTAGAAAGGGCGTGTGTCTCTATGATTCACTTCCTACTCCAGAGGGTGAGGATGAGGCGAACAATGTTGTGCTTACTGATGCTATGAGAGAAGAGGCCAAGATACTTGATGGTGTTGAGTATTATTTAATGAATATTTCCTATAATAGTATTGATGAACTTGCTATTGTATCAGCTACTAACACGATGGTTCCTATACTCATCTATGCCACAAAAGAGGAGTGGTCACGAGAGTACCCATTGATGCTTAACCCAAACCTTAACCCGCAAGAGGCATATGTTCGCCATTGCATTACTGTCCTCCCTAATAGTGGCTTCACTGAGAACGGCGTTGATTATGTCTGTGTACAGGATTCTGCGATGTTCGGGGGACTCAAGATTCGCTATGTATCCCGTGACTTTATTGCTAAGAGGTGTTTTGGTGCAGCCTACTGGAAGTCGGTAGATATTAACCCTAAGACAACAGACAAACCTAAGCATAGATTTGTAGTACCAATGTCACGGGGCTCAAGTGGTATAGAAGTACTCTACCTTCAGAAGGTCCTCAACTACGAGGGACTTCTTCCAGATGATTGTCTAACGGGTCATTTTGGCCCTAGGACGCTCGCAGCCGTCAGGATCTACCAAGATAAGTACCGAGATGAGATACTCACACCTAATGGGCTCACAGCCCCTACAGGCAATGTGTATGGAGCAACCATGAGATGCTTGAATAAGTATTATAGCTAGCGTCTAAAGGTCTCCCGACCCTCCCACAAAGGAGTTAAATAATCGGGAGACCCTTGGACACTGGTCCAATGTAAGTACATTTACAATTTAATAGAAAGGAAACTTATGGAACTTACAGGATTCTGGGAATATCAGTGTTCTCACTGCGGGAAGTTTTATCCCGTAGAACGATGGGAACACTGGGCATACACTGGAGCTGTCAGCAATGGTTGCGGTCGGTGGTGTAGTTGGTCGTGCTATAACTTGGCACACAGTAAACCAAAAGACCTCTCATGGAGGCCTGGAAAGGATACAGATGAATGATAAAATCATTGGTCGCCCCATTCGCCTCAACAGGCAGACCCTAAAGGTCAAGAAGGGAAGCGACTTTACGGAGGTCATGTTCATCGGGGATGTGCATTATGGCTCGCCACAATGCGATATAGGGCGTTTTCTCGCCAACCTCGACTACTGTCTCAAGAATGATGTCTATGTCTTCCTCATGGGAGATTTGACTGAGGTTGCTACCCGCCATTCTGTTGGCGCAGGTGTGTACGAACAGACAATGACTTCTGATGACCAGCATGTTCAGATGGTTGAGTGGTTGCAACCGCTTGCCGATAAGAAACTCATCATCGGGACCCATAGGGGCAAC
>Ga0114969_10004056_pt1 | contig 11654 bp, 11 predicted proteins | sample M_130807_MF_Meta_FD_87316 | JGI IMG/M metagenome (GOLD analysis project Ga0114969, IMG submission 87316) | Freshwater microbial communities from Lake Montjoie, Canada to study carbon cycling - M_130807_MF_MetaG | ecosystem: Environmental > Aquatic > Freshwater > Lake | place: Lake Montjoie...
ATTTTGTGGTTGAAAGCAAGAACGCAGTAGCGGTAGAATCTTTTGGAGCCCTTGGGTATTTAAGTTGTATGAAATATTGTTCTATGATGTTAGGAAATACATCAAGTGGTTTTGTTGAAGCATCCTTTTTTCCAAGATATGTTATCAATCTTGGACAAAGACAGGCAGGTCGTATTATGTCGTCAAATATTTATAATTGTGAGATCGAAAAGAATGCAATAGTTAAAGCGGTTGAAAATTTCATGAATAGACCAATAATAGATGCCATAAGCATTTATGGCAATGGTACTGCTGCTTATAAAATAAGTTCGGTATTTAAAAACATATCAGATGATTGATTTTCGCAAGCATCTTATTCCTTCAAAAACTCCTATAAAGGAAGCGTTAATTCGATTCGATAAGCTTGGGATGGACGCAATTCTATTTGTAACTGATAATGATGATAAGCTTATAGGCTCACTTAACGATGGTGATGTAAGACGTGGGTTGATAAAAGGAATATATATTGAAAATCCAATCGATGATATCATCCGTTCAAACCCAAGATTTATAAGAAAAGGCGAGTGCGACGTTAGAAAGGTTGTTGAATACAGGGAAGGTAATTTTCGCATCATCCCTGTTTTAGATAAAATCGGCCGTATCGTAGATGTAATTAATTTTCGTGAAACTCGGTCCTATCTTCCACTAGACGCGGTAATAATGGCTGGCGGCCTTGGCCAGCGCTTAATACCTATGACAAATACTATCCCAAAGCCGCTGTTAAAAGTCGGAGATAAGCCTATTATAGAACATAATCTGGATCGCTTGCGCTTGTTTGGAATTAATGATTTTTGGATTTCTGTTAAGTACTTAGGTGAAAAAATAGAGCAATATTTCGGTTCTGGTAAAGAAAAAAATATCAATTTAGAATATGTTTGGGAAAACGAACCGTTGGGAACCATTGGTGCAGTGTCTCAAATAGAAAATTTTAAGCATGATTATATATTAGTTACCAATTCCGATTTATTAACCAATATTGATTATGAACAATTTTTTCTTGAGTTCATTAAACAACAAGCCGATTTAGCCGTATTGACAATACCTTATCAAGTAAGTATACCTTATGCCGTTTTGGAAACGAATGATGGGAAAGTTAATAGTTTCAAAGAAAAACCGACTTATACTTATTATTCAAATGGAGGAATTTATATGATGAAAAGGGAAATGTTACATTTTATTCCCAAAAATAAGTTCTACAATGCAACTGATTTAATGCAAGAGTTGATTCAAAAAAAACATAAGGTAATTTCATTCCCATTTTCAGGATATTGGCTGGATGTTGGCAATCATGAGGATTTTGAGAAAGCCCAAACAGATATAAATAGTATAAAATTTTAAAATGGGTATATTAATTACAATTTGTGCACGTAGAGGTTCAAAAGGAATACCTGGTAAAAATATTAAAATTATAAATGGAAAACCTCTAATAGAATATACCATTAAATTAGCTAAAGAAATTCAAAAAAAACATAATGCTGTTATTGCTCTGTCTACTGATGATTTTGAAATAAAAAAAGTAGCTAAAAGTTTTGGTGTTATTACGAATTACGAAAGACCAATTTTTTTAGCAACAGATACAGCTGGTAAGATTGAAACCATCAATGATGTTTTGTTATATGAAGAAAAATTAGCTGGTCTAAAATTTGATTATATATTAGACTTGGATGTAACTTCTCCATTAAGAACTATTGAAGATGTAGAGAAGGCCTTGAATATATTGATTAATAAACCGGATGCAAAAAATTTATTTTCTGTAAATCCCTCTGCAAGAAATCCGTATTTCAACATGGTAGAACAAAATACGAATGGTTTTTATTCATTAATTAAAACTAATTCTGATGAGAGCTTGATGACACGTCAAACAGCGCCAAAAGTCTATGACTTGAATGCTTCTTTTTATTGGTACAGGAGATCATTTTTTGAATCAGATAAAAAATCAGCGATTACCGATAAGTCTTTAATTTATGAAATGAATCATATTTGTTTTGATTTAGATCACCCAGTAGATTTTTTATTTATGGAGTATTTACTTCAAAATAATAAATTAGATTTTAATTTATGAATATTTTAATTATTGGATTAGGTTCTATTGCTAGAAAACACATTGATGCTATTCGAGCTTTAGAGATTGATGCAAAAATTTATGCACTTCGATCAAATCAAAATGTAATTATAGAAGATAAAATTGAAAATATTTTTAGTTTGGAACATTTTGATATTCCAATAGATTTTGCAATTATCTCTAACCCAACTAATCTTCATTATAAATACATACAGATATTAGCAGAAAAAGAAATACCTCTATTTATAGAGAAACCAGCACTTCATTCATTAGAAAATAGTGATAAGCTAATACAACTAGTAGAATCGAATAATGTAATTACTTATGTGGCTTGTAATTTAAGATTTCATCCTTGTTTAGTATTTCTTAAAAATTATTTAAAAATGGAAAAAACTAGAATAAATGAAGTAAATGTTTATTGTGGTTCCTATTTGCCTGATTGGCGACTTGATAAAGATTTTAGAAAAATATACAGTGCAAATGCAGATATGGGAGGTGGTGTTCATCTGGATTTATTTCATGAATTAGATTATACCACTTGGTTATTTGGCTTTCCAAATAAAAGTGTTTCAATAAAAAGAAATGTTTCATGTTTAGATATCGATGCTGTTGACTATGCAAATTATTGTTTAGAATATCATGACTTTACTGCGAATATTGTACTAAATTATTATAGAAAAAAAACAAGAAGAATAATTGAAATTGTATCAGAAAATAAAATATTACTGGTAGATCTAATTAATAATATTATTGTTGATGAAGAGAATAATATATTAATTAAAAAAACTAATTTTGTAATAAATCAAACTTACGAAGACCAAATTAGTTATTTTATCAACTGTTTAACTCTAAATCAAAAACCAATGAATTCATTGAAAGAATCAATTGAAGTTTTAAAAATTGTATTGCAAAATGAACAATAGGTTAAATAATAAAATAATCATTGTTACGGGTGGTAATGGACTACTTGGCAAAGTGATAATTGAAAGATTGAAAACAGAAGGAGCGTTTTGCATTAATTTTGAAATAAATCATGAAACTAATCAGGATTTATCTCAAGTTTATTGCGATATAACAGAACGTGTTTCAATAGATAGTGCACTTTCTTTAGTGCTTTCAAAATATTCCAGAATTGATGGTCTTGTGAACAATGCATACCCCAGAACAAAAGATTGGGGGACAAAATTTGAGGATATAGTTTACGATTCTTGGAAGCAAAATGTAGATTGGCAATTAAACAGTTATTTTTATATTACCCAAAAAGTTGCAACCCAAATGATTTTGCAAAAAGAAGGTAGTATTGTAAACATAGCGTCTATATATGGTGTTGTAGGACCCGATTTTAATGTGTATGAAGGTACAACTATGACAATGCCTGCTGCTTATTCTGCTATAAAGGGCGGTTTAATTAATTTTACCAGATATGTTGCTTCTTATTTTGGTCCACAACAGGTAAGAGTAAACGCAGTTTCTCCTGGAGGTATTTTTGATAATCAAAACGATATTTTTGTAGCTAATTATTGTAAAAAAGTACCAATGCGCAGGTTAGGAACCCCAGAAGATATTTCACCTACTGTTGCCTTCTTGTTATCTGATGACTCAAAATATATTACTGGGCAAAATATAATTGTAGATGGAGGATGGACATCTATTTAAATTTTTAATTAATGAAAAGTATAAGAGTTATTCCTAGATTGGATATTAAAGGACCAAACTTAGTTAAAGGCATTCATTTAGAAGGATTAAGAGTTTTAGGTAAACCTGCTGATTTTGCTAAATATTATTATGAGGAGGGTGCAGATGAATTAATGTTTATGGATGTGGTAGCATCACTTTATGAGCGAAATAGTTTACATGATATTATTTCAGAAACTGTGAAAAAAATATTTATTCCAATTACCGTTGGCGGGGGCTTGCGTTCTATATACGATATTAAAGAAGTACTTAGGGTGGGCGCAGATAAGGTATGTTTGAATACCGCAGCGATTAAAAACCCTCAATTAATCAAAGAAGCTTCTAGAATGTTTGGATCCTCTACAATAGTTATTGCTATAGAGGCAATTAAAGAACCGGATGGCAGGTATCTTGCCTATACTGATAATGGCAGAGAGTATACTGGTGTAGACGTTTTTCAATGGGCACAACAAGTTGATGAATTAGGTGCGGGAGAGATTGTGATTACCTCTGTAGATAAAGAAGGCACAGGGCAAGGTTTTGATTTAGAATTAGTGTCTAAAATATCCAATTTAGTTAGTATCCCCGTTATTGCGCATGGCGGCGCTGGAAAAAAAGAACATGCGGTAGATCTGCTCAAGCAAGGTACTGTGAGTTCAGCAATGATATCTTCATTATTTCATTATCATTTTATAAAAGAAAACGAATCTAAAGCCTCTGATTTAGAAGGGAATGTTGAGTTTTTGAAACAGAAGAGAAACTTTCACATATTTGAACCATGTAGAATAAAAGATTTGAAAAAGAGATTAATTGACAACCAAATAGAATGTAGAATATAATGGATGGTATTAAGAAGAAAGTAGTTATCATAGACTACCAACTTGGTAATCTTTTTAGTGTATTACAGGCTTGCGATACAGTTGGTATGAATGCAAAAATTAGCTCTGAAAAAGAGGACATTTTAAATGCAGATGCATTAATACTTCCTGGCGTTGGGGCATTTATTGAAGCAATGAATAATTTGAAAAAATTACAACTCGATGTTGCAATAAAACAAAAAGTAAATAACGGAGCACCAATTTTTGGTATTTGTTTAGGACAACAATTGCTTTTCACAGAAAGTGAAGAGTTTGGAGCCGGAAACGGATTAGATCTGATTTCTGGAGTAATTAAGCGATTCCCAGAAAAATTTGAAGAACGAAAAATTAGAGTGCCACATATCGCTTGGAACACCATTTATAAATCAATACAAAACTGGGAATCAACAGCATTGAATGAACTAGCTAACGATGATTTTATGTATTTTATTCATTCATATTACGTTAAACCTGAGAATGATTCATGTATTTTAACTTTAACCAATTATGATTCAATAGAATATTGTTCGGCCATAAAATTAAAAAATATATTTGCAACACAATTTCACCCTGAAAAAAGTGCTGAAAAAGGGATCACCATTTATAAAAACTGGGCCAAAATTCATAATCTAATATAATATGTCAGAAAACAAACAACGTAAAGCTTATTATGGCTTGCCAAATGAGGTTAAATTTTGCACAAAATGTGTAATGTCAAACCAGAGACCTACTTCTGCAATAGAGTTTAAACACACTAGAGACAGTAAAAAAACTACCATGAATTTTGATGAACATGGTGTTTGTGATGCATGTAGAACTGCAGAAATAAAAGACACCATCAACTGGGGCATGCGTGAAGAAGAGTTGATTAATTTGCTAGATAAACACCGCAAAAATGATGGTTCTTATGATTGTTTGGTACCTGGAAGTGGCGGCAAGGATAGTGCTTATCAGGCTCACGTATTAAAATATAAGTATAATATGAATCCACTAACTGTTACGTGGCCACCAATTTTATATACTGATTATGGATTGAAAAATTGGAGAAATTGGTTAGATAGTGGTTTCGATAATATTTCCTTTTATCGTAATGGTAAAGTTATGAAGTTGCTGACAAAATTGTCTATAGAAAATTTATTGCATCCTTTTCAAACATTTATTTTAGGCCAAAAAAATCTTGCTCCAAAAATTGCTGCTAATCATGGTATTAATCTAATTTTTTATGGAGAAAACGAAGCTGAGTATGGCAACCCTTTAGCAGACAATATGAGCTCATTAAGAGATAAATCATATTTCAGTTTTGAGCATTTAAATGAGGTGTTTTTAGCTGGCGTTTCGATAAAAGAATTGATGGAAAAGTATGACGTAAGATTGAGCGATTTAATGGCTTACTTGCCTCCAACGGTAGATGAATTAGAAAAAGCAAATATTGAAGTACATTATTTAGGATACTATTTAAAATGGACTCCTCAGGAAGTTTATTATTATGCTGTAGAAAATACTGGTTTTAAAGCTAGACCACATAGAACGCAAGGTACATTTAGTAAATATAGTGGTATAGATGATAAAATTGACGATTTACACTTTTATACAACCTTTATAAAGTTTGGTATTGGAAGGGCTACTTATGATGCTGCGCAAGAAATTAGAAATAGACACCTAACCAGAGAAGAAGGACAAGCTTTAGTAAAACGTTTTGATGGCGAGTTTCCTGATAGGTATTTTAATGAGATAATGGGATATCTAGAAATGGATCCTAAATATTTTCATGAATTATGTGATAAATTCAGATCTCCACATTTATGGGGTAAAGATGATAATGGTAATTGGAGATTAAGACATAATGTTGCTGGTGAGGGCTTAGATGATAAATAAAACTCTTTAATATACTAATTAATTAAAAACAATGCTAAGACGTCTGCCAGATAAGCCATTTTATAATTTTGCAATTTCCAATTTAATAAGTGTAAAATTTTCTATATTCGATAATTTTTTATTAAAGATTTCTCGTTTAGGAATTGGGGGGAACTATAAACCTGGACTTGTTTCTGTATTAATTCCTACCTATAACAGAAAAAATATTTTATTTGAAAGAGCAATAAAATCAGTATTAAATCAAACTTATCAAGACTTTGAAGTTATTATTGTTGATGACGGATCAAGTGATGGTACATATGATAAACTAATAGAATTCAATCATCCAAAAATCAAAGTAATTAAGAATTCAAGAAGTAAATATCGTTATCCTAATAAGGCAATTTATCATTGGTTTACTGGAGGAGTTTCTGCTTTAAATTGCGGTCTTAAATATTGTAAAGGTCAATATATAGCAAGGATTGACGATGATGATATTTGGACAGAAGATCATATTGAAAAATTACTTTCATTTCTAGTGAAAAATCAATATGAATTTGTTTACAGCCATTTAAAAGCTAAAATGACTGCAACAGGTAATGAGGAAATTATTACTAACTACCCAGACCCATTAGGGAATACTTGTACTTGGTTTTTTAAATCATATCTAAAACATTTTAAATTAAACATTCATTGTTGGAGAAAAAAAAGAAACAGAGTATTTGACATGGATGTTCATAATAGATTTTTCAATGCTGGTGTAAGAATAGGCTATCTTGAAGAGGTAACTGCAATTTACTTGCCAAGACCAAATGAAGAATTTGCGGGCTCTAAGGCTTATATTTCAAAATCTGAAGAAATTGAATCAAAATATTAAAATTTAAATATGATTCAAAAATAAAAAAAATACCTTAGTAGATCAAAACATTATTTGTCGCAAAAATTTTGGAGATTTTTAAGACACATAATACCATTAAAATTATGGAATGCTCTTCATGCAAAAAGACAAAAATTAATACTCAATGATTAAAAAAAACAATTAGAGGACACTCTACACAAAGTCAGAGAAATCGATTCTTTAAATTTAAATGAATCATCAACCTCTAAATTTAAAGATACCATAGATAATAGGAATGATAATTTATTATTTGAGATTAATGAATTACAAACCTTGTTTAATAGTTTCGAAAGTGATAGGGCAATTATACATAATTATAATTATTTATATGAAGCATTATTTTCTAACTTTAAAAATAATACAAATGATGTATTGGAAGTTGGAACGTATAAGGGAGTGTCTCTAAAATCATGGAAAGCTTATTTTACAAAATCAAAGATATATGGAATTAATTTTGATCAAGATACAGTATTTGAAGAAGATAGAATTAAAACCATGATTGCTGATCAAAATAAATTAGAATCATTATCTAACGTTAATACTCAATGGGGGAAGAAATATGATATTGTAATTGATGACGGTTGGCATCAACCTTAAGTATAAGTATACACAATGATTTCATTTGTCCCACAGCTGAAAATAAATAAATTTATGTATTAGAAGATATTAATCAGGAAAAATTCAGATTATTTTATGAAGAAATTACAATATTCTTTAATCAATTTGGTTATTATTCTGAATATATTAATTCCCCAAAAAATAATATCACCAACCAATTTTGGTTATAAATTATGGTTTTTATTAATTATAAATGTTTAAAATATGGCTATTCAAAAAATCGCAATAATAGGAGCTGGAATTTTTGGTTGTTCGATAGCTTTGGAACTTGATAAAGAAGGTTATGAAATTTTTTTATTTGAAAAAGAAAATGATATTTTGCAACTGGCAACAAAAAATAATCACAATCGGATTCATTTTGGCTATCACTATCCAAGAAGCCTAGAAACTGTAAAGCAGAGTTTAGATGGCTTGTTATCTTTTTTGACTAAATATTCTGATGCAATTCTTTTTGGATTTGAAAATTACTATTCGATTGCTAAAGAAGGCAGTTTGACTAATGCTAAACAGTTCAAGGAATTTTGTAAAGAAGCCGGAATAGGATTTAAATCAAAGTTTCCTAACAATGACATTATGAGTGCTGATTTATTAGAAGATTCCTTTTTAGTTGAAGAGCCTATCTATGATTGGACAAGACTTCACTCTATTATCAAAGAAAAAATCCATGATTCAAAAATTACAATTAAACTTAATTCTGATTTTACAAAATCAAGTGAAAGTTTTGATTTTGTAATTAACTGTACATATACAAACATCAATGATATATGTGATTTTATGAAATTACCGTTACAAAAATTTAAAATGCAAGATGTCATAGTTCCAATTTTTGATTCTAAAATAGAAAGAGTTGGACTTACGGTAATGGATGGCCCTTTTTGTAGTGTAATGCCTAAAGGATTCGAGAAAAATAAATTTTTATTATACCATGCTAAGCATAGCATAATCGAAGAAAAGTTTAATGGTAAAGTATTATCAAATACTGATTTGGCTAATTGTACTGAAGAAATCTTAAATGATTCAAAGAGATTCTTTCCTTTTTTAGAAAATGTTAAAATAAATGAATATTGGAGAACAAATCGTGCAATTCCAATTAATAATAATGATCAAAGGTTATCTGAAATTATTACATATAAAGAAAATCCAAATTTTATTACAATATTTTCGGGCAAAGTAACTACATCAGTAAAAATTGCTAAACAAATAAGTATTGGTTTAAAAACCGGATATTTTCACTCACACATTTATTTATGATTAATACTGGTTTAATTGGCCATGGATATTGGGGAAAAATTATTGAAAGCAAGTTAGATAAAATTTCAATAAAAAAATTTGTACAAACAAGCAGTAATTATGACGCTACTAAGTTTAAAAAAATTGACTGGCTTTTTATTGCAACCCCTCCCTCAACTCATTATTTAATTGCAAAAGATGCAATTGACAGAAAAGTTAATGTTTTTTTAGAAAAACCCTTTTGCTTAAATGCAGTAGAAGCAAAAAATTTGATTTATTTATCAAAAAAAAATAAAGTTAAATTATTTATTGACAATGTATTTTTATATAGAAATGAACTTGAAAATATTTCGATTTTTACACCCAATAACATAGAATTTTTATGGCATAAATCTGGTCCATTTAATGATTCTCTTTTAAATGATTTATTATATCATGATTTGTATATATTGTATCATTTACTTGGCGAAAAAGTTATTACAAATCTATATTTAGACATAAATGAAAAAAATATTTTAATCTTTTCGTTAAAGTATGGAAATACAAGTATTCGTTTTAATTATGACAGAAATAAAAGAAATTTAAAATTAAAAAAAATATACATGGATGATTTAATTATAGATTTTAAAAATAACGTGGAAGACCCATTACTAGTAATTATAAATGATTGTATAAATCATAATGTAGACTATAATCAAAACAATAAGAGTAACTTAAAAATTAGACAGATGTTAGATTTGTTAATTTCCAAGATTTTGTAAAAAGATTAGTTTCCTATCAATGAATAATTTAGATAACCCTGAGTTTACCCTCCCCTTTTCTATAAATAAATAGTCAGATGCATAAACTCAAATCAACAACAAAAAATATAATACATTCTACAGATTCTTTTTATAGGTATAATCATTCTGCAGAGTTAGTTGAGAAAATATCAAATTATAAACTTAAAAATAAAAAAAGTATATCACAAATTTTAACTATTAATGGAATTTCATTTCTTGACATATTTACTTCTGAGCTTGCGCATTATCATTTCCCACAAGCCTTTTTAAAAAAAAAATTAAACTATTTTTTATTAAAAAAAATTAAGTTTGAATTTGTTAATATATTTTTTAGGATTAAGTATTTTATTAAAAGTATCGTATTCGATGATAATAATTCTATTTTACCCACAAAGGCAATATTTCTATTAAGTTTCACTAATAGAATGTATGTTGACATACTTCACCCTTTAGCAATAGAATTAAATAAGAAAAAAAACAATCAACTAGTTTTTTTATTTGACGACACCATTCAATCGATAAAAGATTTGAATATAAGTGAGGCCATTTATTATAATATCTTGAATAGTTTTAATAAGGAAATCCATAAAGAATCATCTTTTTTATTAAATGAACTAAAAAAATGTATCGATGAAATTAATATAGAAGAATGTGTAAATAATATCTTAACTAATCATGAGCATGAATATAAAATATTTTTTACAGATTTACTTAAACGATTTTTTTACATATATATGCCAAACATCGTAAAGCAAGTTGTAATTTCACGTTATTTATTAGAGAAGCACAAGCCCACAATTATAATTTCTCCAGATACCGCTGACTCCAAAGCTAGAATTTTTGCAATCTTAGCAAATAAATATAATATCCCATATCTTGAAATTCAATTTGGTTTAGCGGGTGAAGAAGCTGTTGAATGGAAGTTTTCATTAGCTAATCTAATTGCCGTTTGGGGTGAAACTTCTAGACAAGCGATTTCCAAACATTTAGGGAGTGATCAAAAATTGGTTATTACAGGCTCACCTAGACATGACTTCATAAAAAATAATATTTCGAATAATAACTTTATAAATTTATCAGGAAACAAAAAAATAATTCTATTAGCTTCTACTTATCATTTTAAGGAAACTAATCACGTTGATATTTCTATTTTAAAAACAATGCAATTAGCAATATCAGAATCGGCGCAAATTCATAACAATATTTTCTTGATTATAAAACCACATCCTCATGAAAATGTAGAGGAGACGAAAGAGTTATTTAAATCAAACATTAATTCATTATTCTTAGACAAAGATTCGGATATTAGGTCAGCTATATTAAATTGTGATGCATTCATTTCCTATGGTTCAACATCTACTATAGATGCAATGATAGCAGATAAGTTAGTTATTTGCCCCATGTTTCCTGGTTGGGATTTTAATAGTGATATTTTTAAAAATAGTGGAGCAATTTTAAATCCTAATAATAAGCAAGAACTTTTTGATATTTTTAATAATATTAATAATGATACGTATATAAATCAATATAAAAGTGTTTTCAAAGAAAGCGGAAAATTTCTAGAAAAATATGTATATAAAACAGACGGCAATGGAAGTAAAAGAATAATTGATTCAATTAAAAACACCTTTTTATTGGAC
>Ga0114969_10004058_pt1 | contig 11653 bp, 8 predicted proteins | sample M_130807_MF_Meta_FD_87316 | JGI IMG/M metagenome (GOLD analysis project Ga0114969, IMG submission 87316) | Freshwater microbial communities from Lake Montjoie, Canada to study carbon cycling - M_130807_MF_MetaG | ecosystem: Environmental > Aquatic > Freshwater > Lake | place: Lake Montjoie...
CGAACCTTCGGCAACGCCGCACCCCACCGAGACGCCGGCGCCATCGGACACGCCCGGCCCCGTACCCACCGGGTCGCCCCAGCCCACCCCGACGCCAGCGCAAACGGCAACACCCGCGCCCACGCTGGCACCCTCACCGACGCCGGTCGTGACGACGACGCCACGGCCCACCGAAACCCCGACACCGACGGCCGCACCGACGGCGGCTCCGACGGCGGCTCCGACGCCGTTGCCGACCCCCACGCCGAGCCCCGTTCCTACCGCGAGGCCGACACCGATACCTTCGCCGACGCCGAGCTCGACACCCTCCCCGACGCCGCAGCCGACCTCGACACCTGCGCCGGTCTTGGTCTCGTTCTCGACCCAGGTCCAGCCGATCTTCGATGCGCAATGCGTCGGATGCCACGGCAACTCGTCGCCGAGCGCGAGCCTGAACCTCTCGACGGGTCGCGCATGGGCGGACCTCGTGAACGTGAGCAGCACCGAGTGCGCCGGCACCAGGCTCGTCGCTCCCTCGAGTGCCGCGACGAGTTACCTGGTCCACAAGATCGAGGGCCAGGGGCCGTGCTTCGTCGGGAGCCGGATGCCGTTCGGTGGCACTCCGCTCTCGCCGGCCCAGGTCAAGACGATTCGCGACTGGATCGAGCAGGGCGCCGCAGACCACTGAGACGCCCCGCGAGGCTCACATGACCTGGTAGCGGAATGGCGCGTTCTGGGGTGCGTTCGTCGCGTACATGAGCCAGAGTGTCGCCGCCGCCCAGGCGACCATCGCACCGATCACGTACCAGCGATACTTTTTCCAGAACTCCGCCATCGTCGTGCCCCCCTGCCCTGGAAAAGCGTCAGCGAGCCGCCGCGGAAAGTCAAGGCGGCGGCGCGCCCGCGGGCGACGCCGCGGCACTCGTCCGGGCGGTCGCGGTGGGCGGCGCGCCCGCGATCGCGGCGCGGAAGTCGGGGGAATCGAGCAGGGCCGCGGCGACCGCCAGATGTCCGGCCGACGTCCAATGCCCGTCGTTCGGGATGACGAGATCGTCGCGATGCCCGACGAAGGCACCGCCGACGTCCACCAGCGGAACCCCGAGCGAGGAACAGAGGTCGACGACCAGGTCGCGGGCCGCGCGCGTCGCGGCCTCGGGCGAACCCACCGGGAAGACGTGGTGGGGCTGGTAGGCGACGACGAACGAAGCGCCGTGCGCGGCGACGAGGCGCTGCATCTCGCGCAGGAGTTCGCGCGTCAGGTCGTAGCCCGGCAGCTTGCGGAAGTCCGTCTCCTCCGGCGCCACGCTGCGCCGGTCGGCCGGCTGTCGTCCGCGCTTCCCGTCGATCCAGCGCCGGAGTTCCCCCCACTGCGCCTCCGCGAAGCGGAAGGCGAGACTGGTCGACCGGAGAAATCCCGAGAGTGGCCGGTCTGCCTCCTCCGGCGGCGGCCATCGCACTTGCTCGAGGCGGCCGTCGACGAGCCGGAACGCGGGACGCAGCTTCATATCGTCGACGTTGTCCTCGGGATCGGTGCGCGAGAAGACGAGGACGACCGCGTCGTAGTGGCGACGGCCGAGCAGGTCCTGCAGGAGCAGGAGTTCCTGGGCCGTCCCGTAGGAACTCACCGCGCGGTTCTCGATCGCGACCCCGGGGCCGAGCCGACGCTGCAACTCGTCGGTGACGAGTTCGCCCTGCTCGACGCCCCAGCCCCAGAGGAGCGAGTCGCCGAGGAAGAGCACCCGCCGCGGGGCCTCGGCGGGGGGCGGGGGGTTCGGGCGGCGGAACCCGTCCTCGCCCTGCTCGATCAACACGTCGAAGGAGCGTTCGCGGAAGCGCAACGCCACGTCGGGGCGCCCCGTCCAGCCGAGCCGCGCATCGGCGCGGTGGAAGTCCTTGAAGACGTTGATCGCGCTGCCCGGCACGCGCAGGAAACGCAACTGGAGTTCGAGCGCCGCCCAGCCGACGAGCAGCGAGACCGCGAGGACGCGGAGCACCTGGCCAAGGGCGCGCCAGCGCGACGGCACGTTTGGAGATCGACCCGGTGCATCGTCGTGCGGGCCGCCGGCTTCCGCCGCGACGGCGCCGTGGCCGCGTAGGTTCTCGTCCGCGCGCGGTCCCATGGAGCGGGCCTCGCAGCTATCGGAAGCGCCGGCGCATCGCAAATCGGCATTGCGCGCGCAGCGACCGCGCCGGAGCAGGACAGCGCGTCCGGCCTCTGATAGCGGACGGGTGATGCGGACCGGTTCGATCCTGCGCGGACTCGCGGCGGCCCTGGTCGCGACCGCGGTCTTTCTTGCGCTCGCCGAGATCGGCCTCCGCTTCTACCTGTCGCGCCACATCCTCTACGACGTCGAGATGTCGCGCTATGCGCAGCTGCTCAAGCTGGAGTCGCCGAACCCCGAGATCGGCCATGTGCACCGCCCGGGGGCCCACGCCCGGCTCATGGGAGTCGACGTGCAGATCAACTCCGACGGCCTGCGCGACGTCGAGCACGAGCGCGCGCGCGACGGTCGTCGCCGGATCGCGATCCTCGGCGACTCGCTCACCTTCGGCTGGGGCGTCGAGCGCGAGGAGACCTTCGCCGCCCTCCTCGGCGAGATGCTCGGCCGCCGGAGGCCGACCGAGATCGTGAACTTCGGTACCGGGAACTACGACACGACCCAGGAGGTCGCCCTCTTCCGCGAGAAGGGTCTCGCCTACCAGCCCGACGAGGTCGTGCTCTTCTACTTCATCAACGACGCCGAGCCGGTCCCGCACAAGAGTCCGCTCTCGTTCCTCGCGAATTTCCGCGTCACGACCTTCTACTGGTCGCGGCTGCGCGAACTCTTCTCCGGGACGTCGAAGAACGAGGACTTCCGGACCTACTACGGCGATCTCTACCAGGAGGGTCGACCGGGCTGGGAGGCGACGAAGACGGCACTCCGCTCCCTCGCGAGCCTCTGCCGCGAGCGCGGAATCGAACTGCGAGTGGTGATCCTGCCCGAGCTCCACGATCTGGCCCACTACCCGTTCACCGAGGCCCACGAGAAGGTCGCGCGCCTGCTGCGCGAGGAGAACGTGCCCGTCCTCGACCTGGCACCTCCTCTCGCCGACCAGTCCGACCCGCATTCGCTGTGGGTCTCGCTCGACGACGCGCACCCCAACGCGCTCGCCCACCGGTTGATCGCCGAGCGGACCCTGCCATTCCTCGCCGGCGACGCCGGCCGCTAGCGGCGCACCGCGGGCGCGGTCGTGATCGTATCCGGTGGCGGGGCGTCGGATACGACGACGTTCGCCTCGCGGTAGAACATCAGAACGAACGCGATCAGGAGCATCGCCGTGCCCGCGATCGTCCCGCCGAGGCGTCCGAGTGGACCCGCGACGCGGAGTTCGAGCAGGCGTGCTGCGGCGAGCATGAGGGCGAGCACGCCCATCGCGACGTGCGTCACCTGGACGAGGTAACTCGCCTTGCCCTCGAAGGCGGTGTGGGCATGGGTCACGAGCAGGATCCCGCCCGCCGCCGCCAGCATCGGGAAGACCCATGCGCGGCGGTCCGGTCGGTCCGCCGTCCGGGCCCGCCACTCGACCAGGCCGAGGGCGAGGGCGAGTCCCGCGGCGAGCCGGTGCTGAAAACCCTCGGAGTCGCTCGCGAAGGGCGACAGCGTGCCGAGGGGCCAGATGCCGTCGCTCGCACAGGAGCGCAGGAAGACGAAGGCCGCCAGCACGACGAGACCGAGCGGCCAGTGGCGCGCCCAGCGCGCACGCGGTGCGAGCAGCATGCAGACGGCCATCGGCAGCACGACGAGCCCCGCCACGTTGTGGCTGAAGTTCGACCAGGAGTACTCGGTCGACGACCGCTGCCAGCCGACGACAGCGAGCGGGTCGGTCGCCGCGGCACGCTTGGTCGCGACCGACGGCGTGTGCAGGGTCGGCCACTTGGGTGCAAACGTGGTGGCCACCTCGGCGAGAGTCGCCTGGGTCTCGACCGTGTCGACGGCGGGTGGCTGCGAGGCGAGTGACGCAGCGGTAAACAGCGCTCCGACCAGCAGCAGGGCCTCGACCGAGACGAAGGCGGCGTCGCGTCCGCCCGCCCGTCGCGCCGGCGTCGGGCGCGACGCGCGACGGGCCGCGAGAAAGGTGCTGCCACCGAGGCAGAGGGCGAGTCCGACGAGAGCGAGCTTGCCCAGCAGGAGCGAGCCCGGCCCCGAGCCGACGAGCGCCTGCCAGGAGCCGAGGTATGCGGCCGCGAGCGGGACACCGGTCGCGATCGAGAGTGCGACGGCCGGGAGCGCGACGCGCGAGAAGGAGTCGACCGCACCGGCGAAGGACGCGGCCTCGGCGGTCGACGCATCGGCTCGACCATGCCGCCAGAGGAGCGCCAGGTGGAGCACCCCGCCGACCCAGGCGCCGGTCGCGGCCTGGTGCGCGACCGTCAGCGCCATGAGCCACCCGCGGTCCTCGAGACGCGAGGTCGCGTGCGTGAGCCATGCGCCGGCGACCAAGATCGCGAGCACGGTCGCCCCGACGAAGGCCCAACGCGAGGGATCATCGGTGCGCGCCCGCAGGCGGCGCGCGGCGACGGCGAGAACGAGGGCAAGGAGGAGTCGAGCCACGGCGGCGCGCGCCTGCGCCGTCGCGCCGAACAGCGCGAGCGCGTCGGAACCGAGATAGCTCCGCAGCAGGAGCAGCTTGACGGCGAGCAGTCCGGCCTGGCAGAGCGCGAGCCCGAGAGCCGAGCGTTCCAGCAGCGAGGCGGCGCGCACGACGACGGGATCGCCGCGCTCGCATCGGGTCGCACGCAGGACGACGAGTCCCCAGGGAACCGACGCCACGACGAGCGAGAGCAGGACGAGAACAAGCCCGTCGAGGAGGCCGCCGCCGAACTCGGCGATTCCGAGCACCTCGGGTCAGTTCCCCGAAGTGACCGTGAACCGCAACAGGTTCTCGGTCACGTGGCCGTCGACGGCGAGAACCTTGTAGCGAAGCCCCCACGCGCCGGCCGCGAGTCCCGGCAGTTCCAGCGCGATCTCGTTGGGCGCGGCCCCGGCGTGCAGGGCGATCTCGCGTTGCGACTTCCCGGCATCGACGAGCACGACGCGCGAGAGCCCGGGTTCGACCGCCGAGTTGAAACTCAGCGTCACGCTGCGCGGGGAGCCTGCCGCGATCTCGTTCGGAAGAGTCGACTTCTTCAGGACGGCATGGGCCGACGCGGTCGAAGCGACCAGAACGAGGGCTGCGGAGAGCGCGAGAGTGCGGCGCACCCGTCCCGGTTACACCCCGCACGCGGTGACCGGCAAGGCGGACCGGGGGAGGGGCCGCGGTCGGTCGAATGGGCAGCGCACTCCCTCGCGGGGCAACGCCGGACCAGGGGTCCGACGCATGGAGGCTCCGGGACGTCGGAAGGCTCCGTCCCGAGCCGGAACGCACCGTCAGGCGGGGCGCACGACGCGGTAGACGACCGATCCCGCGGCGACCGGTGTCGCCGTCGCGCGCGTCGACACCTCGACCGCGATCGAGAAGTATTCGCCGCTGCACCAGGGCGGCTGGGCGACGGCGACCAGGTCCGCGCCCGCGGGCGCGCTCGCAAGCGTCAGGTGCATGGCGATCGTCGAGGCGCGCCCGCGCGGGTCGAAGCCGCCCGCCGTCCATGCGGAGGCGCCGCCAGCGGCGTCGATCAGGGTCGCGATCGCGCCGGCGTGGACGGCGCCCGAGGCGTCGGCGAGCAGATCCTGCCAGGGGAGAAGGGCGATCACCCCCGCGCCGGGAATGCGGGCGGAGCGCACCTGAAGTCGCGCCGAGAAGGCGGAGCCGCTGAATCGCGCGAAGGAGAGTCGCTCGAGTGCGGCGCGATGGTCCTCGGGAAGGGTCTGCGCCGGATCGCCCGCGCCGGGTCCATCGCCGCCTTGCTCGACGCGGTCGGCGGCGCCCCGCCGACCATGCGTGGCCGTCGGCGCCCCGCCCGCGGTACCGGTCCGGGCCGCGAGCATCCCGCGCGCGATCGTCGCACCATCCTCGGTCGCGACGTCCACGTCGGCGAAGCCGACGACCCGGCCGCGGCGCACGACCCGCGCATCTGCGACCACGTCGCGCTCGACGGCCGGCGCGACGAAGTGGATCGAGAGATCGACGGCGGTGGGTCGGGAAGCACTTGCGGGGGCGGACGGAGACGGTGCCGATGCCGTCGCGCGTTCGAGTGCGAGCGAACCCGCGGTTTCGACGAGCGAGGCGATGACCCCGCCGTGCAGGGTGCCGTTGCGGTTCGCGTTGTCGCCGCGATGCGCGAGGCGGATACGGACACCGCCTTGGGTCGACTCGGCGCGTTCGAGTCCCAGCGTCCGCAGGTAGGGCCCGTCGAGCGGGATCGGCTGAACGGCGGCGGGATCGGGATCGGACGGCATGGCGACTCGCTCGAACGGTCGGGGGGATCGCAGGGGGCGGGGGATCGCGTCGAAGCCCCCCGGACTGATAGCGTCGCGCCCGTGACGCCGCACCCGAGGCTCTCGCTCAGCCAGGCTTCCACGATCGGCTGGCCACTCGCGCGCGACCTCGATCTCTTCGCCGCGCAGGGAATCCGCGACGTATCGCTCCTGCTTCGCAAACTCGAGGCGACCGGCGACCGCGCGCGTGCGATCGCCGACGTCGTGGCGAGCCCGGGCCTGCGCGTCGACAACCTCGCCGTCGGGGACTCGTTCGAACTGGCGGACCCCGGGCAGTGGGAGCGTGGGCGCGACCGCCTGCGCTCCTGCCTCGACGTTTCCGCGGCGCTCGGAAGCCGCTGCGTGGTCGTCACCACCGGCGGTCCCGCGGGCCTCACCTGGGAGGCTGCGGCCGACGCACTCGAGGAGGCGATCGCTCCGGTCGTCGCCGAGGCACGGTCGTACGGCCAGGAACTCGCGGTCGAGAACACCAACGGCTTGAGACTCGACATCAGCTTCGCGAACACGCTGCGCGACGCCTGCGACCTCGCCCGCCGGCTCGGACTCGGCGTGTGCATGGAGATCAACAACGCCTGGTGCGAGCGTGGGCTGATGGACACCGTGCGCCGCAACCTGGACCTGCTGCGCATCGTGCAGGTGAACGACTTCGTCGTCGGCACCCTGCAGACGCCCGATCGCGCAGTCCCCGGCGACGGCGACATCCCGCTGCGCCGCATCCTCGGCGGCCTGCTCGACGCCGGTTACCGCGGCTTCTTCGAACTCGAGATCCTCGGGCCGAGGATCGAGGCGGAGGGCTACGAGTCGGCGGTCCGACGCAGCCTCTCCCATCTCGGGACGCTCCTCGAGGAACTCGGAGCAGGACCGCCGGGCTGAGCGCCGGCACGCGGTGCGGACCGAGGTCGTGGACCGGGCCGGCGCCTGTGTTCGACCGACGGCTCGCCGACGCCCGGCCCGCGCTCGTATCTCAGCCGGCGAGCGCCGCCAGGTCCCTCAGGTGCAGGACCCCGAACAGGAGCGTCTGCACGATCTGCAAGCCGAGCGAACCACCCGCGGCCCGAAGCGTCGGCAGGTAGATCAGCGTCTCCACGGCGTGCGCGACGAGCATGAGCCAGAACATGGCACGACCGATCTGCGAGGCCGGCATCGCCTTGCCTCCGACGACACATCCGAGCGCCCATCCCCAGACGCCCAGCAGCAGGGTCTTCGAGATCATCGATTCGCTCCCATGGCCGGGATGGTTCCGCCCCAGGCACGGCTTCCCGGATTCTCCCGTCGCCCCGCAGGCGACACCCTCCGAAATACGCGAACGTTCCTACCATGCTTGGGGTTCGGCACGAACCGGCCGAGCGGGTACCGACGGCGGACGAAAAAGGGGGAGCGGCCGATGCCGCTCCCCCTCTCGACTCCGCACCGGACGGGCCGTCAGGGCCTGCCGGAGGTGCCAGGCCTGCTAGGGCAGGCGCTTGCAGGTCAGCTTCACGTCGCGCGCCGCCGTGTACTTGCAGGGATCGACCGAGTCGCCGCGATGCAGGCTGTCGGGCGTGTTGATCACCACCGCGAGCGGCGTGTTGGCGATCGAGAGCGCCGGGGTGATCTCGCGCTTGCCCGCCCGGACCACGACCTGGAAGAAGCTCAGGGCCGAGCGCGGCGAGAGCCGGAACAGGCCCGAGTCGTTCTTGCAGCGGACCCGCGGATAGCGGCTGCCGCTCGCCTTGCAGTCGGTGGAGGCGAAGGTGATTTCGTCGACCTGGACGAAGGAGCTGCCCGCGCTGTCCACGTAGCCGAAGGCGACCCCGACACCGTTCTCGGCGATGTCGTCCGGCATGGTCGCGCTCGGTAGCGTGTTCATCTCGCCGTCGGCATTCCAGATGTCGGTGTTCGGCGTGACGCGATCCCGGATTTCCGCCTTGCGAAGGCTGAACGAACAGTCCTCGATACCGTCGCTGTCGATGAGACAGGCCTGCGCGGACGAGGCCGCGACGAGTCCGATCCCGGCCACGAAGGCGAGGGAAAGGAGAGACATCCAGAGGCGCTGCGCCGGCTTCGTTCTCATCATGATCGATGGCTCCTCGGGTTTCGGGTGCGTGGCTGGGCCGGAGGCTCCGAAGGAGCCGTCCGGGCGCGATGCTGCGGGATTCCGTTGGGGGAGTCAACGCTTTTTTCCCACAAGGCCACAGGAAAGCGCCGACGCGACGCGTTACGGAAGACTTCGGAGCGGTCCGGTGGGCCGTCTTGCGCATCCGAGGCTCGATTGCCGGGGCGACGCTCGGTGCTCCGTTCGCTAGCCGACCGCGGCGACCGAGGCCTGCAGCATCTCCTCGGGCATCGGCGCACGCAGGCGCCAGGTGATCCCGACGGGCTGCGATCCCTTGTGGCCCACGTAGTCGACCGCGCCCAGGAACACGAACGGCGACGTCGTACCCACCTCGGTCTTCGCGGTCTCGCGGACGAAGAGGAAGACGCTGTTGCCCCGCTGTCGGTGGTGAATGTAGCGCTGCACGGTCTGCGTTTCGGGACGCTGGATGCTCTGCGTCTCCCAGTGAAACAGCGTGCGCGAGATCGCGTAGTCGTGGTAGCGCGTGGACGGGGAGAATCGGTCCTCGGCCTTGTGCAGCGTGACGAAAAAGAAGTCGCTCTCGAGCGTCTGAATATAGAGCACGCCCTCGCGGGGCTGGTACGGCTTCTCCGGCGTGCTGCGACCTATCGCCGCGAGCACCTCGCTGCGGCTGTAGACGCCGTGGACTTCGAGCGGGATCGACTCTCCCAGCTCCCGCGCCGCGGACGTCAGACGGTCGCTGCGCTCCTCGTGCAAGGCGAGAAGGGCTCGAAGATCCAGGCGCGCCGCCGGCGCGGCCCAGAGCCGGCGCAGGCCCTCCTCGAGCGGGATCACCCGGTCGTCCCACAATCCGAGGTGCAGCATCGCGACCATGCGCTGCTCGCACGGCGATAGTTCCGCGGGCACCGGGGGGCGATTGCGCCCGAGGAGTTCGAGATAGAAGGCGACTCGGCGAGGATCGTCCACGTGGACCAGGCGGGTGATCGCCTTGCAGAGCTTCTTCTCGTCCTCGGTGGGCGTCGCGTCATCGAATCCGGCGGCGCGCCGCAGCGCGGTCCACCCGGGGCGGGTCGGCCGGAAGACCTCGGTCAGCTCGCGGCCGGTCTCGTCGAGGAATCGACCGAGGTCGGCGTCGGGGCCCGCTGCCCGGAGGTCGGCCACGAGGTCGGCGAACCGACCGCCGAGGCTCTCTCTCAGGTTGTCGAGAACCCGCTCGCGGGCGACGCGATCGAGTTCGAAGTGCACCCCGGGCGGCAGCGTTGCGAAGCCCTTGTCGATCCCCTCCTGCAGGCCCTTTCGCGTCACGCCGAGTATGCTCGTGAAACGGGGTGCGAAGCGGAACTCCTTGCGGTGGTTCCCGATGAAGTCGAGCACCGTGCAAACGCTCTTTCCCGGGGCGTGCCTGAGCCCGCGACCGAGCTGCTGGATGAACACCGTCGCGGACTCGGTCGGGCGCAGCATCAGGATGGTGTCGACCGGCGGGATGTCGACGCCCTCGTTGAAGACGTCGACGGAAAAGATGCAGCGGATCTCGCCCCGCGCGAGCCGGGTGATCGCCTGCTGGCGCTCTTCGGCCGACGAGTCGGCGTCGATGGCGACGCTCAACACGCCGCGACCCGTAAAGCGGGCTGCCATGAACCTCGCGTGTGCACGGCTGACGCAGAAGCCGAGCGCCCTCATCCGTCGCGGGTCGCTCACGAGCCGCGTGACCTGCTGCAGGATGCGGACGACCCGCACCTCGTCGTGGAGGTAGAGCACCTCGAGTTCCGAGACGTCGTAGCCGTTGGTCCGCCAGGCGACGCCGGTCAGGTCGGTTTCGTCGTTCAGGCCGAAATAGTGGAACGGCGCCAGCAACTGGTCTTCGAGCGCTTTCCACAGGCGGATCTCGGCCGCCATCCGTCCGTCGAACCAGGTCCGGATGTCCCTGCCGTCGGTTCGTTCGGGCGTGGCGGTGAGCCCGAGCAGAACCTTCGGCTTGAAGTGTTCGAGCAGGCGGACGTAGGTCGCCGCAGCCGCGTGGTGGAACTCGTCGATGACGACGACGTCGAAGCGCGACGGGTCGATCGAGGCGAGGTCGACGTGCGCCAGCGACTGGACGCTCGCGAACACGTGCCGCCCGGCCTCGGGCCGCTTTCCGCCGACGTAGAGTTCGCCGAAGGCCGAGTCGCGCGTGGTCAGCCTGAACACCGCCGCCGACTGCTTCAGGATCTCGTTGCGGTGCGCGACGAACAGGAGCGACGGGTCGTGGCCCATCCGTTCGTGGCCGCGCAGGCGTGCGTAGTCGAATCCCGCGATGAACGTCTTGCCGGTTCCCGTGGCGGCGACGATCAGGTTGCGCCAGCGTCCGTGGCGAACCCGTTCGGCTTCGAGCCGATCGAGGATCGCACGCTGGAACGGGTACGGGGCGACGTCGACCCGCGGCAGCGGCAGGTCATCGTCGCCCGCGGCGGCCTGCTGCTGTGCGGCGAGGGCCGCCATAAACCGATCGCGGTCGTAGCGCTCGACGTGCTCGTCTTCCCAGAGGGCCTCAAAGGCAAGACGAAAGCGGTCGATCATCGCCGGGGTCTCGGCCTGCGCCAGGCGGACGTTCCACTCGAGTCCGTCGACGAGGGCGCTGTGCGAGAGGTTCGAGCTGCCAATGTAGGCGGTGGAGAGGCCTGAATCGCGCGAGAACATCCAGGCCTTGGCGTGCAGCCGCGTCGACTGCGTCTCGTAGGAGACGCGGATCTCGGCTCCGATCCCGACCAGGGCGTCGAGAGCACGGGTCTCGGTCGCGCCGCAATAGGTGGTCGTGATGATGCGAACCCGGCCACCGCGCTCGCGAAAACCGCGCAAGGCATCGATGACGATGCGGACGCCGCTCCACTTGAGGAAGGCACACAGCAGCATCACCTCGTCGGCGGAGTCGATCTCGAGCGGAAGTTCCTGCCCGATGCTCGGCTCCCCGCGACCGTTCACGAGGAGCGAACTCGAGCGCAGGGGGGCGTGCGGCCGCACGGGAACGCGCCGGATCGAGCCGGGCTCCGGGACGGCAAGAAGTTCCGTCGCGGAGGCTGCGACGGACCCGTCGGCGGCGACGGCCTGCGAATGGGCTCGGAGGACGTCGAGCAGGGCATTTGAGAGGGCGACTTGTCGTCGGACCTTCGCTTCCTTGTCCGGCTCGGACTCGGCGACTTGGGCGAGCGCCGCTCGGATCGGTTTC
>Ga0114969_10004059_pt1 | contig 11652 bp, 9 predicted proteins | sample M_130807_MF_Meta_FD_87316 | JGI IMG/M metagenome (GOLD analysis project Ga0114969, IMG submission 87316) | Freshwater microbial communities from Lake Montjoie, Canada to study carbon cycling - M_130807_MF_MetaG | ecosystem: Environmental > Aquatic > Freshwater > Lake | place: Lake Montjoie...
AAAAATGGACGATGCCACTGAGGGACTGGCGTATTGCAATGAGTCGCTTTATTATCGAGTTCGGTGACCGCCTGGACGGTCACTTCTGAGAGAAGGCATTTACACAGAATGGTGTACAGGCTCCATTTCCCAAGCGATGACCCAAGGTGTACAGCGGGGGTTGTTCTCCAATGAGGCCGGTATGGGTTCCGCCCCCAATGTGGCCGCCTCCGCTACCCCGTATCCCCCTCATCCGGCTTCACAGGGCTATGTGCAAATGCTCGGCGTGTTTGTTGACACCATCGTGATTTGCAGCGCAACCGCCGCCATTATTCTGGCTTCCGGCATCCTGAATCATTCGCCTGGCAATATCAGCGGCATTGACCTGACCCAGCGGGCGCTAACCAGCTCTGTCGGTGCCTGGGGAGCATCTTTTGTCGCAGTGGCCATTTTCTTCTTTGCCTTTACCTCGATCATCGCCAATTACGCCTATGCCGAAAGCAATCTGATCTTTCTGGAGCATAATCATCCGGCCGGATTACTGATTTTCCGTTGCGCAGCCTTAGCTATGGTGATGTTCGGTTCGATGGCGGACCTACCGGTGGTGTGGCGCCTGGCGGATATTTCAATGGCGCTGATGGCCATCACCAATCTGACAGCGATCCTGCTGCTGTCTGGTGTCGCCTTCAAGCTGACCAAGGATTACAACCACCAGCGTTCGATCGGCAGATTACCGACCTTCGATGCGAGCTATTATCCCGAATTGCAATCCCAGCTAGAACCAGGCATCTGGGAGCGTGAAAGGCCGCGTTAGCCTATTGAGGGCGTGCGTTAAGCACGCCCTATTACAGCCATTCATCCCTTCTGCCGCGCTTTTTGTTACAGTATCAGTTCTTTGATAAACAGGATGTGGCCATGCTCGTTATTATTTCACCCGCCAAGACCCTAGACTACACAAGCCCGCTGGCGACCGAACGTTTTACGCAACCTGAGCTGCTGGATAAATCGAAAACGCTTATCAACCTCTGCCGTAAACTGACGCCCGCACAAATTGCCAGCCTGATGAGCATCAGCGATAAACTCGCCGGCCTGAATGCCGCGCGTTTCAGTGAATGGCGACCTGAATTCACCCCGGAGAATGCCCGCCAGGCACTGTTGGCGTTTAAAGGTGATGTGTATACCGGGTTGCAGGCACAGGATTTCAGCGAAGATGATTTCGACTTTGCGCAACAGCATCTGCGTATGCTTTCCGGCTTATATGGCGTGCTGCGGCCGTTAGATCTGATGATGCCTTATCGCCTGGAAATGGGTATCAAACTGGAAAACCCGAAAGGCAAGGATCTGTACAGTTTCTGGGGCGAGCAGATCACCAAGAAACTGAACGAAGCGTTAAAGCAGCAAGGTGATGATGTCATTGTTAACCTGGCTTCTGACGAATACTTCAAATCGGTAAAACCGGCCAAATTGCAGGCGCAGCTGATCAAACCGGTGTTCCTTGATGAGAAGAACGGCAAGTATAAAGTGATCAGTTTCTATGCCAAGAAAGCACGTGGGCTGATGAGTCGCTTTATCATCAAAAATCGGCTGACCAAAAGCGAGCAACTGGTTGATTTCGATCTGGAAGGCTATGCCTTTGACGAAGCCGCTTCTGCGGGTAACGAACTGGTATTCAAACGCCCGGAACAATAAAGCCGCCTGGCAGCAAGCGGCTCTTAGGTAACACAAGGGGCGCAGAGCGCCCCCTCCATCAGGCCGGTAAGGTCATCAGGAACTGACGCAGTCTGGCGAAATCAGCCGACATGTGATGCGACAGCAGCGGCAGATTGGCACGCGCCGCCAATGCTTCTGGCAACGGTAATTCCTGATCCAGGATCGCTTCGACACTCTCTTTGAACTTGGCCGGATGTGCCGTACCCAGGAACAGGCCGAACTCCCCGTCTTTCAGCTGATCGCGCAACGCACGGTAGGCGATCGCCGCGTGCGGTTCGGAAAGATAACCCAGTGCCGCTAACTCTTTCATCGTGTCTTTGGTGGTTTCATCGCTCACCGCAGCGTGACCCAATTCTTTGAGCTGCCAGATTTTGCGGCGGAACAGTTCTTCCACGCGCGGCCAGTTGTTTGGCTGGCTGACATCCATAGCATTGGACAGCGTTGCCACGGTGGCATGCGGCTGCCATTCGCCGTTGCTCAGGAAACGCGGCACGGTATCGTTAGCATTGGTGGCAGCAATAAAACGCTTCACCGGCAGCCCTAAGGATTTTGCCAGCAACCCGGCGGTCAGATCGCCAAAGTTGCCGCTCGGCACCGAAACCACCAGTTGATTACGGGCTTCCTGCGGCAATTGCGCTACCGCTTCGAAGTAGTAACAGATCTGTGCCAGCAGGCGACTGATATTGATCGAGTTGGCCGAGTTCAGATGCACAGTGTCTTTCAGTTCCTGATCGTCAAACGCCTGTTTGACCAACGCCTGACAGGCATCGAAGTCGCCCTCGATCGCCACGGTGTGAATGTTGCCGCCCAGAGTACAGAACAGTTTTTCCTGCAACGGGCTGATCTTGCCCTGCGGATACAGGATCACCACCCGGACGTTTTTCAGCCCATAGAAGGCATGAGCCACGGCGGCACCGGTATCGCCAGACGTCGCGGTCAGAATGGTCACCGGCTGATCGCCCGCCACTTCTGCCAGCATCTGCGCCATAAAACGGCCGCCGAAATCTTTGAACGCCAGCGTTGGGCCGTGGAATAGCTCCAGGCAAGCCACATCGCTCTCAACCGGTGCTATCGGTGCCGGGAAGGCAAAGGCGGCTTTTACACGCTGATACAGCGCGGCTTCGCCGATCTCATCGCCAATAAAAGCCGACAGGATCTTAGTGCTGCGGGTGACAAAATCCATCTCCAGCAGGTGATCGATCTCGGTCAGTTCGAACTCAGGCAATTCAAGTGGGAAAAACAAGCCTTGCTGTTTGCCCAACCCCTGTTTGATCGCCTGTGCGAAGCTGACCTGCTCATTGTGGTCTTTAAGATTGTACAGTTTCATGCGTTATCCCAATAGTCGAGCGCCGGCAGTATCCAGACGGCAAATATGAACAAAACCTTCATCGTTTTGCAGATAGTGATTTGTCAGCCAATCGGCCATACGTTGCGCGGTAGCGCCGTCATCACAGATCGCAAACAGCGTCGGGCCGGAACCGGAAATACCACAGGCCAGCGCGCCGATATCCTGTGAGGCTTTGCGCGCTTCGGCAAAGCCCGGTAGCAGGCGAGTACGATAAGGTTCAGCAATCACATCCTGCATCAGCTTGGCGGCCAGGCGCGGCTGCTGCGTGTGGCAAGCGTGAATAAAGCCCGCCAGATAGCGACCATGGCTGATACAGTCCTGACGACGGTACTGCGCAGGCAAAATAGCGCGTGCTTCAGCGGTGGAGACTTTGATACCAGGATAAGCCATCACCCACAGCCACTCTTTAAAGCAAGGCACTTCCTGACAGATGTTGCCTTCCTCTTCCAACATCAGTTGCAGGCCGCCGAGATAGCACGGCGCAACGTTGTCGTAATGTACGCTGCCAGAAATACGTCCTTCCAATTCCCCCATCAGCGCCAACAACTGCATGTCGTCCAACGGGCGATCACAGAACTCGTTCATCGCCATCAGGCCAGCCACCACCGAACAGGCGCTGGAACCCAGCCCTGAACCGATTGGCATATTTTTCTCAAGCCGCATCGCCACCGGGACTTCACGGCCAATTGCCTGGCAGAAACGCTCCCAGCACTGGTAGACGATGTTCTCTTTCGGATCCGTCGGCAGCTTGCTGACAAAGCGCCCGGCGTTTTCCAGGCTGAAGCGGGAGGCCGCCTCTACGCTGACACAATCGCCCAGCAGCGAACCGTCGATGGGGGAAACCGCCGCCCCCAAGACATCGAACCCAACGCTGACGTTACCAATTGAGGCCGGTGCATACACCTTAACCATATTAAACTCCCAACTTCCATGACAGTGTGCGCAACAGATCGGCAAATACCCCTGCCGCAGTCACATCATTACCCGCACCATAGCCACGCAGCACCAGCGGCAGTGGTTGATAATAACGGCTGTAGAAGGCCAGGGCGTTCTCACCGTTCTTCACTTTATACAACGGATCGTTGTCATCTACCGCATCAATACGCACCTGGCAGCGGCCTTCTTCGATAACCCCGACATAGCGCAGCACCTTGACTTGCTCGGCAGCAGCAGCCACGCGGCGGCCGAATTCGGCATCCAGTTCCGGTAAGCGCGCCAGGAAAGTCTCTACGTCGCCCGACGCATCAAAGGACGGTGGCAACACCGACTCGACCTCAATATCGCTCAGTTCGAACGCATAACCCGCTTCACGCGCCAGAATCAGCAGCTTGCGTGCCACATCCATGCCGGAAAGATCGTCACGCGGATCGGGCTCGGTGTAGCCGTTCGCCTTAGCCTTCAGGGTAGCCGCCGACAGCGACATACCTTCATCTAACTTGCCAAAGATAAACGACAGTGAGCCCGACAGGATACCGGAGAAACGCGTCAGTTCATCACCGGCGTTGAGCAGGTTCTGCAGGTTCTCGATCACCGGCAAACCCGCCCCCACGTTGGTGTCATACAGGAACTTACGGCGTGAACGCGCAGCGGCAGTGCGCAACTGCTGGTAATAATTCATCGACGAGGTATTGGCCTTCTTGTTTGGCGTCACCACGTGGAAACCATCGGCAAGGAAATCGGCATACTGATCGGCCACCGCCTGGCTGGAAGTACAGTCGACAATCACCGGGTTCAGCAAATGGTACTCTTTCACCAGGCGGATCAGGCGGCCAAGGTTGAACGGCTCCTGCGCGCTGCCCAGCTCATCGCGCCAGCTTTCCAGCGAAATACCGTGCACGTTGGTCAGCATGGCGCGCGAGTTAGCGATACCGCAGACGCGCAGATCGATATGCTTCTGCTTCAGCCATGGCTGCTGACGGTAAATCTGCTCGATCAACGCCCCACCCACGCCGCCGACGCCGATCACAAACACTTCGATCACCTGATCGGTGTTGAACAGCATCTGGTGGCTGACACGCACCCCGGTGGTGGCAGAATCATTGCTGACCACCACGGAGATAGAACGCTCGGAAGAACCCTGGGCGATAGCGACGATGTTGATGTTGGCGCGCGCCAGCGCAGAGAAGAAGCGCGCAGAGATGCCGCGCAAGGTACGCATACCATCGCCCACCACCGAGATGATCGCCAGGCGCTCCATCACGTCCAGCGGCTCCAGTACGCCGTCTTTCAGCTCCAGATAGAACTCCTCTTCCAGTGCGCGACGTGCGCGCTGTAGCTCGCTCTGCGGCACGCAGAAGCTGATGCTGTACTCGGAAGAGGACTGGGTGATCAGCACCACGGAGATGCGCGCCCGCGACATTACGGCAAATACCCGCGCCGCCATGCCCACCATCCCTTTCATACCTGGGCCAGAAACGTTGATCATCGCCATATTGTTCAGGTTGGTGATCCCCTTCACCGGCATCTCGTCATCCACGCTTTCGCCGCCGATTAAGGTGCCAGGAGCTTGTGGGTTGGCGGTATTTTTAATCAGGCAAGGGATTTGGAACTGGGCAATCGGGGTGATGGTACGCGGGTGAAGCACTTTGGCGCCGAAGTAAGAAAGCTCCATCGCTTCCTGATACGACATCGATTTCAGCAATCTGGCGTCCGGCACGGTGCGTGGATCGCAGGTATAAACGCCGTCGACATCGGTCCAGATCTCACAGCAATCTGCACGCAGGCAGGCGGCCAATACGGCGGCAGAATAATCGGAACCATTACGCCCCAACACCACCAGTTCGCCTTTATCATTACCGGCGGTGAAACCGGCCATCAGCACGATGTGATCTGCTGGAATGGCAGCGGCAGCGATACGCTGGGTAGAGACGGCGATATCGACGGTCGATTCCAGGTAATGGCCCTGCGCGAGCAGTTTCTCCACCGGGTTGATCACGGTGACCGGATAACCCTTGGCTTTGAATACCCCTTCCATAATGGCAATCGAAAGCTTTTCGCCACGGCAGATGATGGCGGCGTTAACACCGTCCGGGCACTGCCCCAGCAACGCTACGCCGTGCAGCACCTGTTTCAGTTGCGCGAATTCCTGGTCGACCAGCGCTTTCAGGCGATCGTACTCAAAGCCTGGCAATGCCTTGGCCAAGCCGCTCAGCAACTCAGCAAAAATACGCTCTGCGTCGCTCATATTTGGCTGAATATCTTGGCATGCCGCCGTTTTTTCAATCATCGCCACCAAGTGATTGGTGATCTTGGCGGGTGCGGACAATACCGTGGCCACCTGTCCCTGACGCGCGTTATTCTCCACGATATCGGCAACGCGCAGAAAACGCTCCGCGTTCGCTACCGAGGTCCCACCAAATTTCAACACTCGCATTTACTTTATCTCCTGAATTTATGACGAAAAAAAAGCCCGCACTGGTTAGGTGCGGGCTTTTTTCTTCTGTTTCTTGTGTGCGTCAGCCCGCCCCGTTACCTGTGGTATCGGTGGTGGTAATAATTGTGGTGTTCAGGCTGATGTTTCGCATTTAGTCTGTCTGTCTCATTAGAATCTTGTCCCCTATACTGGTTAAAGCAATCACTTTCCCAAGTCAAATTATTTCTTCAATTCGCTTATTTAATGACCAGACCAAACTCTGCGCAATGAAACAGATTAAAAACCAAATAACAGAATAAAAAATCAATAAAAAGCTAAATTAACAGTGAATTAAACTGGATTATCAAAGAATAACATTAGCATTACTTTATCAATCTTTTTTCAATGTCATGCAGCAACGTATGCAACATCACGATATCGCGCTGTTGTAATACACCAAGCCGCTGATGCAGCCAATCGCGCAACTTTTGGTCACCGCTGACCTCAAGGGTACTCAATAAACGATCGGCGCGTTGCCGTAAAGCCTTCAGTTGCCCGGCATTGGCAGCAGGTTCCTGCGGAGGGCTGACCTTCATCAGTTCCGCAAGCTGGTAGCAATACACCATCACCGCTTGACCGAGATTAAGCGAAGGGTAATCAGCAATCATCGGTACACCGGTCAGCAAATCCGCCAGTTCCAGCTCTTCATTGGTCAGGCCCGAATCTTCGCGGCCAAACACCAACGCAGCCTGCTGCACCCACTGCTGGCGCTCCATCAATTGCCCAGTCAGTTGCTGCGGCGTGCAATAGTAATGAAAGCGAGCGCGGCTGCGGGCGGTGGTGGCGACGGTAAAATCCACGTCGGCCAGCGCCTGCTGCAAAGTAGGGAACGTCTGTACGGCATCCAGGATATCACCCGCCCCGTGCGCCACCCAGCGCGCTGCTGGCTGCAAATGAGCATCGCTATCGACAATGCGCAATGAGTTAAACCCCATAGTTTTCATCGCCCGCGCCGCTGCGCCCACATTTTCCGGCCGTGCCGGAGCCACTAACACGATATGAAGCTGCATCATTACTCCAGCAAAAAAGTAGAAATAGTTCTTTGACTGTTGAGGGCAGGCTGATTATATTTACAAATAATTAACATAATTTATCACCCCCAATAATATGAACAAATAGAGCATTGGAAACATAACTAAGACAAAAGCCTTATATCTACAAGAAATCTATTAATTTTTTTATTAATCAGATAATTGAAAATTTCCAATTATCAGTTAACTAACGATTGTAGCGCATTGGCTATTACAATGCTGAATCGTTCACAGAATTTGTTAATCTGTGTCTTAAGCTTGCATTTCTGTAAGTGTTTTTCACAAATCTGTTAACGTGCTAGAATTGAATTTGATATATGTCAACAAAGCGTAGTTTTGTTGGGTGATGAATTCGGCACGCACTGTTATATTGCTGTTAATAGGGTTAGGATATGCGCCGTTTTGGCATCATTTGGGGATGCTGGCAGTAGCGTCTCCTCCAAGCTAGCGATCTTGTTGACATTGATGGAAAGTGCATCAAGAACGAGTTTACGTACTTTAGTCGTTTGGTCATGAGGGAACGTGAGCGGTATCTCTGCCCTCCACGAAGAACACAAAGACTTCTGTACTTCCTATTTTCTATTTTGTTGGCAATTTTAGGTAGCAAATATGCAGACCCCGCACATTCTGATTGTCGAAGACGAGTTAGTCACTCGTAACACCCTGAAGAGCATTTTCGAGGCGGAAGGCTACATTGTTCATGAAGCCAATGACGGTGCAGAAATGCACAACATCCTGTCTGAAAATGATATCAACCTGGTTATCATGGATATCAACCTGCCGGGCAAAAACGGTTTACTGCTGGCACGCGAACTGCGTGAACAAGCCAGCGTAGCGTTGATGTTCCTGACTGGCCGTGATAACGAAGTGGATAAAATCCTTGGCCTGGAAATTGGTGCCGATGATTACATCACTAAACCGTTCAACCCACGCGAACTGACTATCCGTGCGCGCAACTTGCTGTCACGTACCATGAATCTGGGTAGCGTCGGCGAAGAACGCAAACTGGTTGAAAGCTACAAATTCAATGGTTGGGAACTGGACATCAACAGCCGTTCACTAATCGACCCGGCAGGCGAGCAATACAAGCTGCCGCGCAGCGAATTCCGCGCCATGCTGCACTTCTGCGAAAATCCGGGCAAGATCCAATCCCGTGGTGAGTTGCTGAAGAAGATGACCGGCCGCGAATTGAAACCGCACGATCGTACCGTAGACGTGACTATCCGCCGTATTCGTAAGCACTTCGAATCCACGCCGGATACACCGGAAATCATTGCCACCATCCATGGTGAAGGTTACCGCTTCTGCGGCGATCTGGAAGAGTAACTTCCGCAGCGGTTTACCTTGGGGTTCAGCATGCTGAACCCCTTTTGTTTTACTTGGCTTCACCCCAAGGGATGATGGGCACAGCGCTCAAGGCATTCTTCGGTGAACCGTCAATCACTTTGTCTGAGTAGGTCAAATAAACCAGCGCGTTACGTTTGGCATCATAAAAACGCACCACCTGCAGCTTTTTAAACACCAGCGAAGTCCGTTTCTGAAACACCACGGTGCCTTCTGATTTACCATTTTTAATCTTGTCACTCAGCTCGATCGGCCCAACCTGCTGGCAGGAAATCGCGGCATCCGAGGTATCTTCCGCCAGCCCGAGCCCACCTTTTAACCCACCGGTTTTTGCCCGGCTGATATAACAGGTTACATTTTTAACATCCGGATCGTCGAACGCTTCAACCACAATTTTATGGTCTGGACCAAACAGTTTAAATACCGTATCAACTGAGCCCACCTGTTCCGCCTGCGCACTGCTAATGGTTGCGCAAACCAGGCCAAACAAAAATATCCATCCTTTTTTCATTCACTTAACTCCAAGAGAACAGCCTAAGGGAAAACGGGGCGGTAATTAAGAACGCTTATGTTTTAAGTCACAGAAGAGGGATTTTCTCGGCCCGAGCTGCCATTTTTAGCACAGTGCGGAGAAAAAATCTTTGGGAGTCGCGGAGTAAAAAAGTTGCTATTATGCGGCATTGTCGTTTCTTTATGCCTGTTAATGTATCCCTCCCCAGTAGTCGCCCGGCGCATTGAGAGGGGCATTTCGTGCAATGCAACTGATTGATGGATAAGTCAGTTAGCATCAGGTACCAGCGTGATAAATGAAATCGTTCGGGTTCCGACCCTACAGCTCTACGAGGAAGATCTATGGATCAAGCCGGTATCATTCGTGATCTGCTTAGCTGGCTGGAAAGCCATTTGGACCAACCTTTGTCACTGGACAACGTGGCAGCAAAAGCGGGCTACTCTAAATGGCATCTGCAACGGATGTTCAAAGATATCACCGGTAACGCCATCGGCGCTTACATCCGCGCCAGGAGATTATCCAAAGCCGCCGTCGCATTACGCCTAACCAGCCGACCCATTCTGGACATTGCCTTACAATATCGCTTCGACTCGCAGCAGACGTTTACCCGGGCGTTCAAGAAGCAGTTTGCGCAAACGCCAGCCTTGTATCGCCGCGCTGAAGACTGGAGCGCCTTCGGTATTTGCCCACCGATACGCCTGGGGGCCTTTACCTTGCCACAGCCGGAGTTTATCACTCTGCCAGAACAGCACCTGATTGGCCTTACGCAGAGCTACTCCTGCACCCTGGAACAAATCTCCAACTTCCGTAACGAACTGCGCGCGCAGTTCTGGCGTCAGTATCTGGGTGAGGCAGAAACCTTGCCACCGGTGCTATACGGCCTGCACCATTCACGGCCAAGCCAGGAAAGGGACGACGAGCAAGAGGTGCTGTACACCACCGCACTGGAGCCGCATCACGTCCCGGCCAACGTTCAGGAAGGTCAGCCAATGGTATTGCAGGGCGGCGAATATGCCATGTTCAACTATCAGGGGCCAAGTTCAGGCCTGCAAGATTTTATCCTGATGCTGTATGGCACCTGCCTGCCAGCGCTCGAACTGACGCGCCGCAAAGGGCATGATATTGAGCGCTTTTATCCGCAAAGTGACCGTAGGCCACCTCAGGCACCAACCGAGATCAAGTGTGATTACCTGATCCCGATCCGCCGTTAACGCTGTAGTTCGTCCAACGCAGGCATGTCCAGGTGCGAAACATCGCCTGCGGTTTCTACGATCCAGCCGGAAGCCAGCCACGGGCTTTGCTGATAGTCAACGCGTGACAGCGAACAGTTGCGCAAACGCAGACGACGTTCTGCATAGGCTGGCAACCCCAGCACCGTACTAATCAGGCAACCCAGTGCAATACCGTGGCTGACAATCAGCGGCTTGCTGCCTTGCGGCAACTCCAGGCAGCTTTCCAGCGCGGCGCGCACTCGCGCGCCTAACTCCGCCATGGATTCACCTTGAGGGATTCGAGCATCGGCAGTACCATCGACCATCTGTTTGCGCCACTGCTCTTCCTGTGGTGTCAGGCTGTCGATCAGGCGCTCTTCCAGAACGCCCATATGCAGTTCACGCAATCGAACGTCGTTAATCACGTCACAACCACACGCCTCTGCAATAATTTGTGCGGTGCGACGGGTGCGGCCCAGATCGCTGGTAATCACGTGCGTAATGCCTTCAAGGCGCACGCGCTTGGCAACCTGTTGTGCCTGGTATTCACCCTTGGCGGTCAACGGGCTATCGGACTGGCCTTGAATACGACGGGCCGCGTTCCATTCCGTTTCGCCATGGCGAACAAGGTATACCTGTAACATGTTTGTTTTCCGTTATACTGCGTGAAACTTGAGTTTATCTGCGCCCGGTGACCACTGATACCAACGCCTGGCATATTGTGACAGAAGGATATTAGACCCGTTATGTACCATGTTATCGCTGCAACTACCAACCCGGCAAAGATTAAGGCTATTCAACTGGCCTTTGATGATACCTTTGGTGCAGGCCAGTGCCGTATCGAATCTGTGGACGTCGCCAGCGGTGTCTCACTGCAACCTATAGGTAATGTCGAAACTCGTACCGGTGCACGGCAGCGGGTGATGGAAGCTCGGCAGGTGCGGCCAGAGGCCGACTTTTGGGTTGGCGTAGAGGCCGGGATCGAAGAAAACATGACCTTCGCCTGGATGACCATAGAAAACCCGCAAACCCGTGGTGAATCACGCTCTGCCAGCCTGATGCTGCCAGAATCTATTTTACAGGGCATTCGCGCTGGCCGCGAACTG
>Ga0114969_10004061_pt1 | contig 11647 bp, 10 predicted proteins | sample M_130807_MF_Meta_FD_87316 | JGI IMG/M metagenome (GOLD analysis project Ga0114969, IMG submission 87316) | Freshwater microbial communities from Lake Montjoie, Canada to study carbon cycling - M_130807_MF_MetaG | ecosystem: Environmental > Aquatic > Freshwater > Lake | place: Lake Montjoie...
CCGGATCGGCAGCCGCCGCGACCGGCTCAATGGCGGCATTCCCGTCTTTCGCAACAGCCGTGAAGGCGGCAACCCGCACCGTGATGACCTTCTTGAAGCCCTTGGCTTCGACGGTCTGGATGGCGTTGCCGGCATAGATCGGACGGCGGAACGTGTCGGCCGATTCCACGGACAGGATTTCGGAAATTTGCGGCACGTCCAGCTTGGCGGCCACGCGGGGCATCACGCCTTTGCCGTTCGCCGTCGCCGCCGCGAGAAGGGCGTCATAACCGGCGGCCAAGGACAGCACCAATTCCGCGACGGGTTCCGCAAGGAAGTGCGCGTAGCGCGCGTCGTCGGCGACCAGAACCTTTTCCACGCCGGCAAGCTTCGCGGCTTGTTCCGCTACGGCGCCGCACGCTTGTCCGGCGACGAGGATATGGACCGGCTGGGAAATCTGCGCCGCGGCGGCCACCGTTTTGGCGGTACCATCGTCGAGCGCCTGGCCGTTGTGTTCTGCGATAACGAGAGAGGCCATCAGATCACCCCCCGCTCGCGCAGCTTGCTCACCAACTCGGCCGCGGAAGCGACCTTGCCGCCGGCTTTGCGTTTTTCCGGCTCGCGCACTTCCAGAACCTTCAGGCGCGGCGTGGGATCGACGCCGTAATCGGCGACGGATTTCTCGGCGATCGGTTTTTTACGGGCCTTCATGATGTTGGGAAGGGAAGCATAGCGCGGCTCGTTCAGCCGCAAATCCGTGGTGACGATCGCGGGGAGCGACAGAGAAACCGACTGCAAACCGCCATCGACTTCGCGGGTCACGGCGATGCGCCCGCCTTCAATGTCGATCTTGGCGGCGAACGTTCCTTGCGGCCAGCCCAGCAGAGCGGCCAGCATTTGCCCGGTTTGGTTGCAATCGTCGTCGATGGCCTGTTTGCCCAGGATAACCAGCTCCGGCTTTTCCTCGGCGCAAACCCCTTTCAGGATTTTCGCCACCGTCAGCGGCTCCAACTCGCCGTCATGCTTCACCAGAATGGCCCGGTCCGCGCCCATGGCCAACGCGGTGCGCAGCGTTTCGCTCGCGCCCTGCGGGCCGACGGAAACGGCCACCACTTCTGTGGCGATGCCCTTCTCTTTGAGACGCACGGCTTCTTCGACCGCGATCTCACAGAACGGGTTGATGGACATTTTGACATTCGCCAGATCAACGCCCGTGCGATCCGCTTTGACCCGCACGGCGACGTTGAAATCGATCACCCGTTTGACGGGGACGAGAACTTTCATCGTCTGAAGATGCCTTATGTTGGCAGGGCTTACGGCCCCCCGGCCGTGCGCGCCCGTCAAATTTGTGCGGCGCAATAACTAAGGGCGGGCGTGGGTCCTGTCAACGCAAGCAGCCGACTTGGCGCGGGCTTTCCCGAGCTGTTGTTGGCTGGTTTGGCGAATGCCAACCCGGCAGCGGCGTTCGGCTGGGAACCCGGAAGTCCCTGCACGTTAAGGAAACTTTCCCGCCAAATCGGCCCGGCAGCTTGCGCATAAGTGGCGGTTGAGGAGGCTGGCCCAGCCATTCCAACGGCGGTTTGCCGGCCGGATTGCGCCTTATAGTCGCTGGCCCGGTGGGGGGCGGGCGGCCTAAAAGTCCGGCCGCTCAGTGCTTGGGATAGCTGTCATGTGGCCCGAGTAAAACTCGAACGCGTTTTCGGCACAGACTTGTTCAACCCACTCGCCGCGAATCCGGCGGTAGGTCGCGGCCGCTGTCAGAGGGGCGGTCAGGACTTTGGGGTCTTCGATGGTGAAGGTTACCTGCAGGCCTTTGCCCATGTAGGTGGGATCGACGGTGACGTTGCCGCCTTGGCCGGCAACGCCATCCTGCTTCTGATGGCGCTCGGCGGCTTCCTTCGCCGTCTTGTAATCGACCAGCCGGTAGCGTTCCACTAGGTGGAGCGCATCGCTCCGGGGTGTTCCGTATCTGTCCATCACCGGCACGCGTTTTGTCTGCACCCCTACCGTATCGATGACCAGCGTGTCGCCTTCGTAATGGCCGATGGAATCGCCCCAGGCGCTCGGCATCACTTTGGGGGGATGCGACCCATTCAGCCGCACGCGCCGCACCTGATCGTCCTGATTGTAGAGCATGGTCAGGTGGTCCTTGGTTTGGAAAATCTCCACACCAAGCTGCATGGCCAGATGGAAAGGCGGCGCGTAGGTCGCGCATTGATTGGACGGATCGGGAAAGTTTTCTCCCTTGGCGGAGATTTCGCCCGCGCGTTTAACCGCCGCTGCGGCTTCGGGTTTCAGGATCGGGTTGTTGTAATCGCCGACAAGGGCATTGGGATCGCCGATGCCGTTGGGTAAGCGGCGCGTATTGGTGATGGGCTGCAGGCCGCCCGGCACCGGCTCGAAGTTGAAGGCGTTGCGCCCCCAGCGGCCGGAAAAATCCGGAATGTTCTCAGCCGACACCGCAGGCCACGCGAATGCCGTGGCCGAAAGCGCCGCCCCCAAAATCAATTGCCGATATCCCAATGTCATTGCGCGCGTCCTTTGCGGGCGGCGGAATCACGTATCGCAGATTCCGCCTCGAGCGTGATCGTATAAGCGACCTCATCGTCCACGGCGATCTGCTCTTGTTTACGCACCGCGGCTTTGAGCGGCAGAAGATACAAGCCGCTTTTATCGGGGAAGATTGAGGTCTTCCATTCGGTCTTCCCCAATTTCACGGTGACGGGAATCGAGCCCCAGCCGCGCCGCAAGCTGCCCATTTGCGTTGCTTTAAGCGCATGCGAGTTCTCTTCATCGACACTGATAAAATGCCACCCAGCCTTGCCGGGATACAGCCACACTTTCGACTTGAGCTTAAACGTCGTCTTCATAGGCAGCCGAACGCGCCATTCGCTCCGTCAGTGGCTAACCGGATCGAGTCCCGCTTCGACCATGATGTGGCGGGCGTCGGCGTCTTGCATCGCTTTGAGCAAGGCGCGGGCGATGTCGGGGTTGGCGCTGTTGGCGCCGACCGCGCCGTCATAGCTCGACGGATTTTGCACGGCTGCCGGAAGCGGACCCACGACTTTGGCGCCCTTGATGGGTTTGATTTCGCTGATGAAGGAGATCGCCATGTCGGCTTCGCCTGCCGCCATCTTCTGCACCGCTTCGGCGCCCGTCTTGCCGTATACGGACTTTTTCATGACCTCGTCAGTGATGCCCATTTTCTGCAACAGGCTGGTGATCGCCTGACCGGCCTGACCGCCCACCTTCGGATCGATCCAGGCGACAGACTTGGCCGCGACCAGCCGCGCCTTCAGCGCATCGACCGTCGAGATATCGATCATCGGCGCGCCATCGCGGACCGCCACGCCGATATTGGCGCGGGCAAGCTCCACACGCGTACCGGGGACAACCAGCTTTTCCTTCTCCAGCGCGGTCATGCCGACGGACGTAACCTCAACCACATCCGCTTTCTCGCCCGCGCGCACTTTGTCCTGAATGACGCCGGTGGTGCCGACCACGAAATCCAGCGTGTGACCGTTCTTCTTGGCGAAATCCTTCGACACTTCTTCCAACGCGTGCGCCATCGCGCCGCTGACCATGACTTTAATCTGCGCGGCGTTGGCGGTGCTTGCGAGCACAAGCGGAAGGACGGCCGCAAAGGCGGCAATACGATATTTCAACATGCTTCTCCCCAAATGAAACTTAGCGGACCTGGATTTTCACCAGCTTGGATGGCGGGCGATAGGCCGGCACCCACACGGTCGGACGCGGCGCGCCCACTTCCACCTTCAGATCGCGAACTTCGTAATTCGACGGTGTCATATATTCGATCGATTTGCCCGTCTTCATGTCCATGCGATAGAGGCGGCTGCTGCTGAAATCATGCGTCCAGACGATCTGGTTCTTGTCGTCGGCGCTGGCGGAATACGGCTCCGCATACGGCGCGGTGTATGGCTTGGCGCCTTCGATCAGCGGGTATTCCTTCAGCTCTTTCTTGTCGGGGTCGAACATCAGGATTTGCCCGGAATAGAATTCCGCCGCCCACAGACGATTCTGCCCGTCGATCTGGCCGCGGCGCGGACCCGACATCGGCGTCGGCACCTTGTATTCGGCGTAGGACACGTCTTTCGGATCGAAGATGCCGATCTTGCCTTCGCGCCAGATGTACAAATCGGTACGGCCCTTCGCGTCCGTGTCGATGTCGTAAATACCCATGTTCTTGGGGATGGGGTACAGCGTACGCTTCAGCGTCTCGCTGCTGGTATCGATCTTGGTGAGCTGGCCGTTGTCGGAGAGGTGCCAGACATTGTTGTCCGGGTCCAAACCGAACATGGCATCACCATTGGCCCACGGTGTGAATTTGCCGGTCCTGGGCTCGTATTTCACGGTCCCATGATCCATGCCGACGATGACATTGTTCTTTTTGTCGAATTGCAACTCGTGCGCCCCGCCGCCGGGCTGACCGGGACGGCCATCGCCCGCGCCCATGGCTTCACGGCCGGCGCCCGCCGGAACCGGGAAGGGCATCTCCTTGGCTTCGCCTGTTTTCAGGTCGATGCGGCCGAGCATGTAAGAGAAGTGGTCGGTGTAGTAGGCGAACTCCTTGTCCATGATGACGTCGTGCGGCCACACATATTGGCGGTCGCCGCGCAGCATAAAGCTGTCACGCTCGCCGCCGCGCGGAAGGTCGTATTCGGTGACGACGAGGTTTGTGGACGCTTCGTCGACGGGGCGCGGACGCTGTTTGAAGACAATCTTGTCGGATGAGCCGGGGCCGCGAATTTGCGTCAGATAATCCGCAAGCGGCTCGATCATGTTTTTCTGGCTGAAGGCATAGGTGCCCGGCGTGTCGGCTTCCGCCGCGCGGCCCGCCATCATCTTGACGACCTTGACCCAGCCGTCATGCGTGCGGGGAACTTGCAACGCCCATTGCAGCGTGTGGCAATTGCTGCATTGGGAGAACAGCACCTTCTGCTTGTCGGTGCCGGGCAGCGCGGCAATGATTTCCGACGCGGTGGCATCGTCATAGGCCAGCGGTTTGGCCTTCAGCGTGAAATCGATTTTCGCGGTCTTGCCTGCCGCAATCGCGACGCTGTCTTTGTTGACGTGCGCGAAGTCCGGAAGATCGACCTTCACGGTGTAGGAGCCGGGGCGCACGTCCGACCAGCTCGGGAAGGAATAAGCGCCGGTCTTGTCCGAATAGACCGCCACCGTCATCGTGCTGTTCTTCATCTGCGCTTTGACGGGGATGCCCGCGAGTGGCTGGCCGTCCGGCGAGGTCACGCGCCCGGCAAGCGGTGACACAGGCTCGGCGGATTGGGATGCACTCGGCGCCAACACGCCGTAACTGGCTGCCAGAACGGCGGCAGACAACGCAACACCTGCAAGATGACGTGTCTTAAGCGTGGCGACGTGCATGGCCATGTCGGTTCCTCCCAGCTTGTTTTGCCGCGATGATACGCCGCACAGCCGGGGGGCTCAACGCCCCTGCGCACGCTATTCGCTATTGCATGCCTTTGGCGGTTTCGATGGCGCGGCGAAAGCCGATGGGATCGGCGATGGTCGGAATCACGATGGCATCCACGCCGGTTCCCTCGATCTTCAGGTGCCCATAGCCCCACATGCGCCCCCACAGGCTTTGATGGACTTCGACCCCTTCAATGTTCGGCAGGGCGATTTCATCGGTGTGAAGGGAAAGAAACCCGGTCTTTTTCACAAAGCGGTGGGAGGTGATCCCGATTTCCGTGCTCCATTTGCGGATCATCAGGCGCAGGAAAATGAAGGCGCCAATCACCAGCAGCACAAGCGCCGCTGAGACTGCGCTCCGGCGCGTGTCTGGATCGCTGAGATTGTCCGCAGCGATCACCAGGGCGAGCGGGACAACGACGGCAAGCCAAGCATTCACCGAGTACCACCAGTGAAAGTGGGCCAGGCCGACGATACGCTCGCCGTCGCCTAACGATCTGACGATATACGCCATGAGGACCGAACTCCGAGGGGAAGGCGATCCTACGAGCTCAAAAAAAGAAATCCCATTCGGAAGAATGGGATTTCAGTGCTTAAGGGGGTGTTCGGGGTATTTCAGGCTTACACAAACCCGATGAAGCGGCCGCAGATCACCACGCTGACCCAGAAGGCCATGGACATGGCGCCGGCGAAACGGGCGCTGAAGGGCGGGATGGAATCGCTGTTCCACAGGCTCACGTTACGGAACGTCACGAGTTGGAAGAACACCATGTTCAGGCCGGCCAGCGCCATCAGCACCATCTTCACATCAAAGAACGCCATGCCCAGATAAGCGATCGGCTTGGACGACCAGAGCAGCACGCCGAAGATGGTCGCCACGATGAAGGCGGTCCAGGTGTAGGGAAGCATCTGATCGGAAAGTTCCGTCACCGAGCGATGGCGCTCAACAAGGCCCATCAGGCGCAGATCCAGCCGGGTGATCGAGCCCACCACGAAGACAATGGACAGAACGTGGATGCATTCCATAGTGGGGAACAGCCAGAGAGATTCACGGACGTTTTCCGCGAAAGTCGTGTTGTCGATCCACGCAAGCAGACCGTTGATTGCGTCAAACATTGGATTTCACCTTCCGTATAAGTTCGTAGGATTGCGAGTGTTTGGACGGACGATTCTACGTGGCGTAGGCGACCAGACGGCCCGCCACGGCAATCCCGAACCAGAGGGTAAGCGAGGCGACCGCGAGCAAACTCACCGTGCTCTGCCGTTGTGCCGTACGCTCCCAGTAGTTTTCATCGCCCTTCGTGGTGTTTTGAACCACCGCCGCAATCGCAACCGAGATCAGCACGAGCGTCATCTTGGTGAGGAAGGTTGTGCTGCCGAGTTCGCGTGTGGGTTCCGCGATGGTCTGAACGATGCCGGTGGCCAGCAGCACCGTAAGGGCGCCCCAGGTCCATGGCATCACGTTTGAAGCGACTTTGCCCAATGTTTCGCGCGTGCCGGCAATGCGAAGGGCCCGCAGGTTCAACAGCCCAGCACAGATCATCAGAACCGACACCGCCAGGATGTGGATAGTCTGCGACATCGGCACGATGAGCCACGTGGACATCTTCGTCGTGTCGGAGAAAAAAGTGTGGAGCGGCGTTTGTACGAGCCAATCACCTAAAGCTGTAAACATTTTAACCCCCGGGGTCTGGTTTCCGTAGGTTGAAAGTTAGTGCGCGGCCGGACCGTTTGGTTTGATACAGGTCAAGCCGCCGCAAACTCCCCGGCGCGCAAAACGCTTCGCGTATGCAGCAACGCCAGGAGTCGCGCGGTGTTTACCGGCGCGTGTTTTCGAAGTTTGGGACGCGTGCGGCGTTGCGGCGCAGGGCGTTTACCGCTTCGCCCGCGCGTGACGGTTACTCGTGGCCTTCAGGCAGCAGTATCTCGCGTTTGCCCTGGTGGTTCGGCTTGCTGATCATGCCGTCTTCTTCCATCCGCTCGATCAGACGCGCGGCGCGGTTGTAACCGATCTGTAGGCGACGCTGGATGTAGGAGGTGGAGACTTTGCGCTCGCGCGCCACGATGGCGACCGCTTTGTCGAAAAGATCGTCGCCGCCTTCTCCGCCAGCCGCCAAACCGTAGGGATCGTCCGCGTCGCCATCGGGCTCTTCGGTGACCGCTTCGAGATATTCGGGGTGACCTTGCGTCTTCAAAAAACGGACGACGTCCTCCACCTCGGTATCGGTGACAAAGGGGCCGTGGACGCGGCGGATGCGTCCGCCGGCCATCATATAGAGCATGTCGCCCTGGCCCAGGAGCTGCTCGGCCCCCTGTTCGCCGAGAATGGTGCGCGAGTCGATTTTCGAGGTGACCTGGAAGCTGATGCGGGTCGGGAAGTTCGCCTTGATCGTGCCGGTGATGACGTCGACGGATGGACGCTGCGTTGCCGCAATCAGGTGAATACCGGCAGCGCGCGCCATTTGCGCGAGACGCTGCACCGCGCCTTCGATTTCCTTGCCTGAGATCATCATCAGGTCGGCCATTTCGTCGACCACGACGACGATGAACGGCATGGGTTCGAGTTCGAGCACTTCATCTTCGTAGATCGGCTGGCCGGTCTCGCGATTGAAGCCGGTCTGAACGGTACGCTTGAGGACCTCGCCCTTTTCCTTCGCGTTGCGGACGCGCTCGTTGAAGGCTTCGACGCCGCGCACGCCCACCTTGGCCATTTTGCTGTAGCGGTTTTCCATCTCCTTCACCGCCCATTTCAGGGCGACGACGGCCTTCTTGGGATCGATGACGACGGGCGACAGCAGATGCGGAATTCCATCGTACACGGATAATTCCAGCATCTTCGGGTCGATCATGATGATGCGGCAATGCTCCGGCGGCATGCGGTACAGCAGCGACAGGATCATCGTGTTCAGCGCGACGGATTTGCCTGAGCCGGTTGTGCCCGCGATCAGGAGATGGGGCATTTTGGCCAGATCGGCCATGACGGCCTCGCCGCCGATGGTCTTGCCCAGAGCCAGCGTCAAAGGCGCGCGCGACTTTTCATATTCGGGCGCGGCGAACAGCTCCCGCAAATAAACGGTTTCGCGCTTCAGGTTCGGCAGCTCGATGCCGATGACGTTGCGGCCCGGAATGACGGCCACGCGCGCGGCAACGGCGCTCATGGAGCGGGCGATATCGTCGGACAGCGAAATAACGCGCGAGGACTTTACGCCCGCGGCAGGCTCCAATTCGTACAGCGTGACGACGGGGCCGGGCCGCACTGCGGTGATACGCCCGCGCACGCCGAAATCGCCGAGCACCGCTTCGAGCAGACGCGCATTTTCTTCCAGCGCATCGTCCGAATAGGCGGGCGCCGCGGAGTCCGTGGGCGGTTCGGTCAGAAGCCCCAGAGGCGGGAGTTGGTATTCGCCTTCCGCAAGATTGAGCGCAGGCTGGAGGCCGGACTTGCCTTTGGACTTGCCGCGGCGTGTCTCCTCGCGTTGTACGCGCTTGCCGGATGGCTCGCGCGTTTCGGACGGCTCAATGGGTTCCCCGGAAATCGGGACGTCGATCTCCGCGTCATCGAAGTCGTCTTCGAACGCGGGCTCGTCATCATCGTCGCGGTCGAGCGCGTCTTCGCGTTCCGCGCGATCACGCCGGCGGAAGGCCAGCCGTCCGAGCGACAGGGTCCCACTCCAGGCGGACACGCCCGTTGAGGCGATGGCATGCCAGAGGCTGGCCGTCTTGATGCCTGTCGCCAGGAACACCAGCACCGCGCCCAGCATCGCGAACAGAATTGGAATGATCGTAAGAAGCCATGGCGCGGTGAATTCTGCCGCAACCTTGCCGGTAAAAAACATGGCCATGCGGCCGGGAATGCCGCCGCTGCCGGCTGGCAGCGCGGTCAACTCGGGTAGCGCGCCGAAGGATGCGGCGAGCAGGAATGCGCCCAAGAAAAGCGCCAGGATGCGCAGCGCCAGTTGGCTGACCCGACCGCCTCTCGCGATCTGCCAGCCCCACGCCGCAAGGGTGAGGCCAAACGCCAGGGCGGCGCCGCCGAAGAGCTGGAACAGGGAATCGGCCGTATAGGCGCCCGCGCCCCCAAGCCAGTTCGTGGGCTCGCGCCCCGTCGCGACATTGAGACTGGGATCGGCGGAGTCGTAGCTGAGCAAACTGACGAAGAGGGTGAATGCGAGGACCAGAAGGGCAATGCCGAGCGTCCGCCAGAGCGTCTCGGCCAGCAAATCGACGAACCAGCCGCGAAAGGCGTTCAGCGCATCCGCGATCTGTCCCTTGCGGGAGCGCGGTTGATAGACCCCGGCACTGCGATTGGCGGCCATTCTCAGTTCGCCTCCTGCAAGAAGTCCGCAATGCGACCGAGTGCGGCTTCGATGGTGAGAGAATCGTGAACCAGCGCAACGCGAACGTAGCGGTGTCCGGGATTGCTCGTGGGATCGCCTGGAATTTGCTCGACGCCCATATAGGCGCCGGGCATGACGCGAACCCCATATTTGCGCCACAGCGACTTGGCGAACGCCGCGCCGTCACCCACGTCGAGCCAGAGATAGAAACTTCCCGGCGGAACGCGGAAGCCTGTGTGATTGCCGAGCAGCCGGCGCGCGATGGCAAAGCGCTCTTGATACAAAGCCCGGTTCTTTTCGACATGGGCTTCATCGTTCCAGGCGGCGGCCGATGCCTCCAGCACGGGAATGGGCACCTGCGGCGCGGAGGTGTTGCGGAACCGCGTCATGGGCGCGATCAGACTGTCCGGGCCGAACACAAATCCCGACCGTAAGCCCGGTGCGCTCGACCGTTTGGACAGGGAATGGAACGCCAGCAGCCGTTCGAAGCCGCCGGTCATGGCATAGCGCACTTCCAGCGCGCCGACGGGCGGGGCTCCGTCATAAATCTCACAATAGCATTCGTCCGCCAGCACCACGAAATCGTAGCGGTCGGCCAGATCGAACAGACGCCGCCAGTCCGAAGCGGTGGCGCAGGCACCTTCCGGATTGGAAGGCGAGCAGAAGAAGGCCGCGACGGTCCGTTCCAGAACGTCTTTGGGGACGCTCGCGAAATCGGGCAGGAAGCCGGTCTCCTCGCGAGACGGGACATAATACGCCTCCGCGCCTGCTGCCAGCACAGCAGCGGGATAGGTCACGTAAAACGGGTTGGGGATCAGGACGACGGGACGGCCGCCGTTTTTTGTCTCGGGCGTCAACGGGGGAATGGCGAAGAACAGCCCCTCGCGCGAGCCATTGAGTGGAATGATCTGCTTGTCCGCATCAATGGAACTGGCCGGAAGGTTGAACCTTCGGCACAGCCATCTGGCCGCGGCGGTACGAAAGGAAGGCGTGCCGGCAATCGGCGGATAGCGGCCGAAGTCGCGGGCGTGCTTGGCGATGGTTTCCGCGATCAGCGCGGGCGGTTCGTCCTGCGGCTCGCCCACGGTGAGCACAATCGGTCCGCTCTTGCCCGGCGGGAAGCTCTCAGGGAGAACCCCGTCAAGCAACTGAGCCAGGCGCTGGAACGAAGACGAAGGAGCATGCGCCATGCGACCGGAAAGCAACGGGAATACCTCGACGAATCAGGACTTAAGGACCGTGCCAAAATAGCTGGGGATTAGCCGGGTGTCATCCGGTGCTGAGATGGGCCTCCATCGGCTGACCCGCGTTGGAAGACGCGCAAGCCTTTCCCCAAAAGAAAAGGGCGCCCGGAGGCGCCCTTAAGTTGGGGAGATTGTAGGAAATCAGGCGTGAACGGTTTCACCGTGAAGATTGATGTCGAGGCCTTCGACTTCGACGTCGCGCTTCACGCGCAGGCCAATCGTGGCATCGATGATCTTCAGGATGATGAAGGTGGCAATGGCGCAGTACACGAAGACCGCGACAATACTGTAAATCTGGATGAGGATCTGACCGCCATTGCCGTCGAAGATCGCGCCCTTGCCCAGCGAGTTGATGGCGCTGGAAGCGAACACGCCCGTCAGAACGGCGCCAAGCGCACCGCCTACGCCGTGTACCCCGAAGGCGTCCAAGGCGTCGTCATAGCCGAAGATGCGCTTCAGGTGGACGGCGGAGAAGTAACACACCACGCCAGCCATCAGGCCGATGATGAGCGCGCTCGAAGGGGTCACGAAGCCGCTGGCCGGCGTAATCGCAACCAGACCCGCCACCGCACCGGAAATCATGCCGAGGATGGAAGGCTTTTTGGCAATCATCCACTCCACGCACATCCATGCGAG
>Ga0114969_10004064_pt1 | contig 11643 bp, 21 predicted proteins | sample M_130807_MF_Meta_FD_87316 | JGI IMG/M metagenome (GOLD analysis project Ga0114969, IMG submission 87316) | Freshwater microbial communities from Lake Montjoie, Canada to study carbon cycling - M_130807_MF_MetaG | ecosystem: Environmental > Aquatic > Freshwater > Lake | place: Lake Montjoie...
GGAATGGTATAAGAATGGTGATGGTGAAGTGAACAAAATTTATTTCACCTGTGGAGATTCTCAAGTGCCAATTACATTTCCCTACACACCAAAGTCCGAATATGTGTTTAGAGCGACAGATCAATTTTCCACTGAGATTATTCAAGAATGAACGAACGGATTAGAAAACTATGTTCTCAGGCAATATCAGATGTTGATGGTATCCAAAACCCTGACACGCAAAATATGTATATTCCAGACTGCTTTGCCGAAAAGTTCGCCGAGTTGATTGTAGCAGACTGTTTAGATGTAGTAGCAATGCGGATTTATCTTGGCCCTGTAGAAATGTGCAGGCAAGAATGTAAAGCCCTGGCGTCAGAAATTAAAGAACATTTCGGAGTTGAAGAATGAATGAACGAATTAAAGAGTTAATGGACCAAGCCAGAGACGAAACAACCAAAGGAATATCATTTGATACTGGGCTTTCTTCTTATTCAAAAAGATTCTCCGAGTTGATTGTGAAAGAATGTATCGATCAGTTATGTGTTAGTGACCCCACAGAAGATTTTGATAAGGGTGTAATCTGGGCAGCTCAACAGATTAAAGAACATTTTAGAGTTGAAGAATGACAACAATTAATCTTGAAGAAATTCCGCAAGGGGTATTAGATGACATCGCTGATTGTTTAGAAGTAGTTACCTTTGAAAATTATATGAAACCGGTAACTGCTGAATGTGAATTCAGACGATCAAACTATCGTAGGTTCGTTGCCAACAATGTTGAAGGCTGGGTGTTAGATAGTAAAACGTTTGAATCTAAATTAATTACAGGAACTAAAATGGAATGTTATCTTGTTCGGGGTGTTTTTACTGCCGATACCGCAGATATCTATTCTGTCCTATCTGCTGGAATTGGGGTATCAAATTTCGGAGTTGGAGAATGATCAGCTTTAACCCTCTACGTGATGATCTAATGGTACAACAACAAATACATAATAGCTGGGAACACATGGTGGGTGTTATCATGCTTAACCAAACTGGTCGTAAACCTGTCAAGACGACCTTGCCCAAATTCCTTTATTGGTTTCCAACACCACTTGCATTGATCGCAGCAAATGAAGAGTTTGTTAAAACTATACTGTCACCACTGGGTATGAGGAATGTGCGTTATACCCGGCTAATTAAAATGAGCAAGGACTACTTGACTTGGGACGGAAATGATGCTACAATGCTATATGGTATTGGCAAATATGGCAGCGATAGCTATGAGATATTTTTTAAGAATAATTATACTGTTGCCCCAAAAGATAAAGAACTTGTGCGTTATTTGAATGATCTACAACCGGCTGACTTTTAATAAGGAAATAACATGATTACGCTTAGAGATTTTATGGAAGTAACTGATTACAAAATTACCGAAGGATCGGACTTTCTCTGGGATTGTTATGGTCCAAATGTCCATAGGTTGGATTCATGGAATCAGGATCAAGATGGTCATACAGTGAATATCGTGTTTGATACCACCACTCAAGAAGTATATGAAATGGGTGTGTGTGATTACAGCAACAATCGTGCTTATCGCTGGATGAACCCAGCTTACATTGAAGCATATCAGGACGAAGCAAAATCAAAAGGTGTTAATCCAGACATGGCCTGGGATGAGGTCGATTTTGTCAATCTTGATGTTGCTGAAGATCTCTTGGAAAAAACTCGGGCTATCATCGCCGGTGAAGAATATGATACCAGAGTATGCATCCAAATTACATTCTCCGATGAGGAACTATTAACCTATATGAAGTTAGCCCATGAACTTGATATCACGTTTAATGAGTTTGTGATCAAGGCATTGCAAGAAATGATGGATAAACATGAAGATTGGGATGAGGAAAGCTAGTATGAATCCAGTGTTTAATACATTGGTAGATATATGGCGATGGATACAATGCGATTACGCAAGCAATCGCATGAGATTTATTGTGGAAGTCATGGGCTGGGCAATCAGTGTTGGTTGCAGCATCACAATGGCTATGACTGTACCATACCCTCCTCTTGTGCAAATTTATCCAGTTTGGATTGCGGGCTGTGCCATGTATCTATGGGCAAGCTGGACACGCAGAAGCTTTGGTATGATGGCCAACTATTTCTTATTGATGAGCATCGATACCATTGCTTTGCTTAGGATGATTTTTTAGCTCTTGGCTTGGCGGCACGTTTTTTTGCCGGCGTTGAATCGGCTGTACCAGTTACTGCGTTTTCGATACGCCAGGCAGTTGCATTAGGTGGAGATTTTTTAGCAATTTTTGCTACCGCACCTGCACCTTCAACCCCAATCACAGCAGGTGGTGTTTCCACCTTATACGGTGCAGGTGTACTGTCTGGTTTACCAAATAGAAAATTCTTAATAGCTTTGAACATGGGATTCTCCTGTGTAGATTGATATTTAGTTTAAGTAAACGGTACAAGGCTATTTCTCCAAATTACTTGCAGATTATTCACAATGATAATATAATAATTGTGCGTTGCAGCATAAATAAACTTAGCAACCAGGATGCTGCATAGGGCAGGTCCTACAAGTTATCTTGCTTAATTCAAAGGAGAAATACCATGTTCACAATCGATACAGTAGTTGATCAAAATGTTCGTAATACCAAGTTGGTCTTGGCCTATGTACCAAACGAAACCCTTCGTAAGAGTTTTGAAACCATGCTTGATGCCCAAGCCGAATTCACCAAAACCATGTTCAGTACCGGAGTCGAATTGGTAAAAGTAGCCACAGACCAAATCAGTAAAGTTAATCCACTAACTTCGGTTAAAAAATAACAATTCGGTAAAACTGAGTTTGACCATAAAGTCCAGAACCTGTACAATGTACAGACTGGACTTTTATTTTGACTGTAGTTATTGCCCAAGGAGGCATATTATGAAAAAGTTATCAATTGTGGTGGCAATTAGCGGTATTGTTGGACTTTCAGGATGTAGCTCTTTAAAACTTGGCAATGACAATCCAGGGATTACTCCACCCGCAGTTATTCCTGTTAAAGAGGAAGTGGTAGAACTCAGCACTGAGTTTAAGCGTGAAGGTGTGCGAGTATTTTACACGCTAACAGGTGCCGTGGATCGTGTGGAAGCAAAAGGCTTTGCTGATGTATGGCAACAACGTTATGAGCATGTTGCTGAACTCGAAGCAAAAGAAAAGATGGTTAAGTTTCTACGTGGAGAATCGGTTAGTAGCAGCCGTAAGACACAAGTCATCGCCAAAGCAATTGAACGAGCACAGGATAACACAGTCAATCGCTTTAAGAAAATGGATGGGAGCTCGGCCCTAAGCACCACCGCAGAGGAACTTGAAACTGAACCCAAAAATAAATCCGAAGAAAACAACAACAACAAAGAAGAAAATGCTCGCGATAATACTGCTTTGCGCAAAGCCAGCATCAATAATGCACAGACTGTAACCAGCAGCATCACAGTTACCGCAACTGGTAGGCTAACAGCAGTACGAAAAAGCAAAGGCGAAATTGTTAACGATGGCAAGATCTACGTAGGAACTTACGTGTGGTCACCCAAGGATCAGGAGGCTGCACGTAGTATTACTCGCATGATGGATGCACAATAATATCATGCGTAAAATACTGCTATTGGTAACTTGTTTGTGTGTCCTCCAGCCTGCCACAGCGGCATTGCTTAGTCCAATAAGTGTGGCGATAACTGGAGGACAGTGGTTGTTTCGAGAACAAATTAAATTCTATCAAGTCCGTGTTGAATCACAAGGTAATACGTTTGATGAAGCCAAGCAAGAAGGATTGCGTCTTGCAGTAGAATTAGCAGTGGGGGCATTGGTCTTATCCGAAGGTCAGGTGGTAAACGGTGAATCAAAACGTCGTGAGATCATTACCTATGCTTCGGGATATGTAGATAAGTTCGAGATCATCGAACGCGATACAACTAGAGCAAGCACCAAATTGGTTATGGATGTTTGGGTTGGCGAAAGTCGTATTGCCAATAGATTGTTCAATAACTCAGCAACAGCCGGCCGCATTGATGGAGAACGATTAGCAGTGCGGGTTGAGTCTATAATACACGAAAGGCAAAGTGGTGATCGTGTTCTGTCTGCTGTGTTACAAGATTTTCCAAGTCGCTCATTTGATATCAAACTATTAACTACACAGGTGTCATTGACTAATCTTAGACAGGTAGCTATAAACATACCTTTTGAAATTAGTTGGAATTACAATTATCTACTTAGTTTGTATGAGGCTCTTGAGAAAGTTGGAATGTCTGGCACCTGCTCTACTGCCAATATCTTGTTCAATATGTCTAGATGCAATAGAGAGCAGAATGATCGTAGTTTTCTAAATATGCATTTAAGACCTCCAGAAAATCTCATAATGGGATGGACGGGTAGGGTGGGATTTGATGATGATGAAAAGCTGAAATCTCTACATCGAACTATGGTACGTGGTGCGCCGGCAATACAACTAGTGGTTAAAAATACACAAGGCAATCCGGTATATAATATTTGTGGATATATGCAGGAATTAGATCATAATGTAATTGGTGGCCAAATTACAAACAATAGGTTTATAAGATTTCATGGACGAGAAGCTAGTATTGCTGGAGCATTGGTATTATACAGCAGCATTGAGCTAGATATACGCAAAAATCCGGCGGTATTAGAACAACTAGACGCTATAGAATTACGGGTAGTGCCTAAATCTCAATGCCCAAAGTAGTGATAATATAAGCAACACCGGGTAGTTATAGACATAAGTATAGAATACAAAGACGTTGAATTGACCATACTTCCTAAATTCTTAATGACCACCCGAAAAATCAAAGATGAAGCATATTCAGCAGCTGACAAGATTGATTTTGGGCTTCTGCATCAACACATACATTTTCTTAGTGGTGATATAGCAGAGGCAAATATTAGTGCTGCAATAAAATGGATTGTGTACGAAAATGCTGTAAATCCCGAAGCTATACTTACCTTATACGTAAATTCCGATGGTGGGATTTTAACAGAAGCATTTGCTTTAATCGATGTTATGCATAATTCAAAATGCAAAATACAAACAATCGGAATGGGATCTATATGCTCAGCAGCTTTTCTAATATTCGTATCCGGTGCTAAAGGCAAGAGATTTATTTCTAAAAATACCAGTATCATGTGTCATCAATATACCGACGATGCATCCGGTAAATATCATGATCTTGATGCCCGGATAAAAGAAACAAAACTTACCAATGATCGTATGGTTGCTGTATTGACACGCAGTACCAATCTTGATGCTGCTGCGGTGGCCAAAAAACTATTGCCACCAAGTGATGTTTGGCTCACCCCTGAAGAATTAGTCAAATACGCTGCCGCCGATCAGATAATCTAAATTGCAGTTGACAATGCCATCCCAGTTTATATTCTGTAATGCTCCTTGGTATGAATTGCAGATTTATTGGGATGGTAGTCTGGGTTTTTGTTGTCAAGAAGATCACAAAGTATATCCAGACCATTTAAGTACTCATTACAACATACAAAACATAAGCATACAGGAGTGGATGGCCAGCGAACCGATGCAGGCAGCTCGTATGATGATGTTTGATGATAAACGAAACACTGTTTGTCGTCGGTGTTATATAGAAGAAGAGCATGGTACTACAAGTAGACGTCATAGATCCAATCAAAAAAGTGTTATATTCACACGTACAAACTTTATTGAAAGTTATGCACAAAGTCCGGGTTATGATAAGTTCGAACTAAGTCGAACTACACAAGGGGCATATGGTGAATTGCCGTTGGATTTACATATTGATTTAGGAAACTATTGTAATCTTACTTGCAAGATGTGCAATCCAAAAGCCAGTAGCAGCATTGCTTCGCAATACGTTAAATGGGGTATTGCAGATGCTAAACAATATATAGGATCAGACTGGACTAGGAATAATACCGTTTGGACTAGAGTGCTGACCGAGATAGCTAATATTCCCAATCTTAGCAATGTACACTTCATGGGCGGCGAAACACTTATAACTAAACGCTTTGAAGATTTTATCGATTTTATGATCGCCAGGAATAGGTTTGATTTACATTTTAGTTTTGTTACTAATGGAACACAATTCAATGAATCATTGTTAAACAAATTAAAAAAGTTTAAGCGTGTGGGAATAGAAGTCAGTATTGAAACTTTAACAGCACATAATGCATATCAACGTCAAGGAACAGATACTGCACAAGTATTAGCCAATATCGATCGCTATCTAACACATTGCAATAACACAGATATCACACTGACAATGCGTCCAGCAATAAGCGCATTGACCATTGGGCACTACGATACCTTATTGAAATTTTGTCTCGAACGTAAACTTGTAGTTAAAGGATTGATAGTGTTTGATCCGGAATTTTTAGATGTACGTGTTTTGCCTCCAGCAGTTCGCAATGCATATAAACAAAAATATCTTGATCTCATAACAGAATACAAGTTAGATCAAGTTGATTGCACACGTGACTACAACGAAAGCGATCCAAATCAAATAGGTAGCCAGGTTAAAAATCAAATCCTACAATGCCTAAATCTATTAGATGCCAAACCCTTGACCAACAGTGACGAATTATTCACTGCAATGGTGGCATGGTGTCGTAAGTGGGATACGGTACATGGATACGATGCATTAGAATTATATCCAGAATTACGTGATGAATTTATTACCCGTGGATACTAAATGCTATCATCTACAAGCCGAGATATGGCTTACACCTATTTGGCATTCCGAACCACCAGTTATTGAACTAAAGTTTAACGATTGGTTGTTGTATATCGGTCCACTTACCCAAGCTAGAAGTTTTACTATTGATCAATACTTGTTATCCGATAATCAAAATATCAGTGTTACATTTAAGAATAAAAAAGATAGTGATACTATTCCGGGCGGTGACAAAGCTGTTCGTATTGACAAGATTGTATTCAATAATATCAACAGTGACCGATTTGTTTGGGCCGGCAAGTATATGCCAATATATCCCAACCCATGGGCCGGCGAACAATTAGCCCAAGGTATAGTGCTTGATTCGATATTACGCTATCACAATTATCTTAGTTGGAATGGCACGTGGAGTTTAGATTTTACTGTGCCAATTTTTACTTGGATACACACCATTGAAGATCTTGGTTGGGTATATCGATAATAGTTACTTCTTAAACACATCTCGGGCTTCTGTCCATCTACCAGCCCTTGTCCTAAATGTTGCGTATCGTGCTTCAATCATTGCTGAAATAAATAATTTTAACCATTTCATAGTATGCCCTTTGTTTTATCAAATTCCCACGCACGACACCAATGCTCGATCTCGGCTGCGTTCTTTGGCTGCTTGCTATTGATATATCTTTCTAACTCATGATTGGTATTGCTAAGTGTGACCCAGGCAATGACCTTTTTGTAAAGTTCTTTTAACATTGTGTTTCCCTTCTGCACTTATTTATCTAATATTTGTGCATTGCAACATTTATCAATCTAATCTGATTGACCAATAATGTCTATTTTGCTATACTATTTGCATAGTAACTAACAAGGAGTAGAAAATGAGCTTTGAAAAAGGTGTTTTGTCCAGCGTATCAGACGTGCTCGGCAATGACAATGCAGCGGTATTTTCGTATGGCACCTTGTTTGTTACATGTTCGGAAGAAGAAGCCCGTAGCATATTTCACCGGTTGACTAATACCTTTGGTCTCGGTGGTGTAAAGGTGTCTAAAACTCCGATGGAGTATGCGTTTGATTTTACTGCACCTAATTTGCCCCAGTAATTATATACCTATATAAATCAATGACTTACCGTTGACCGGTAAAATCCCACCTAAATAAAAACCTCAATAGAATCAATAGGTTACATTTTTCCTTAATTGTAGCCGGATTTGACAGCATCTATGCACAGCGAAAACCAAGTTTCGAGTGGTTGACCAATAATAGCCGAACTGCTATAATATGTACATGCTGAAACGTAAGAAACGCACTGACAGAACCCACGCAATATACGTGCTACACGTAGGCGACGAGTTCTACATAGGTGTTACTGCAAAGACGCAGGGCACAATTGAAAAAAGTGTAGAAGTTCGCTTTAATAAACACGTTTATCGTGCCAACAGCGAAAGCAAGGCTTGGGCCTTGTGTGACGCGATCCGCATGTATGGTGCCGAGGCTGTTGTTGTTACGATTGCTGCAATTGTGCGTGGCAAAGAAGCAGCCCATAAGCTGGAACGTGAGATGCTGCGCGAACTGCAACCAGTACTTAATACCGATATGCGGGGTTGTTAAATCGGTTGACCAATAATAGCCGAACTGCTATAATACGTACATAGTGAATAACAAGGAGTACCGAAAATGATGAACGATTATACCAAGCTAGAAGATCTCCAGTCACACTACAGTGACTTCTACAAGGATGTGCATGGTTTCCGTCCGCGTAGTTCCACCGATGAGCAGTGGAATTCGGAGGAGTGGCTTCAGACTGAGATCGACGGTCTCCATGCGTATCTGCAGATGCTGGGCTCCACCGCGCAGGGTCGTGAGCAATTGCGCGAGATGGGGTTCTGCACCGACGACAAAGAGGCGGATGAGGAATGGGCGTCGGCGGAAGCCCGCGAACGTGCCGAAAATGAAGCACGGTATCAGGAAGCGGATCGTATGGATGCGGTGTTGGCTGAACTGTCGGCCCCGATGTCCGAAGTTGAACAGTTGGAAATGTCTTTTATTAAATCGTAATCAAGGAGAACAGCATGGAAATCATCAGCAAAATTAATAACGAAATCATGTCCGGCGACTTTACTAACGACCAATTGACCAGTGTGATCGATGCTGTGAAGTATGCCCGGGCGCAACTGGCGCGCCGAACCAAACGTACTCTTACTATCGGTGCCACTGTAGAATGGTATAGCGAGCGTCGTGGAGTTCGTGGCCGTGGTGTGGTGGAAAAGATCAGTATCAAGAATGTGCTGGTACGTGAGGGATCTACACGTTGGAAAATCCCGGCCAATATGCTGGAGGCGGTATAGATGAAATGGTTCCGTGAGACAACCGTATGGGATAATAACACCCCAAACCATGCATACCTGCTGTCGGATAGCAAGTCCAAGATGTATGCATACGCAATAGACAGTGGCAGTGTAGTTAAGAAATTCAGCGAGCCAATTCAGTTTAACATCAAAGGCCGTAAATTTCTTGAAGTGCCTAATACGTGGAATTTTATGATGGCAGAGCCAAAGCCAGTGGGTCGTTCTTGGCAAGTAGCCGGATCAAAAGGCAATGCTTATACCGTATCAGAAGCCAATGGCATTTGGTCTTGTAGTTGTTCAGGCTTTATGTTTAGGGGAAAATGCAAGCATGTTGCAGAGAAATCGGTGGTAGTTGTTAACTAGAATATAATGTTTATTATGTGATCTTAATCCAAGCTAATGTAGGTTCGTTCCAAATATACATTTTGCCATCTGTTGGCATTGGTGTCGGTGCAGTCCATAGACAAGTATCTTCGTCCAATGTCCAACTAGGGAAAGGTTGCGGCGAGATAAAGGCATCACGTATAGAGTCGTATGTGTGCCCTATACACGCATAGTTTTTACGTAAAGCAATACCACCATCTGGCTGATTATCATCACCGTAGTGGACACCACCCTTGGTATGTAAAGAGGTCTGCACCCAGCCTGTCCCAAACATGCCAGAATCAATTACATCCTGTTCGGCTACAATAACTTGAGTAACTATATCATTCTCTACTTTTGCAAAGCGGGTCATATTGTAATACTCCTTGATCCTGTATTAATTTGTATTCCTGTTGTCATATTTTCTTTATATTAACTTAGAATGTGATCGATCCCGACGCGGTCCATTGATAGATTCTATAACCGCCAGTGTTAGTAACAGTTGGAGAGCCAGTGGTGGTTTTGGCTAAATCATATGTATTGCTATATCGTAAGATTACCGTACCATCGGTTGGAACGTTACCGGCACCGCCTCCGGCAGTAACTGACGCGCCGCCCCCATATGATCCAGGTCCGGAACCCAGTCCGGCAGTGCCGGCTGTGCCTGGAGGACCCGCGCCAGCACCGCCTCCTGCATAGTATGTAGAAGTTCCGGTTATGCTTGATTGATATCCAACGCCGCCATTGCCACCTGAATTCACCCCACCACCACCACCACCACCTCCGGCCCCACCACCACCTCCGGCACCGTTGTTGCCACCAACAGTAGCACCGCCCCCCGAATTACCGAGACCTACTCCATTTAATTCTGAATAACTTGCTTGATTTGAAGAACCACCATTGTTAAATCCACCGCCATTTATGCCTCCGCCCGAGCCTGATCCTCCTGCAGTACCGCCACTGCCAGCAGAAGCACCTCCTGCATTGGCTGTCACACCCAATGCTACTGAGTTTCCGTTCACCGCACCCACTGTGATAGTATATTGGGTACCGTTACTCACTGCTAACGACGCCGATGAATATACAACACCGCCACCGCCGCCGCCAGACCAATTTGGACTCCCGCCGCCTCCTGCAACAACTAGGTAATCAACGGCAGGGGGTGGGTTACCTGCTGATAGAGCTACAATACCTGGACCAAGAGTAATGCCGGCACCAATTACTATAGACATTTGTTATTTCTCCTCTTCGATATTTATAACCATTTATACTCTTCCTACTACAATTTCTATGGTTCCTACTCCGAGCCCACTGTGATCTTCTAACGATTTACCAATCACCACTCCCGGTTGATATTGCGATATGTCCAAGCGCTCGGCTACACCTGCAATGGGACTGGAAACAACTTGATCACCTTTGGAAATTGGCCCAACTACTTGACAAGGCACACGCCCGGTCAATGCCACAGCGATACTACAATTTCCTGTGATCCCAGAATTCATAATGTGTGCTGGATTGGTTGATACTACTCCGGCAACACGGCTATCATGACTGACTGTGCTTATGGTTATTTCTTGATTACCACCAAACACCACCACTGTGCTGGCTGGATACTGCGCATCTGCTGTGTACATTTCAGCCAAGTCAGCATAGAGTGCTGTGGTAGCTTGGGCAAATATACGGTTAAAATAAACAGTTGACGATCCGATGTTGCCAACAGCATTGCTTCCACCATTGACAATGGCAGTCACAGCATTACCACTATTGATTGTTAGGACACCAGCTGTGGTTACATTGCCACCGGTAATGTTACCAGTTGCACTAATCAATCCGCCTGTTCGTAAATTTCCACCTTGTACGTTACCTGTGGATGATAATGTTGTTGCTGATATAACATTTGCACCAGTTAGATCGCCACCGTTTCCAGCAATAATTAAATTTCCAGCTAACACATTACCACTCGCACTAATCAACCCACTGGTTCTTAGATTACCACCATCAATATTACCAGTTGCACTTGCTGTACCGCCAGTTAGGACATTGCCACCTATTACATTACCACCTGTTACGTTGCCGGTAACCGATACTGTGGTACCTGTGTGCGTGGTTGCATTGACGTTTGCTCCACCTAATATATTACCGCCGGTGATGTTACCAGTTGCTGAAATTAATCCAGTTACGTATTCCCCTGTGGTGGCAAATACAGCCACGTTGCTGGTGCCACCTATGCCAACTGTTACATTACCACCTGAACTAAC
>Ga0114969_10004067_pt1 | contig 11638 bp, 8 predicted proteins | sample M_130807_MF_Meta_FD_87316 | JGI IMG/M metagenome (GOLD analysis project Ga0114969, IMG submission 87316) | Freshwater microbial communities from Lake Montjoie, Canada to study carbon cycling - M_130807_MF_MetaG | ecosystem: Environmental > Aquatic > Freshwater > Lake | place: Lake Montjoie...
AGCAAATTGAAATGACAAAGAAGATTATCGAGAATGGTTTAGCGTACGAAGTAGATGGCACCATTTGGTTTGATGTAGAAAAATTTGCGATGGATTATCCATATACCGAACTGAGTGGAAGAAAATTAGATGAGATGCTGGATGGCACCCGCGAAAATTTAGAAGGACAGGAAGAAAAGCGCGGACGTTTGGATTTTGCGCTTTGGAAAAAGGCAAAGCCGGAACACATCATGCGCTGGAACTCCCCATGGGGTGAAGGTTTTCCCGGTTGGCATATTGAGTGCAGTGCTATGAGTTCAAAATATCTGGGTGAGCAGTTTGATATTCATGGTGGCGGTATGGATTTGATTCCAACGCATCATACTAATGAAGTAGCGCAGAATGTGGCTTGCTGCAAAAAGTCACCAGCAAAAGTATGGATGCATACGAACATGCTTACGGTGAACGGACAGAAAATGAGTAAGAGTTTAGGTAACTCTTTTTTACCGGAACAACTTTTCACCGGTAGCCATCCTTTGCTGGAACGCGGTTACTCAGCAATGGTGATTCGATTCTTTATGTTACAGGCACACTACCGGAGCACACTTGACTTTTCGAATACTGCATTACAGGCTTCTGAAAAAGGCTATCAGCGTTTGATGAATGCCATGAAATTGATTGCCGGATTAAAGACCACCGAGAAATCATCTTTCAATCTTGAGAACTTGAAAGCGGATATTTACAATGCGTTGAACGATGATTTTAATACACCGGTAACCATTGCAAGCCTGTTTGAGGGTGCAGGAATTATCAATTCTATCAATGACGGAAAGGATTCGATAACTGCTGCCGATAAAGAACAATTGCAAAAACTCTTTAGTGAAATTGTTTTTGATGTGCTTGGATTAAAAGAAGAAACCGGTGCCGGTTCAGATAAAGTAGATGGACTGATGAATCTGATTATTGAGTTGCGTAAAGATGTTCGTGCGAAAAAAGATTTTGCCGCCAGCGATAAAATACGCGATGAACTTTTGAAAGTAGGCATACAGGTAAAGGATGGAAAGGAAGGAGTAACATGGACCTCAAATTAGCGGCAATGAAAAAACTCTTTCCAATAATCTTACTCTTTCTCGCTTCGTGCGATAAGTGCAATCAACCCACACAAACGATTGTTGAACAGCCAAAACAAATTGTGGTAAACGCACCGGCATTCAGCGGTGACTTTGCTTATAACTATACACAAGCGCAATTAGATTTCGGAACCCGCGAAATGAACTCGAAAGGACACGAAGCCTGCGCTAAATATTTGATAGAAGAGATTAAAAAATTTGCCGACACAGTTTACATTCAGAAGTTTGATGTAAAAGGATTTGACGGAGTGAATCTGAAGTGCACCAACATCATAGCTTCAATAAATCCGAAGGCAACAAATAGAATATTACTTTCCTCGCACTGGGACAGCCGCCCTTGGGCAGACCAGGATACCAAGGACAGAAACAAGCCGATTCTCTCTGCCTGCGATGGGGCAAGTGGTGTGGGAACACTGATGGAAATTGCAAGAGCCATTAAGTCTTCTCCGCTTAAAAATATTGGCGTTGATTTATTTTTTAATGATGCAGAAGACCGCGGTTATTCTTCTTCGCTTGATGATATTATTAAGCCCGGCACCTATGATAGTGAGGGCTCGTGGTGTTTGGGTTCGCAGCACTGGAGTGTTAATCCACATTTGCCGGGTTATAGAGCCGACTTTGGCATTTTGTTAGACATGGCCGCTGCTAAGGGTGCCGTGTTTGCGCGCGAAGGAAATTCTTCTTTTAATGCCGGCTGGGTTCAGGATAAAGTTTGGGCGAATGCAAATACGCTTGGCTACTCCAATTTATTCAGTAACGAAACTATTGCAGGAATTACTGACGACCATGTTTACATTAATCAGGTGGCAAAAATTCCAACCATAGATATTATTCATTATGACCCTAACTCTACATCAGGAACTTTCGGAAGTTACTGGCACACACATGCCGATGATATGAGTGTGATTGATAAAACTACATTAAACGCTGTAGGAAGAACTTTGCTTTATACTATTTATCAGTATGAGGCGGAGAGAGCAGCGCAGTAGTTTTGGTTTCTTCCAACATTCAACTACTTTTCAATCTACATGAAAAGAGAAATACGATTTATTTTCTCCTTGTTATTTATTCATGCGCTTAGTGTTGTTAGTGCGCAGCAACCGGTAATGATTGTTGGCAATAAACTAAACATGCAGTTTACCGATATTAGTCCAGACTGGCAAATGTATTGCCAACATTACTACCCCTACTATTGTAGTGGAGAATATCCCTTGCATATTGACAGTATGAGTGCAGATGATTTTCTTTTTACCTACACCGATGGTGAGTGCAATTTTGCTAACAGAATATATCAAACCCAAATAGAGTTTTTGGGTGATATACAGATTTTGGTGGATACATTCAACAGCTCAATTACCGAATTGCCTCCGTATATGCTTGGCGATTCGGTTTATGTAACCGATAATACTAAGCGCGATTTTACAACATCCTTTGTAATTGATACCGTGCCTCCGTGGGGACATTGGGATACAGCTTACTTTACCAACTACCATACATGGGTGGATAGCTCTTTTAAAAAATACATCAATATTTCATGGTGGAAGACCGCAAATTGTAATGGTCCATACACCGGCTGGATAGAACAGGGAGATACGGATTTGTATGTAGTGTTTCGCAAAATTATACCTGCCGATACTTTATATGGGTGGATTGAAGTGCGCTCTACTTTTGGACAGCTAACTTTTAAAAGCTTTGCTATACAGGGCGATACAGGAAGTTTTATTTACAACGCTATAGAACCAATTAATACCAAGAAGCAGGAAGTAAAGCTGTATCCTAATCCAGCCACCGAAAAATTATTTATCGAATCACCTTTTGATAATTATGTATTGGAAATATTTTCGTTGGATGGCAGAAAACAATTGTATGTGGAAGTATCCTGTAAAGTAGCAGGCATAGATATATCAGGCTTGTCAACCGGACTTTACTATGTCAATATCAGTTCTGATAAAAGCAGCATTGTCAAAAAGCTTGTAAAAGAATAGTATTACTCTTTTGAAGAAGAGGCTACTGTCTCCCTTTGATAATAACCGGTGCCATCATAAACTCTTTTCGCGGGAACGGTCATACAAGCTTCGCTGCAACAGCCGTCCATTTTCCAACCGCAATCTTCGCATAAAACAAAATGTTCGTTGCATTCGGCATTGGCGCAGTTAACCATGTGTGCCGATTTTGTTCCGCAGATTTTGCAGATAGAAACTATAGACGGAGCCACAGAATTTACATCCACCACCACACGGTTGTCGAACACATACAACTTGCCTTCAAAGTTTTTGCCGCCTGTTTCTTTTGCATATTTCACTACACCTCCGTCCACCTGATAAACATTTTTGAAACCGTTTTGTAGCAGATAGCCACTTGCCTTTTCACATTTAATGCCACCGGTGCAGTAGGTTACTACTTTCTTATCTTTTAAATGTTCAAGTTGTTTTAGTTGCTCAGGAAAGTCGCGGAAATTGTCGATGTCGAGTTTGAGGGCATTTTTAAAATGACCTACTCCGCTTTCGTAATTGCTACGCACATCTACAAATACTACATCTTCCTGCTCAATCATTTCATCTACCTCGTGTGGTTTTAAATGTATACCGGTAGTTTCATTCGGGTCAACTGCTTTTATTCCGCGTAAACTGCTGTGCACTATTTCGGGTTTAACGCGCACATACAATCTTTCAAAAGCAGGCGCATCCATTTCATCAATCTTAAACTCTATGCCTTCGAACAGCGGATTCGATTTTACCGTGTCCATATATTTTTTGCATTGCACAACGGTGCCTGAAATAGTTCCGTTCAATCCCTCTTCGGCAACAATTATTCTGCCTACAATGCCAAGCCGTTCGCAGAACTCTAAATGATGTTGCGCAAATTCTTCAGCATCCGGTATGCGGATGTATTTGTAATAAAGTAAGGTCTGATATGGTTTCATTCAGGCGCGAAGATAATTCATTGCCGCATTTTCTGAATGATGCGCGTCATGCAATTGAAAAATCTATTTTTGAACGGAAAGAAACCACACCAATTATGTATTCCATTCAACAGCGGTTAGAAAAAGATTTAGAAGTAATTAAAGCAGCGGGGCTTTATAAAACGGAGAGAGTAATTACTACTCCTCAAGGCGCAGACATCAACACCACTGCAGGCAAAGAAGTGATTAACTTCTGTGCTAACAATTATCTTGGCCTTTCTTCTAACCCAAAAGTTATTGATGCGGCAAAACTCGCGATAGACACACACGGCTACGGGATGAGCAGTGTTCGGTTTATTTGCGGCACACAGGATATTCATAAAGAACTGGAGCAAAAGATTTCTGATTTCCTGGGAACAGAAGACACTATTCTATATGCTGCTGCATTCGATGCCAATGGTGGTGTATTTGAACCTTTGTTTAACGAAGAGGATACGATTATTTCTGACGAACTGAATCATGCTTCAATAATTGACGGTGTTCGTTTGTGCAAGGCAGAGCGGTTGCGTTATAAGAATAACGACATGGAAGATTTGGAGCAGCAGTTGATTGCCACACAAAAAAACCGGTCGCGCATTATTGTTACCGATGGTGTGTTTAGTATGGACGGAACGATTGCTCAACTGGATAAGATTGTTGCGCTTGCCGATAAATATAATGCCATGATAATGGTAGATGAATGCCATGCCAGTGGTTTTATTGGCAAGACCGGTCGCGGCACACCGGAGTATTGCGGGGTGCATGGCAAGATTGACATCATCACCGGTACACTTGGCAAAGCATTGGGCGGAGCAAGCGGAGGATTTACATCCGGTAAAAAAGAAATTATTGAACTGTTGCGCCAGCGGTCGCGGCCGTATTTATTCAGCAATACTTTAATGCCTGCTATTGTTGGGGCAAGTATTGCAGTATTGGATATGTTGAGCGAAACTACTGCGCTGCGCGATAAGCTGGAAGCCAACACTAAATATTTTCGCGAGCAAATGACGGCTGCGGGGTTTGATATTAAACCGGGAGTGCATCCTATTACGCCCGTTATGCTTTACGATGCGGTGCTGGCGCAAAACTTTGCGGCTAAACTTTTAGACGAAGGCATTTATGTTATTGGCTTCTTCTTCCCAGTAGTAGCTAAAGGCAAGGCGCGTATACGCGTACAGGTTAGTGCCGCGCATGAACGCGAACATTTAGATAAGTGTATCGCTGCGTTTACTAAAGTGGGTAAGGAGTTGGGAGTAATTAAATAATGAGTCAATTAAAATTTATGAAAACACATTTCCTGTTTCTGCTTTTAATAATTACCGGTACCGGTTACACTTTCGGGCAAACCGGCACCGGTAAGGCTGCGCCTTCGCCTATGCAAAAAACCATTCGTGCACATGCCGAAAAAATGGGGCGGTTTCTGTTCGATAAAAACTATACCGGTTTTGCGCAATACACCTATCCTAAAATTGTAGAGATGATGGGCGGTGCAGCCAACATGGCAAAGGCCATTGAAGACGGCAATAAAGAAATGGCAGAGCATGGTATGTCTATTACCAAAGTAACTATCGGTGAGCCTTCGGCAATTATTAAGGCCGGTGATGAACTGCAATGCACCGTTCCGCAAACTATTGAAATGAAAACACCGGAAGGAAGACTGGTAGCCAATTCAACGCTTATTGCTATTTCTTCTGATGGGGGAAAGACCTGGCATTTTCTGGATACCTCGCGCAAGCCGCTTAAAGTTTTGCAGCAGTTTATACCTAACCTGAGCAACGATTTAGTGATGCCGGAGAAGGAAGAACCGGTGATGCTGAAGGATTAAGCTTCGGCTTTTTTCTTCTTCGCCTTTCTGATAGGCAAATATCGGCTTTCGTAAAAAGCGTGGAGCTTTACCGGTTGCTCAACGTTATTGCTGGCTATTATCAGAAAGCTTTTAGTGAGCTGGCGGGTAAGTTGCCTGCGGTGGTTTTTGCGGTCGCTGGAAATGGCGGCACGGTTGCCAAACATCGTCTCCTGTGCCTGGCGCGTACTAATAAATTTGTCGATAAGCGTATTTAGTTCCGCCACTTCTGCCGGATAAGGGCCGAGCAAATGCATGGTAGCAATGGCTTTAAAACGCCTCAGAAAAGTTTCGAGTTCGCCAAGATGGGCATGATAATATTGCCGCATGCCCAGCGGATAAAACTCTTTGTAAATTCCGCTTTTTTCGCCAAAATGATATTTGATTAAGCCTTGCAGCACGCTTAGTTTCACAATCGCGTTGTTGCGCGCCATGTTCATACCTAAAGTAAGCCCTTTTAAAAGGGCCTTTTTAAGACTCTGGTCTTTCACATCACCGTAATAGTTTTGATAGCAAGTGGTACAGTCAACCAGTAACTGGTTATATAGGCCTCCGGGGTTCAACCCAGGGTTGGCTAACCTGGCAAGAAATTCTTCTGTAAAGCCGTGGAGATGCTCATCCGATAAGTTTTTTTCCTTAAATAAATCGGTTACAAGGCGTATTGGGTCCAGCATAGGATATATTTTAATAAGGAATACAGCTAATTTTTAAGTAAATGAAAATTATTAATGTTATTTAATTATTCAGACTATACAGAATAAGTATTTTATAAGATTATTAAATATTCAGAATATTTATAAATAAATAAAATTAAAGTTAGTAGTTATTCTGTAAATTCAGAAATATAATTTAGCTCATTACTTAATAATTCTGAATATACAGAATTTTATATGGTTCTATTATTAAATAATTATGTAAATTCGGAATTATTAATTAATACAAAATTATATTATTCTGAATATTCAGAATAATATGTAAGCCAAAAGAAGTTCAGTTTTTGAAAAAGTAAGACTGTTTTCTTAGCTCGCTCATCCTGCTATCGGTTTATAGAAGCCATCTCCCTATAATGATTGTTCAATTGCTGGTAGGCGAATACGCCTGCCTTGTAAAATTTATTGCCTTTCCGGTGCACGCAAGCTCCTTTTTTCCTCATAGAACAGCCATTCATAAACACGAACGGCTTATACAGACACCGTTTTGCCTTGTTGCCAAAAATAACCCGCCCTTACCGTGCGCGTGACGCACCCAAAATAAATATAGTTGCATACCCAACCTTTCTTTTTTTATTTCACTCTTTTACCTATTCATTGCCAATTAAACCACACACTATGAAGAAGTATTTACTCCCCCTGTTTTCTCTTTTTCTTTTTACCACCCAAGCCAATGCGCAGTTAACCGCTAATGCGGGAGCCGACCGCACTTTTTGCCAATATGATACTCTTGTTCTTGGTGGTTCACCTTCTGCCACCGGTGGTACCGGCCCATATACTTATTTATGGACACCCGCTACCTGGCTGCAAACCAATAATAACATTGCCAACCCGGTTACAACACCGGGCACCAGCATGACCTACACGTTAATAGTTACCGATAACCTGGGTGCAAAAGATACCGACTATGTAACTGTTTCTATGTTTTCGCAGGTCACCGTTTATATAGGGATAAGCGATACCAGTGTTTGTGGGGGGCAGCCCGTTACTTTTAATGCCCAGATACAATCAGGTACACCGCCTTTTATCTATAACTGGAGTTTTGGTGATGGAGGAAATGCCAACACGTCTACCGCACCACATGCTTACTTTGCTCCGGGCTACTATACTCCTGCTATTTATATTACCGATAGTAATGGTTGCCAAGCTGAAGCTTATTTATGGAGCACCAGCATTACAGTTTGGCAACCTATAATAAGTATTTCAGCTACCAATGCAAGCTGCTTTGGCGGCAGCGATGGAAGTATACTGGGTGTAGTTACCGGTGGGCATCCACCATATACTTATATGTGGAGCAATGGCAGTACGGTACAAAACATGGGCAACGTTCCCGCAGGCACTTACATGCTTACAGTAGTAGATGGCATGGGTTGTTCGGCAACTGCTACCGCTACTGTTTTACAACCTACGCAAATAGTGGCTAATCCTACAGTAACCAACGAATCTGCTATAGGTGCCTGCGATGGTGCTATTGTATTCTCTGTAGCCGGTGGCACTCCGGCTTATAATTTTAACTGGGGCGGTGGCATTACTACTGCAACCCGCACCAATCTTTGCTCAGGAACTTATACCGCCACTATTACCGATGCCAACGGCTGCACCGTTATCGGCACCGGTGTGGTAACCGGTTCATGCCTCAACAATACTTTAGTAGTTTCCATCAACTCGCAAGATTTAAGTTGCGCACACCCTACCGATACCATGACCGTAAACGTAACCGGTGGAACACAACCTTACAACTTTCAATGGAACACCGGTGATGTAAATTCTCAAATTACAGTTTCGCAAGCCGGTGTGTATATGATTTATGTAACCGATGATTCGGGCTGTGTGCAAACCGCAGTAGATACCTTGCTGAACTTAGGTTTAAATATTGCGCTTGAGGCTTTCCATCCGGTAAGCTGTAACGGCAACCCCGATGGCTCGCTTAGTGTAACCGTAACCGGTGGCACTCCGCCTTATACTTATTTGTGGAGCAACAACGCCACTACCGATAGTCTCACAGGTATTGTTTCGGCACTATACACCGTTACCGTTACCGATGCTGTTTTGTGTACCGCATCGTTTGAATACTTTGTAAATCAAAACAGCACTAACTACAGTTACTATGCGTATGTAAACAGCACCAACAGCAATTGCAGCACAGGAGGCACAGCTACTGCTACTGTTTATGGCGGCACCGGTCCATATACTTATTTATGGAGCACTACTCCCCCGCAAACCACCGCAACAGCCACCGGTTTAACGGGCGGCTATTATTATGTAACCGTTACCGGTAACGATGGCTGTATGCGCACCGGTTATACTTATATCTATACTACGTGTAACAATATTATTCAGGGCTATGTGTTTAACGATGCCAATGGCAACTGCGTAAAAGATTCAGGCGAAACCAATTTAAGCAACGTGTCGGTGGTTGCCACCGGTAGCGGAGTTTCGTATTACGGCTACAGCGGCTATAATGGCTTGTATAACATTCAGGTCGGCTCTTCAGGAAACTTTGATGTAACGGCTTCTCCGTATAGCAGTTATGGTGGCTGTTCTAACGTAGTGGTATGCGGCACACAAACAGCCAGTTTCCCAAGTCTGGGCGACACAGCAGTTTTGAATTTTGGTTTTGGTGTTTCTTCGGGCTTTAACCTTAATGTGCATCCCGGCTGGCACTCGGCAAACCCGGGCTTTGTAAAAGATTACTGGGTACTTTACAATCAAAGCAGTTTGCCTGCTTACACCGGTCCGGCAACTATAGTTTTTAAATACGACCCTATACTCGTGTTCAACAGTTGTAATAACAGCGGAACTCATAATGCCATAGCACACACCATTACATGGAACGTTGCCAGTGTACCGTATTCATCATGGAACTGGAGCACCGTGCCTCGCGCCTACTTTACCGTACCAGCTAACACACCGGTGGGCTATCAGTTAAGCCAGGAGTTCTGGCTTACACCAACAGTTGGCGATTGCGATTCTTCAAACAATCATTTGGTTTGCACGCAACCGGTAACCGGTTCAATGGATCCTAACGAAAAAGAAGTTTCGCCTGCCGGTGATATTCAGGAAGAAGACAGTGTGCTTACTTACACCATTCACTTTCAAAACACCGGTAACGATACCACCGCGTTTATCATTATTAAAGACACGTTGAGCTCATATCTCAATCCGGTAACGGTGCAGAATATTGCCAGCAGCCATGAGTACACTTCGTTCGATATTTCGGGCACCGGTGTACTTACCTGGCTCTTCAATCCAATATTTTTGGTAGATAGCTTTACCAACGAACCGGCAAGCAAGGGTTTTGTTTCGTTCCGTATAAAGAAGAAAGCAGGCTTGCCGCTCAACACACAAATTGCCAACCACGCCAGCATTTATTTTGACTACAACGAGGCGGTAGTAACCAACACGGTAATCAGCAAACTCACCGACCCGAATGGCATCCGCAACATTACCAACGATGCAAGTATTCAAGTGGCTGTTGCACCAAATCCATTTACTCATCAAACACAAATTACGGTAGAGGGCACCACCGGTGCATTCAATTTCGAACTGTTTGATGTAAGCGGAAAATTATTGAAGAAGATAAACGCACAAACCGGCAACCGCTTCACCATCAACCGCGAGGGCATGAGTGCCGGAATTTATTTCTACAGCATTACTACCAACACCAAACAGAAAGCATTTGGAAGATTGGTGGTGGAATAAATTTTCAGACGTTCCACTTCTTTAAGAAGCGGAACGTCTTTCCTTTGCCATTCTTGAAAAGACCTTCCAGGTTTTAAAAATCTGGAAGGTCTTTTGTTTTAATACTTCCCAAAAAATTCTTCCACCTTCTTAAACCGGTAGTCGAAAATTTCTTTCAGCTTATACTTAACTATTAAAGCGTTGGCTACATCGCCCAAAATACCGAAGGGAATCTTGTAGTGAACAATGTCTACCATCTCTACTCCGCGATCAATTTGTCTTATAAAATGTTTGTGGTGCCACAAAGCATACGGACCAAAGCGTTGTTCATCTACAAAATACTCGCCTTCTTTTACATGCGTAATCTCCGTTACCCAATTCATTTTAATACCCAACAGCGGGCTTACTTTATAAGCAATAATTAAACCCGCATACATCACATCGCTTGGTGTATCGGTAGTTACTTCAAAGCCCATGCTTGGCGGTGTAATTACTTTAAGGTTAGCGGGCGATGACATAAAACTCCAAACTTCGCTTACCGGTGCAGGAATTTTTTGAATGGTTTGATAAGAATATAGTTGGCTCATATTTTTAAGTAGTAGACAATTGGCAGAAGAAAAAGTTCGGGCGCTACAAACTATCTCATTATCGCTTCAAGCCAAAGCTGCGCATGAACGTTCAATCCTGTTTTACTAAAATGACAGTTATCGTACCGGTAAGAATTATTCAACGAGTCAGTATTAGGTCCGTTGAAAATCTTCAAAGAATCATTCGCTAGGTTTCGTTGCGCCTCCTGTAAAACAAAATCGGGCGCACCACCGCAGCGTGTTGCCATAGCCAGATAAACCGGTGCATCTATTCCAATGCTTCGCAAATAATTTACCAGCAAATGAAAGTTGTCGGTATAGTTCGCAGCATTCTGTTCAGGAGTTAAACCACCGGAAAGCAAAACATGATTGCTCTCGCCCTGATGCCACAGCACCTGCGTAACCTTCAAGCCTGAATTATTTAAATGCTGAACAGTTTCTGAAATCAAGTGATTCAAATCGCCACCGGGTATCCACTGTTCAATTTTTGTTCCGCCAACGGCACAGGGAACAATAATTACCGTGCGCGCAAAATTGTGCTCTACTATTTTATCGCCTAACCGGCTCCACACACTACCGGCTTCTCCGTTGGCTCCCTTCAACGGGTCGTTAAGCGGATAAAGAATTCCTTCAAAACAATTAAACGTGTTTTCGCAATGCGCATCGTATTTTGTTTCACCGGCATTAGCTGCATTCGATTGTCCCATTACCAGAAGCACCAATGTATCGTGAACCGGTGTGCCGGTGGTGCAATCATGTTTCATAAC
>Ga0114969_10004068_pt1 | contig 11636 bp, 15 predicted proteins | sample M_130807_MF_Meta_FD_87316 | JGI IMG/M metagenome (GOLD analysis project Ga0114969, IMG submission 87316) | Freshwater microbial communities from Lake Montjoie, Canada to study carbon cycling - M_130807_MF_MetaG | ecosystem: Environmental > Aquatic > Freshwater > Lake | place: Lake Montjoie...
CTTGATTTCAATCCGGGCAATCCGGCTGCGCCGGTTGCACCCGCCGTTGCGAAGGTGGAATCGCCACCGGCGCCAGCCACCACACCGAGCACGCCCGCGGCGGTGAGTCCATGAGACAGCGAGATTCGGTGGCGATGATCGTGCTGCTGGCGGCCATCTCGGTGCTGCTGGCCAGTATTCCGCTGCCATTCTGGCTCGACATGTTCCGGCCCGCGTTCCCGGCGCTGGTGGTGCTGTACTTCTCCACCATGGCGCCCTACAGCGGCGGCATTGCGATGGCATTCATTCCCGGTCTGGCACTGGACATCCTGCAGGGCTCGCTGCTCGGCCAGCATGCACTGGCCCTGTCGTTGATTGCCTACCTGGCCCTGCGCTTCCACCTGATGACGCGTGCCAAGCCACTGTTTGAACAGTCGCTGCTGGTGCTCGGAGCCCTGCTGACCTATGAACTGGTGCTCTGGGCCATCGACGGCTGGACCGGTCATCCACTGGCGAGCGCAACCCGCTGGCTGCACACGTTGGTCGGTGCCGCCCTGTGGCCCGTGATCGTGGGTGTGATGGGTCGCTTCCATGCGCCGCAGTAGCGCAGACCTTCCGTGAGACGCCGCGTTCGCATCAAGGACCTGTGGGCCGAGCAGCGTATCTTCGTCGCCCGCAGCCTCGTTGGCATGACACTGGTCTTCCTGCTGTCCGTGGCGCTGACGGTCCAGCTCGTGTGGCTGCAGATCTTCCGCCACGATTACTTCCTGGAACAGGCACAGGGCAACCGCGTGCGCCGCGACCCGATCCCCGCCAGCCGCGGGCTGATCCTCGATCGCAACGGCACGATCATGGTGGACAACCAGCCCACCTACCAGCTGGAGCTGATCCGCGAGCAGACTCCGAACCTCGAGGACACGCTGGCGCGACTCAAAACCCTGGAACTGCTGAACGGAGAACAGCTCGACCAGGCACGGCGGGCGGTCAGGGCGCGCCGCAGCTTCGACAGCGTGCCGATCCGGCTGAACCTCAGTGATGAGGAGATCGGACGCTTCGCCGTACACCGGCACGAGTTCCAGGGCGTCGACCTGCGCACACGCGAAACCCGCCACTACCCTTTCGGTCAACTGGGCGTGCACGCCTTCGGCTACGTCGCCGCGATCAACGAGGACGAGCTGAAGAAGATCGATCGCGCCAGTTACGCCGGCACAACGTTGATGGGCAAGCTGGGCGTCGAGGCCTCCTTCGAGGATTCGCTGCACGGACACAACGGCTACAGCGAGATCCTGGTGAATGCGCAGGGCCGATCGGTCGAGCGCCAGGGCGCCTATCATCCAGTCCTCAAATCCGAAGCCCCCATCGCTGGCCGTGACCTGCTGCTGTCCATCGACCTGCCCGCACAGCGGGCGGCCGAGGAAGGGCTGGGCGACCACCGCGGCGCCGTCGTTGCGCTCGATCCAAACACTGGCGATGTGCTGGTGCTGGCCAGCCGGCCCGGTTTCGATCCCGGAAGCTTCGGCCGCGGCCTGACGCGTGCCGAATACGGAGTGCTGACCGACAACCCGGACAAACCGCTGCTGAACCGCGCCTTGCGTGGCACCTATCCGTCGGGATCGACGATCAAGCCGGCCATGGCGCTGGCAGGACTGCATTACGGTGTCCTGGATCCCGAGAAACGCGAGTTCTGCAGCGGTGAGTTTCACCTGCCGCGAAGCGCCCACCTATACCGCGAGGGCAAGGGTGGCAAGCACGGCGCCGTGAACCTGATCGATGCCATCGCCGTCTCCTGCGACGTTTACTTCTACTCTCTGGCCGCAACGCTGGGAGTGGATCGCATCGCCAGTTTCCTCGCGCCCTTCGGCCTGGGACAGGTCACTGGCATCGACATTGCCGGCGAGCGGCCCGGCCTGCTGCCCACGCCTGACTGGAAAAAGAAGGCCTTCAAGCGTCCCGCCGATCAGGTGTGGTTCCCGGGCGAGACCGTGAACCTTGGTGTCGGCCAGGGCTTCCTGCAGGTCACGCCAATGCAGCTGGCGCAGATGACCGCGGTGATCGCCAATCGCGGCCGCAGCTTTCAGCCGCGTCTGGTCACCGGTGTGCGCGATGCCGAAGGCAAGGTCACGGCGGTCGCACCGGTCGCCAAGCACGACGTGGAAACGGTGACCCCGGAGCAGTGGGACATCGTCTGGCAGGGCATGGTCGGCGCAACGACGCGCGGCACCGCTGCGGCGATCGGCCACGGCGCCAGTTACCCGATCGCCGGCAAGACCGGCACCGCGCAGGTGTTCACCGTCGCGCAGAACCAGAAGGTCTCGGCGAGAGTGGACAATGAGCGCCTGCGCGACCATTCGTGGTTCATCGCCTTTGCGCCCGCGGACAAGCCGCGCATCGCCATCGTCGTACTGGTTGAGAACGGCGGCTTCGGTGCCAGCGTCGCAGCACCGATCGCCAAACGCGTCATGGACGCCTACCTGCAACTGGACTCCGGAGCGCCCAAGTCATGAACCAGGAACAGTCATGGCTGCGCGAGGAAGTGAACAACCCGATGACTGCGCGCCGCACCCTGTCGGACGCGGCTCGACTGCTGGCCACCCTCAAGCTTGACGGACCGATGCTGATTGGTCTCGGGCTGATCGTGCTGTATTCGCTGGTGGTTCAATACAGCGCTTCTGGCCAGGATTCCGGCACCATCCTGCGCACACTGGAGCGCATCGGACTCGGCACGGCGATCATGCTTGCGCTGGCGCACTGCACGCCCAATTTCCTGCGCCGCCTCGCCCCATGGCTGTATGTGATCGGCATCCTGCTGCTGGTGGTGGTCGATGCCATCGGCTACGTGGGCAAGGGGGCACAGCGCTGGCTGGACCTGGGCGTGGTGCGCTTCCAGCCATCCGAGATCATGAAGCTGGCGGTACCGATGATGGTCGCCTCGTTCCTTCACGAGCGGCCGCTGCCGCCCGACTGGCGCACGCTGCTGGTGGTTGCCGGGATGGTGCTGGCGCCGGTGGCGCTGGTGGTGATGCAGCCCGACCTCGGCACCGCGATGCTGATCGCAGTGGCCGGCGTACTGGTGGTGCTCATGGCCGGCCTGCAATGGCAGATCATCGCGGCACTGGCGGTCCTGGCGGTTGGCGCCGCCGTGGTCGGCTGGAACTTCATGCACGACTACCAGCGCGAGCGCGTTCGCGTATTCCTTGACCCGCAGTCCGACCCGCTGGGGTCGGGGTACCACATCACCCAGTCGCAGATTGCCATCGGCTCGGGCGGCGTGTTCGGCAAGGGTTGGATGAACGGCAGCCAGGCGCAGCTGGCATTCCTGCCGGAGAGCTCCACCGACTTCATCTTCGCGGTGATCGGCGAGGAATTCGGGCTGGTCGGCTTGCTGCTGCTGGTGATCCTCTACCTGTTCGTCGTTTCGCGTGCCGTATTCCTTTCCAGCCAGACCAGCGATACGTTCAGCCGGCTGCTGGCCTCCAGCATTGCATTCACCTTCTTCGTCTACGTGTTCATCAACACCGGCATGGTCACCGGGCTGCTGCCAGTGGTGGGTGTGCCGCTCCCACTGGTCAGCTATGGAGGCACTGCAGCCGTGACGCTGCTGGCCGGCTTCGGTATCCTCATGGGCCTGCATTCGCATCGCAAACGAGTCGGTACCTGATGCGCCGGAGTTCGCTCTTCCTTTCATTCTGCGCCGCGAGCCTCTGCGCCGTAGTGCCCGTGGCGCAAGCCGCCAGCGAAACGGCCAGCGGCTTCGACCTGCAACGCCCGGAAATACAGGCGTTCATCGCCGAACAGGTGAAGGCCGGCGCCGATCCTGCAGCGCTGACGGAACTGCTCGCAGGGGCTGTGCCCCAGCCCAAGATCATCGAGGCCATGACCAAACCGGCGGAGACGGCGCTGCGGTGGTTCGAGTACCGCGCACGCTTCATCACCGAGGAGCGCATCGAAGCCGGTGCCGCACTGTGGCGTGAGCATCGCGAACTGCTGGACAGGATTGCGGCCAGCGAGCATGTGTCGCCGCAGTACCTGCTGGCCATCATCGGCGTCGAGACCTTTTACGGCCGCAACACCGGCCGCTACCGCGTACTGGATGCGCTGGCAACGCTGGGCTTCGACTATCCGCCGCGCAGCGAGTTCTTCCGCGCAGAACTGGGCCAGTTCCTGAAGCTGTGCAACGAAGAGCATCTGGATCCCAAGACGCTGCTGGGCTCTTACGCAGGTGCCATGGGGGTGGCGCAGTTCATGCCCTCCAGCTACCGCCAGTACGCAATCAACGAAGGCGGCTTGCCGGCGCGCGACCTGTGGCGCGACTGGGGCGATATCTTCGGCAGCGTGGCGCACTACCTGCACCAGTTCGGCTGGCAGTATGAAGCCCCGGTGATGGCCGACGCGCGTTACACCCTGGAGACGCCGCCGGAATTGCCCACCACCGTCACGCTGTCGGACAGCATCGGGAAGCTGCGGGAGAAGGGCTTTGTGATCGACACCAGCCTGCCGGCGGATACCCCTGCCGTTGCGGTCGTGGCAACCCAGGCGGACGGCCCCGCGTGGCGCATCGGCTTCCGCAACTTCTACGTCATCACGCGCTACAACCGCAGCCCGCTGTACGCGATGGCGGTCAACGACCTGGCCGATGCGATACTGCAGCGCTTCAACAAGCAGTGAGGCACCCAAACTGAAGCGTCGACTGGCAGCACTCGCAACGGCAGGCGCACTCGCTGCGCTGCTGGCTGCTTGCGGTACGCCCGCGCCGCGCAAACCATCGCGCGCGCCCGTGCCCTCAACCGTTCCGCCTCCGCCAGCCGATGTCTCCCTGATCCCGGATGCCGTGCCGCGCGCAGAACCGCGCAGCAAGTACGGCAACCCGCCGACCTATGACGTTCTCGGCCAGCGCTACCAGATCCTGCCATCGGCAGCAGGCTACGAGGAGCGCGGCGTTGCCAGCTGGTACGGGCCGACGTTCCACGGCAAGAACACGTCCAGCGGCGAACCGTACGACATGTACGCGATGACGGCTGCACACAAGACGCTGCCGATCCCCTGCTACGCGCGCGTCACCAACCTGTCCAACGGCCGCTCGGTGATCGTGCGCATCAACGACCGCGGCCCGTTCGTGGCCAATCGCCTCATCGACCTGTCCTGGACCGCGGCCGCCAAGCTCGACATGCTCCGCAACGGAACGGCCTTTGTGCTGATCCAGACACTGGTGCCCGGAGTGGAGTCGCCCGGCCTCCCTGAGACACTGCCGACACCGGGGGCCGCTGCGCCCGTGTTTGGTCCGGCCAAGGTGCTGACGCTGCAGGTCGGCGCCTATGCGAGCGAGGCCAACGCCGTGCGCGTGCTCGAGCGGTTGAAGGCCGCAGGCATCTCGAACGGCTACGTGTCGCGATCCGGTGACGATCCGTCAGCGCTGCAACGGGTGCGCATCGGGCCGCTGGCGAGCGTGACCGAATTCGATCAGCTACAGTCGCGTCTGGGTGCGCTGGGCCTCCCCGGTGCACGCCTCGTCACCGATCCCTGACCGTTGTTCGTCCAAGCTGGAGTTCCATCAATGCCGATCCGTCCTGCGCTGTTCGCCTGCCTGCTCGCTGCCCTCTCCATCACCTGCACCAGCGTCGATGCCGCCCAGTCGCGCACCACCCGGCAGGCCGGGAAACGCACGGTCTCGCACGCCGCCAGCACCGCGGCAAAGGCGCCGGCGAAATCAAAGGCTGCGGCCAAGGCGAAGGCTCCCGCCAAGCCGCCAGTGCAACTCTCTGCAGCGCCGTCCGTGGTTCCGGGCGTGCCGGCCCCGCCTCCGGTCGATGCCCGCGGCTTCCTGGTCATCGATGCCGGCAGCGGCCAGACCCTTGCCGAACTGAACCCCGATGCACGCATGGAGCCGGCCAGCATCACCAAGCTGATGACCGCCTACCTCACCTTCCAGGCATTGCGTGACGGCAAGCTGAAGCTCACCGACGAAGTCACCATCAGCGAACATGCATGGAAGGCCGAAGGCTCGCGCACCTTCCTGCAGGTGGGAACGACCGCATCGGTGGATGTGCTGCTCAAGGGCATGATCGTGCAGTCGGGCAACGATGCGACGATTGCGCTCGCCGAGCGCATCGGCGGCACCGAGCCGGGCTTCGTCGCGATGATGAACACCGAGGCCACGAAGCTGGGACTGAAAGGCACGCACTACGAAAATGCCGACGGACTGCCCTCGCCCACGCACTACAGCACGGCCCGCGACATCGCCACCCTGGCGCGCGCCATCATCCGCGACTTCCCGGATCGCTACGCGCTGTACTCGGTGAAGGAATTCACCTGGAACAACATCAAGCAGCCGAACCGCAACGGCCTGCTGTGGCGCGATCCTTCGGTTGACGGCATGAAGACCGGTCACACGGACTCCGCTGGCTACTGCCTGGTCACTTCCGCGAAGCGCGAAAACACCCGCCTGATCTCGGTGGTGCTCGGCAGCAGCGGCGAACACACGCGCGAGGATGCCAGCGCCGCACTGCTGAACTACGGGTACACCTACTTCGAAACGGCGAGCGTGAAGAAGGCCGGCGAAATGGTGCTCAAGCCGCGCGTCTACAAGAGCGCTGGCGGCTACGCCGCCGTCGGACCGGCGACCGACGTGCAGATCACGGTGCCTCGCGGCCAGGCCGGCGGCATCACGACTGCCGCAACGACCCAGCCCAAGCTGATTGCCCCGCTGGCGACGACCACTCAGGTCGGTGAACTGGTGGTGACGCTGGCCGGCAAGGACGTGGCGCACGTGCCGCTGTATCCGCAGGCGGCGGTAGCCGAGGGTGGTCTCTGGACGCGCCTCGTCGACACCATCGCGCTGTGGTTCAAGTAGCGCCCGGCGCTCACCGATGCCCGAGCCGCTGCCACTCTGTCACCTGAACGGCGCGCTGCTTCCGCTCCACGAGGCGCGCATCTCGCCGCTGGACCGCAGCTTCCTGTTCGGTGACGGCGTCTAGGAGGTCATCGGCGTGCACGGCGGTGTCGCTCCCCGCCTGCCAGCGCACCTGGCGCGGCTGCGACGCAGTCTCGGGGAGCTGCGCATCCGCAATCCGCACGACGACAACGCGTGGCGTGGGTTGATCATGGCACTGGTCGCCGCCAACGGCGGTGGCGACCAGTATGTTTACCTGCAGGTCTCGCGCGGCGCGGAGTTTGGCCGCAACCACGCGCCGCTGCCGGATGTGGAGCCCACCGTATTCGCATTCAGTGCGCCGCTGCCTGCCACCTCACCCGAGACGCTGCGCGACGGACTACGCTGCATCACCGCCGTGGACACGCGCTGGGCGCGCTGCGACATCAAGTCCGTCGCACTGCTGGCCAATGTGCTGCTGCGTCAGCAGGCGGTCGATGCCGGCGCCGCCGAGACCGTCCTGCTGCGCGACGGTTTCCTGACCGACGCCAGCAGCTCGGCCGTGCACGTGGTGATCGGCGGCGAATTGCGCACGCCACCGCATTCGCAGTGGCTGCTGCCCGGCACGACGCGCAACCTGCTGGATGAACTGGCAGCAGCGAACGGCATACCGTGGCGCCACTGCCCGGTCAGCGAAGCGGAACTGCGCGGCGCCGAGGAAGTCTGGATCAGCTCTGCGACACGCGGAGTGATGCCGGTGACGATGCTTGACGGCAGGCCGGTCGGCGATGGCAAGCCTGGTCCGTTGTGGCGCCGAATGGATGCGCTGGTCAGGGCAACCTGGCGCGGAACACAAAGTACACCGCCCCCAGCAGGCACAGTCCCGCCCACAGGTAGTCGCTCTTGAGCGGTTCCTTCAGATAGAACAAGGAAAAAGGCACAAACACCGACAGCGTGATGACCTCCTGAAGGATCTTCAGCTGGCCGACGTTCATCACGGTGTAGCCGATGCGGTTGCCCGGAACCTGCAGCAGATATTCGAACAGCGCGATGCCCCAGCTCGCCAGAGCCGCGACAACCCACGGTTTCTGGCCGAGTTCCTTGAGGTGCGCGTACCACGCGAAAGTCATGAACACGTTGCTCAGCGTCAGCATCCCGACGGTGATCATTGTGCTGCGCATGGCCTGACGCCCCGCCGCCTCGATACCCGCGCTGGCGCGTCTTACTGCAGAGGCGAGAATGCCGTCGGCAGCAGGATCGAACTCTCCTGCTTCTGCATCAGCGGCAGCGCACGCGCGACGTAGTCGCGCCACACCGGCTCCTTCTGCAGCAGGGCGCGGCGCTTGAGGCGATCCTCGAAACTGGCATAGCGCCAGATATGCACCACCTGATTGAGCGTACCCGCCTCGACCGTGAAATATCCGACCAGGTCGCCAAGGATGCGACGCTGCAGTTCCAGCGGTTCGGGCAGGTAAATGCCCCAGAACTCAGCCAGCTTGCCGGGGTGGAATGTATAAACGCGGTGTTCGTAGATCATGCCCGTCATTGTACGGCGGGCGCACGGAAATCGGCTGTCACTTCGCCAGTCTGGCGCACTTCTTCATCGTGGGCGGCCTCTCGCCAGGGTTCAGCGAGGGCGTCGCGATACCACTGCTGCATGGCAGGCAAGGCCAGCAGCCGCGCAGCGTAGGCGCTGGCTACCGGACCCAGGGGCAGCGCATGGCTCTGCACGCGGAACGCGACCGGGGCAAAGAACGCATCGACCGCACCGAAATCCGCACCGGCGAGGAAGGGGCCGCCGAAGCGACCGATGCCCTCGGCCCACAATTCGTCGAGCCGCTGAACGTCGGCAGCCAGCGCCGGCGAGAGCGCATGCAGACGCACGCGCACGCCGCAGCTCATCGAGCACTGGTTGCGCAAGGCACTGAAGCCCGAATGCATTTCCGCGGCCGCACATCGGGCCCAGACGCGCGCCGCATCCTGCTGCGGCCAGACGCCTGCATGGCGCTCGGCGAGATATTCGACGATGGCCAGAGAGTCCCAGACCACCGTGACACCATCATGGAGGCAGGGCACGCGTCCGCTGGGTGAAAAACTGCGGAAGCGCCCGTGATTGCCCTCGGGCCGGAATACCCATTGGCGTTCCGTGAATGGAATGCCGAGCGTCTTCATCAGCACCCAGGGGCGCAGCGACCACGAGGAGTAGTTCTTGTTGGCGATGTGCAATTCGTACCTGGTGCCGGAACTCACGCTGCCTCAGGCCTCCCGGCTTTTCTGCAACGCCAACGCATTCATGCAATAGCGCAACCCGCTGGGCGGCGGACCGTCCGGAAAAACGTGCCCGAGATGGGCGTCGCAGGTGTTGCAGACCGTCTCGACACGCGTCATGCCAAGGCTGTCATCGCGGTGGTAGGCGATACGATTCGGTTGCACCGGCTGCGTGAACGATGGCCAGCCGGTGCCGGATTCGAATTTCTGGCTGGCATCGAAGAGCACCGTGCCGCAGCAGCGGCAGGCGTAAATGCCGGGCTCGAACAGGGAGCACATCGCAGAGCTGAAGGCGCGCTCGGTGCCGGCCTGCCGCGTAACGCGAAATTCCTCGGGAGACAGCTGCTGGCGCCATTCGGCATCGCTCTTCTCAACGCGCCGCTCCGGCGCCGGCGTGCCTTCGCTTGCCATCCGCAATACATCGCGCCAGCTCAGCATGATCGCCCCCAGTCTTCCGGATGAAGAATCTTCAGGCCCGTCGCTCCACCGCCTGCAGGTGGGCACGTCCGGGTATCCATTCAGCGACGGCATCGGCGCGTGCGATCAGCTGGACCAGATCGTTGGTGGACACCAGCAGGAAGTGCGCCAGTGGCGCTGGTCCGTTCGAGTAAATCGCCTGGTACTGACTCAGCCACTCCGAACCGGTCACATTCAGCAGCGGAAATGTCCAGCTCTTCCATTCAGGCTCAGGGCACTTGGGCAGATTGCGCGGCATCGCGCTGACCCCTGGGCCTTCAAGCTCCCAGAGCAACGACAGCACGCCGTTGAAGTAGATCACCAGGTCACGATTGGGCAATCCCGGGGTCAGGGAAAAGTGCATCGTCACCGACACCGACTCACGCGTGGAGTAGGCAAAAGAGATGTCAGCACACGGGCCCACCAGCTGATCAACCGGCTCCCACAAAGAACACTGCATGCTTCAACCACCAAGTTCGCTGAGGATCGCCGCGCGAGCGGCTACTTGACACTTTACCCGCTGCGATGGCGACCGTCACTGCATTGCGCAACCCGGCCACCCCGCCCGACGACGAGTGCGCCCAGCCGCACGGCGCCGATAAGGGCGGGCACGGCTTTCTGTGAGGCGGACCACATACCCGGAGGCCCATTGGCGCTACTTTTGCAGGTCAATCGCGGCCGGGTACCGTCCGCCTTCCACAGGAGTATCCGTCATGGCCCTTTTCGGCGATTCGTCGTCTGCCTCCAACAGCCGCTCGCAGGACGCGACACGCGCCGCGGCAGATGCCGCCGCGGAATCGCGCCGCGCACGCGAGCGCATCGAATCCAGCGCAAAGGATTCCCTGATCGCAGCGGAACTGACCATCGAGGGCCGTATCCAGGGCGCCGGGAACGTGCGCATCGCGGGTCGCTTCAAGGGCGACGTGAATGTCGAGGGTAACGTGACGATCGAGCCAGGCTCGCACCTTGAGGGTGCGATTCAGGCCAAGTCGGTGGTAATCGCCGGCGAGCTGCACGGCAATGTCGAGAAGGCAACGCATGTGGATGTGCTGCAAACCGGCGTGATCGCAGGCGACATCAAGGCTGACACCGTGGCAGTGACCAGCGGGGCGCGCATCCGCGGCCACGTCGAGTTCGGCAGCAGCGCGGTGCCGGGTCGGCTGACGGCCGGTTCGATGGCACAGGGTCTGGCGCACGGCAAAGAGACCGCAAAGGCGTGAGCATACTCCGCTCGCGCGGCGACACTTCCGACGCAACGCGAGCCTGCCCGCACTGCAAGGTGACCGTGCTCGCGCGTGCGAGCGTGTGTCCCGGCTGCGGACATCACCTGCGCTTCAATGCCACCGCAGCGGCGGAGGAGCAGGGCTACATCGCTTTCCAGCTGGAAGGCTCGATACGCCACCTGAACGAGAAGGAAGCTGCAGAGTACTGCATCGTGCTGAGCGTCGAGGATGCCTCCGGGCAGCGCATCACGCGACAGGTCGTGAATGTTGGCGGGCTCAGGCCCTCGGAAGCACGCATCGTGCGCCTGGCCGTGGAGATGTTTCCAGCCTCGAAGCCGTAGCGACCGCACGGCCTGTGTAAGGGATACGCCAAAAAAAGAGGCCCGGCGCGAACCGGGCCTCTTACGTCTCGTGACGTAGTCAGCGCGTGACGCTGACGGTGCGCTTACCAGCGACCGCCGCCGCCACCACCACCGCCACCGCCACCGAAGCCGCCACGACCGCCGCCGCCGCCGGTGCGGGGCTTGTCCTGGGCCTCATTGACGCGCAGAGGACGACCACCCATGTTGTAGCCGTTGAGGCTCTGGATGGCCTTGGCCGAATCGGCCTGGCTCATCTCGACGAAACCGAAACCGCGTGGGCGGCCGGTCTCACGGTCAGTCGGCAGGGACACTGATTCGACTGCGCCGTGCTGCGAGAACAGCGCGCGGACATCCGCTTCGCTGGCCGTGAACGGCAGGTTGCCAACATAAATCTTAGCCATGAATAAACACTCTCCAATCAACTCAAAACTCGCAAGGCAATGGTTGTTCCCCGCGATGTTTCAACACGGCAGGAGCACCAGC
>Ga0114969_10004069_pt1 | contig 11636 bp, 14 predicted proteins | sample M_130807_MF_Meta_FD_87316 | JGI IMG/M metagenome (GOLD analysis project Ga0114969, IMG submission 87316) | Freshwater microbial communities from Lake Montjoie, Canada to study carbon cycling - M_130807_MF_MetaG | ecosystem: Environmental > Aquatic > Freshwater > Lake | place: Lake Montjoie...
GCCCACAGGCAGATGAGACAGATTCCAAGCGTCCATATGGTTCATCTCAATCACTTACTAAGCAAGTTTACGCTTTGTTTAATCAACGATTAAATGAAGAAATTAAGAAACAGCAAGACAAATATCCTATCCGTGTCCACTATTCTCTTTGATAGGCAGATAAATGACAACTAGAAAATACTCATCCAGAGCACAACAAACTACACTAAGTAGTGGCATCAATGCTACTGCTACAACTATGACAGTAGGTAATGGTGCTAACCTTATGGGTGGTAAGACACCCGCAGTAGGTGAAACTTATACTGTTGTCATTGACCCTGATACGGCTCTTGAAGAAATTGTAGATGTAAGTAACTACGCATCAGGTAACACACTTACCATTTCTAGAGGCATAGATAGTCCAACTCCTGGTACTGGTGTAGCGCACTCTGCTGGTGCATTTGTCCGACATATGGTTATTGGTCGTGATTTGCAAGAATCTAATGACCACATTGAAGCAACTACTGGACACGGTGCAACAGGTGCTGTAGTTGGTACAACCAACACACAGACTTTAACTAACAAGACTTTAACTGCTCCAACCCTGACTACTCCAGCCCTAGGAACACCTGCATCTGGTGTTCTAACCAATGCAACTGGATTACCACTAACAACAGGTGTAACTGGCACACTGCCAGTAGCCAATGGTGGTACTGGTATTACTTCACTTGGTACTGGAGTTGCTACATTCCTTGGAACTCCATCTAGTGCAAACCTAGCAGCAGCCGTAACCGATGAAACAGGTACTGGTTCTTTGGTACTTGCTACTAGCCCAACTCTGGTTACACCCGTTCTTGGTGTAGCAACAGCAACTAGCATCAACGGAACAACAATTCCATCAAGTGCTACTTTGGTAAAAACCAGCGATACTGGCACAGTAACTAGCACAATGATTTTAGATGGTACAATTCTTAATGCTGATATTAATTCAGCAGCAGCCATTGACAAAACAAAAATTTCAGGAACCGCTATTACTGCTGGAGATACTGGAACCGTTACTTCAACAATGTTACTTGACGGGACTATTCTTAACGCAGATATTAATGCTTCTGCTGCTATTTCATATAGCAAGTTAAACCTTGCAGGAACTATTACATCTGCTGATATAGCAAATGGAACTATTGTTGCTGCAGATATTGCTGATGGTACTATTACTGCAGCCAAGTTAACTGCTGACCCATTTGCACGCGCTAATCATACTGGTACACAACTTGCTGCAACAGTTTCAAACTTTGATACACAAGTTCGTACATCTCGTTTAGACCAGATGGCTGCACCTACTGCATCAGTTGCTCTTAATGCTCAAAAGATTACAGGACTTGCTGACCCTACACTAGCACAGGATGCGGCTACAAAGGCATACACAGACTTACAGATAACTAACCTTATTGCAGCAGCACCTGGTGCTTTAGATACTCTTGATGAGTTGGCTGCAGCACTTGGTGATGATGCATCATTTGCTACTACTGTTACTAACAGCCTAGCAGCCAAGTTACCACTTGCAGGTGGAACTATGACTGGAGCCTTAACTCTTTCAGGTGCTCCTACAATTGGACTACACGCAGTAACTAAAACTTATGCAGATGCAATTAGTTCTGCCGTAGCAGCCGATGCTGCTACTGCTTCTGCTGCTGCCACTGCTGCTGCAGCCTCATATGATTCATTTGATGATAGATACTTAGGTGCATATGCAACTGCTCCTACACTAGATAATGATGGTAACTCTTTACTAACTGGTGCTCTTTACTTTAATAGCGTAACCGCTGTTATGCAAGTATGGTCTGGTTCTGCTTGGGGTAATATTACTTCAGGTGTTACTGCACTTCGTTGGAGTAAAACTGCAGCAGGTGGTGAGACTACACTTAATGGCACAGATGATAATTCAGTAACTCTTGCCTACACAGTAGGTTATGAGCAAGTATATCTTAACGGTGTATTTTTATCACGAGGTGGAGATTACACAGCCACTACTGGTTCAAGTATTACTGGTCTTACTGCTTTAACTGCAAGTGATATAGTAGAAGTAATAGCCTTTACTCCACTTGCAATAGCCAATGCATTAACAGTAACTACAATAGATGCTAAAGGTGATTTACTTGTAGGTACTGCTGCTGACACAGTAGGTAGACTCCCAGTAGGAAGTGCTAGTCAATATTTAATTGTTGATAGCGCAGAAACTACTGGACTTAAGTGGGCAACACTTCCAGTATCTACTCTTGACTTAACTATCAATGCACAGACTGGAACTAGTTATACATTAGTATCTGGAGATAAAAATAAACTTGTTACCTTATCAAATGCTGGAGCAATAACACTTACCTTACCGCCTTCAGTCTTTACGGCGGGGCAGCAAATACATATTGCTAGAATGGGTGCAGGTGCATTAGCACTAGCACAAGGTTCTGGAGTAACTATTGTATCTACTGGTGCTACCTCTTCAGCCCCAACACTTAGGGCGCAATATTCAACAGGTACAATTATTTGTACTGCATCTAATACCTTCCTAGTAATTGGAGATATAGCCTAATGACTCGTTCTAGAACCAATGCGGATAACGCTTTAGCAGATATAACTGGAGTAACAGCCAGCACAGGTCTGTCTGGCACAGCCACAAGTGGCACTGCTACATTGAGTATTGACTCAACAGTGGCAACACTTACTGGTACACAGACGCTGACTAACAAAACAATTGATACTGCAAGTAATACAATTACTGGAGCGGTTACATTAACTGGTACTCAAACACTAACTAACAAAACTTTAACTACACCAGTAATAACTAATCCTAAGATTACTCTTACATACGCGGCTAAAACTGCTGCATATACTGCTGTTTCAGGAGATGAGGGTGGTGTGTTCTCAATGAACAACGCTTCTTCAATTCAATTTAATATTCCAACAGATGCTACTTTTAACTTTGCTGTTGGCACACAATTCAATGTGTTTTGGCTAACTGGTGCAGGTCAACCAACGATAGGCGCGGTAACTCCAGGAACAACTACTGTTATTTCAACAGGTGCTACAAGTGCTACACCTAAACTTCGCGTGGCTAACTCAATGGCAACTTGCTTAAAAATTGCTGCAAACAACTGGATAGTTATAGGAGATATAGCATAATGCCAATTCTAGGAGTATTAGCATCAGCAATTACAGGAAACTTAGGATTATCTGTTGACTACCTTGTTGTTGCAGGTGGTGGCGGTGGTGGTAGAAATAACAACGGTAGTCAAGGTGGTTCTGGCGGTGGTGGTGCTGGTGGACTTCGTTCAACTGTAACCGCAACTGGCGGTGGAGGTAGTTTAGAATCTGCTTTATCTCTTGCATTAAATACTTCTTATACAGTCACAGTTGGCGCTGGAGGAGCGGCTGGTGCATCTACAAATAATGGTGCTAATGGTTCTAACTCCGTATTTTCTACAATCACTTCAACAGGTGGCGGTGGTGGTGCTTGTGAAGGTGGCACTCCTGGTACTGGCGGTTCAGGTGGTGGCGGTGGGCCAACAGGTAATACCGCAGGCGGAACTGGAACTGCAAATCAAGGTTTTGCAGGTGGACAGGCTGGTGGTGGCGGTTATTCCGCGTCAGGCGGTGGTGGTGCTGGTGCGGTTGGTAACAGAACAACTGGACTTAGCACCTATGGCAACGGCGGTGCGGGTGGTGCTGGTGTTGCAACATCTATTACTGGTTCATCAGTAACTTATGCTGGTGGCGGTGGTGGTGGTGGTTACGGAGATAGCGGCGGTGGAAGCGCTAACACAGGCGGCGCAGGTGGTAGTGGTGGTGGTGGCAACGGTGCAAAAAACTCTAATGCGACTGCAGGAACTGTAAACACAGGCGGTGGTGGTGGTGGTATGGGTACGCAAACTCCTACTGTATATGAACCAGCAGCAGGTGGTTCAGGTATTGTTATAGCCCGTTACTCAGGCACTACACAAAAAGCATGGGGTGGAACTGTAACCACATCAGGTGGAAATACAATCCACACATTTAATTCATCAGGAACTTTTTATACTTATTCTGCCAAAGCAACAGGTGGAACTATTGTATTTGATGGAACTTATTTTTATCATACATTTACATCTGATGGAACATTTGCGCCAACTGCAAACTTAACCGCTGACTACTTAATTGTTGCAGGCGGTGGCTGTGGTGGAGGTCAGATAGGTGGCGGTGGTGGTGCAGGTGGTTTGCGATATTTCTCTGCACAATCTTTTACATCTGGAACTACATATAATGCAGTAGTTGGTGCTGGTGGTGCTGGAATTAACCTCACAGGAACAGAACCAAATAATGGAACTAATTCATCTTTTGCAGGTAATAGTGCAACAGGTGGCGGTGGTGGTGGAGGTAACGGAGGAACTTGGAAGGCTGGTAAAACTGGTGGTTCAGGTGGTGGTGCTGGTGAAGATGGAACAGGCTCAGCAGGTAACGCTGGCTCATATTCTCCAGTAGAAGGTTACGCTGGTGGTGGAGCAAACAACAATGCAAACTACGGCTCTGGTGGTGGTGGCGGTGCGGGCGGCGTAGGTTCAGCAGGAACAACAAGTGTTGGTGGCAACGGTGGAGTTGGTGTAAATACTTATTCTGCTATTGCAAGCGCAACTGGAACTGGTGTAAGTGGTTATTACGCAGGTGGCGGTGGAGGTTCTATTCTTCAGGCATCTGGTAATGGTTCAGGTGGTTCAGGAGGCGGCGGCCGCGGCGGTTGCTTTGAAGATGTTGTTCAACCACTATCAGGAACTGCTAACACAGGTGGCGGTGGCGGTGGTCAAGCATCAAATAGCAGTTCCTTTAAGTCTGGTGCTGGTGGTTCTGGTATTGTTATAGTTCGTTATGCAGTCTAACTAAGGGGATAAAATGACAAAAGATAATGTAACAAAAATTAAAGAAACAAAGTCAACACAATGTTTTTCATATGAGGTTAATATGTTAGTACATATTATTGCAGATAATGAAGAAACTGCTAAATCTCAACTTGATGAAAAAGGCGGCATTGTTACTAAGCGTGACGTTAAGTTAGTAAACACAGTAACACTTTATGGTGAAGATAAGGATAAAAAGTAATGGCACATTGGGCTAAAATAGAAGATGGTATTGTAACTCAGGTTAATGTAGTTGAAGATGACTTTCTTCAAGCAAATCCTGACCGCTATACAGGCACTTGGATTAAAACTTCATATAACACATACGGTGGAGTTCACTCTTTAGGTGGTACTCCATTAAATAAAAACTATGCAGGTATTGGGTACTCTTGGGATGGCACAGGTTTTGCAGCGCCACAGCCATATCCATCTTGGACATTAGATGCTGATACTTATGTATGGCAAGCACCTAATCCCGTGCCTACAGATGGTAAGTTATACTCATGGGATGAACCAACCTTATCTTGGGTTGAAGTAGAAGTAACAGCGTAATTTAATTTTCTAACTAAGGAGCAACGTGGCAACAAAAGATATAACCGAAGGTAGAGGCTCCTCGACCGCCAACGTTGGTCTTGCCATCGCCGTTGACTTAGGTATAGTTTCATCTAGTTCTACTTGGCAAAACACTAATGAAGCATATGATGTAGCCATTGGTGGCTTACCATTTTTCTATGCCATCAGTGATGCTCGTCCATACATCCGTCAAACTGCACCATTTCGTAAAGAACAATCAGACATTGGCGCAGAACCAGGTGAGCAATCGCTTACTGGTTTCTGGCTAAGAAGTCAGTCTTCTTTTCATAATGGCACAGGCATTAAGTTCTATGACCCATCTGCAGGTGAGGTGGTCAACCACCGCTTTGCCGACTCAGACAATGTAGATGTGTGGACTAAGGGACAGGTTACTCTGCTCAAAGAGACAGCCAATATGACTGGTGTTACTACTGGTGTATATAAACTTATTTCTGTAGTAGATGGCTCAACCGATAAGATTGTTGCCTGGACACCAGCAAATACAACTATCAAAAACTATACTCCTACTGGTACTGCTGTTACATACAGCCACGTAGTTACTGCTGGTTTAGATACTGCTACTCTTGCTATTGCAACTGATGGCGCACACTTATTTGTAGCAGACAATGACCACATTTATTCAGGTGAGATTGCAGTACCTGCATCTGGCTACTCGGAATACTATGCAACTGGTAGTGAAAGAGTAGTAATGGCTTGGGTTAAGCAACGTCTTGTTGCTGGCGTGGGTGCTGGTATTTATGAACTGACTGGTACTAAAGGCACATCACGTGCCTTGCCTACAGCAACATATACACATCCTAATGCTGACTGGACTTGGTCATCTATCTCTGAAGGTGGCTCTGCTATCTATGCTGCTGGTTACCTTGGTGGTAACTCTGCTATCTATAAGTTTGTTCTATCTACTGCTGGTGTTATGCCTACCCTAACATCAGGTATTATAGCAGCACAACTGCCTATTGGCGAGATAGTTTATAAGATTGAGTCATACCTTGGTTACCTGATGATAGGTACTAATAAGGGTATGCGTGTGGCTAGCATCTCAGATACAACTGGTGACTTGTCATACGGTCCACTTATATTTGAAGATACCAATGGTGTCTATGATTTTGCATTCCGCGACAAGTATGTCTGGGCTACAGGTACAATTGGTACATCCCCTGGACTATATCGCATTGACTTGGGTGCAGAGATTGAATCCTTACGCTTTGCTTATGCTAAAGATACCTACCTCAGTACCGCTACTGGATACGCAACTAGCGTAGACTTTATAGGTAACACCAACCAATTAGCCTTTACTACATCAGGCAGCAACGGCATAGCCGTTCAATCAACCACGGTTTTAGCAGCAACTGGCTCTATAACTACAGGTAAGATTAGATTTTCTACATTAGAACCTAAAAATTACAAGCGTCTTGTTGCCCGTGGAACATTTTCACTCGGTGAGTTTACACTATCTTCTCTTGCTACAACTCCAAGTGGCGCAGATACTCAATATGACCACATAGGTTATAACTCTGATGTAGACCCAGTAGAAGTAACAACATCTCAACCTGAAGATGCTCAAGAATTTCTTGCATATAAATTTACATTTGACCGCGAAGCAACAGATACAACTGCAGGTCCTACCTTTAAGGGATACCAAGCCAAGGCCACTATTGCTTCCCCACGTAATAGAGTTATTAAATTTCCTGTTTACTGTTTTGATGTTGAAACAGATAGGTTTAATACTGTAGTTGGGTTTGAAGGTAGAGCCTTTGAGCGCATCCAACTGCTAGAAGAAATTGAAAAGACAGGCGATGTTCTGACTTGGCAAGACTTGACAACAGGAGAATCACGACAAGCAGTAATTGAACAAGTTACATTCACCCGTATGACACCGCCCGATAAACGCTTTGATGGTTTTGGTGGCATCATAGATATAATTATAAGGACAGTATAATGGAATTTAAAGACTATTTGACCATAACAGTTGCCGTTATAGCAATTTTCTCAGCAATTGGCGGTGGTATCAGATGGATGGTTAAACATTATCTTAATGAACTTAAACCTAATGGTGGCAGTTCGATGAAGGATTCTATGGCTCGCATGGAATCACGCATTGACGACCTATATAAATTGATTGCGGAGAAATCATGAATAAGGCAACACCTGCGGCTATTGCTGTTCTGCGTCAAGCAACTGCGTTAAAACCCAATCGCAAGAAGGCTAGCGATGGATTGTTGCCGTCAGCGGCTCATTTAAAGCAGAGTCCAACATCTGACCACAATACAGGGTATGCTGTAGACTTAACCCATGACCCAGTTAATGGGATTGATTGCAAGATAATTTTTGAGAAGTTAAAAGAAGACAAACGAGTTAAATACCTTATTTTTCAAGGCAAGATTTGGGCTAAAGACAAAGCCAAGTTAGGCAATAGAGCCTACGTTGGAGTCAATGCCCATAATAAACACCTTCATATTTCTATTGAGCCTACTATGGGAAATGATACTTCCCCTTGGTTCTGGTGGCTAAATGCCCCTAAACCCATCAATCAGATTGTCGCATCTCTAACCACTTTACCAGCCAAAAAGGCTTACAAAACCGAAGTTTGCACCTGCTGTAAGTTACACGGGGCAAAGTCCTAATCCTATAGGAGGATACAATGGAACAATTCAAACAACTAGCACTATCTTGGTTTCGTGCTGCGGCTGCTGCTGTAGTGGCTATCTATATGACTGGCGAGACGAATCCAAAGACTCTTGCTGCTGCCGCACTTGCTGGTGTGGCTGGTCCAGTCCTTAAATGGCTTGACCCATCTGCTACCGAATTCGGTCGCGGTTCAGAATAACCTTATCCTAGGGGCCTAGAAGGCCCATAGAGACAAGAAACCCCCTTACCCTAGGTATTCCCTAAGGCGAGGGGGTCTTTTGTTGTTTCTAGAGGTTAATCTTCGTCGTCAAACTCGTAATCTTCTAACTTGTCCCATAGAATATCTATATTTTTGCGATGTTTTCGGTGTTGCCACTCATCCAATAGTGTGGTTGCAAGGTTGACAGTAAACATACCTAAAGATGCTCCCAAGAACACAGCCCAAAATGTATTTGACATAGTACTCCTTCGATATTATAATAATATATTATTATATATACAAACGCCTAAGCGTTTGTTTTATATATAATTTCTTACAAAATTAATTATACACAGACAATCCCAATCTGTCAAATACTTATAACTATTTGACTCAAGACCCAATTGTCAGTTATACTCCAATTATGTCAATTGAACTCGAAGAATATACCTTACCTGAGCATATGTCCTATTCGGCATTCTCAACATACCTAACCTGCGGTTACCAGTACTATCTTGGTAGACTGCTTAACAAACAAGAAGAGCCATCCGTGTGGTCCGTTGGAGGCTCAGCCTTCCACCTTGCCTGTGAAAACTATGACAAGGAGACCCTATGATGCAAGACCCAGCAGTACAACTGTGGCAACAGGCGTGGGATGCGTCTAAGGGAGACATTGACCTAGCCAATGCTCGTGTTGGTGGTCGTGCTACTAAGGCCAATCCTAATAAAGAAGACCAAACATTCTGGCAATCAGCGGGACCCAAGTGGGTTGAAGGCTATATCGCTTGGCGTGAACTTAATAGGAACTGGAAAATCTGGGTAGCGCCAGATGGCAATCCAGCAATTGAACTTGCCCTGACCCCTGTTGTGGCTGGCGTTCCAGTCAAAATGATTATTGACCGCGTATTTGAGGTAGATGGTCAATTGGTTATCTGCGACCTTAAAACATCTCAGCAGACTCCGTCTAGTACGCTCCAACTTGGCTTCTATAAACTCGGGCTTGAACAGACCTTTGGAATAGAAATCAAGTGGGGCAACTACTATATGGCTCGCGGAAACAGCACGTCAGAGATGGTAGACCTGTCTGGATACACTTATGACAAGATGGAATACCTGATAAAACAATTTGACATGGCACGCAAGACGGGTGTATTCTTACCCAACACAAACAACTGTCAGTACATGTGTGGACTCACGCAGTATTGTCAGTTCTCTACGAAGAAGGACAAATAAATGGCCGAAGAATGGAAACTACAGGTCAACTACAAGTTGGCCACAGGCGACCTTATCAACATCCGTGCTAACAGCGCAGATGAACTAAGTGTTCTGCTTGAAGGTATTGGCGATTACGCAACTCAGATTCATGCAACACAACGACTATTGTCTAAGGCGGCTACCCTAGCCCCCCTGTCGATTACCGATTCCACTACAAGCACAACGCCTCCACCTTACTCAACACCGCCCCAGGCTCAGGCTCCATCTGCTATGGCAGCGGCTCCAGTACAGGGTGGACCAACGTGTCAGCACGGCCCTCGCAAATACAAGTCGGGAATCTCCAGCAAGACGGGAAACCCATACGCGATGTGGGTGTGTCCGATGCCTCAGGGCGCGGACCAATGCAAGCCAGTCAACTAAAACAAGAACTATTTCCATTTTAATCAACTAGAAAGGGAGTCCAATGAGAACCTTAGTTCGTTCAGTCGGCAAGGCCTCCATTGGTGGGGAACCCCTTCCTAGTTGTTTTAAAGCCTTTGAAGCGAACAAGATTATTATTAGGCGTTCAGAAGTTTCTATGTTTGCAGGTGCTCCAGGTGCGGGTAAATCAACACTCGCCCTGGCTCTTGCGCTTAAAACCAATGTGCCAACATTGTATATCTCAGCAGATACCAATGCACACACAATGGCTATGCGTCTTGCATCTATGATTTCAGGGAAGAGTCAGTCAGATGTAGAGCAGAAACTTAATACTGATGTTGGATGGACGAAAGCAATCCTCCAAAAAGGAAGCCACATAGTTTGGTCGTTTGAATCAGCACCAACATTACAAGACATCGATGAGGAAGTCGAGGCATTTGAGGAGTTGTGGGGCTGTCCCCCAACTCTTATTATTCTCGACAACCTTATGGATGTAGCCACAGATGGTGGCGAAGAGTTCGCATCTATGCGAGCAATCATGAAGGAGTTAAAGTATCTTGCTAGGGCAACGAATGCAGCAATTGTGGTTCTACATCATACTTCGGAAGCAGTTCTTGGGAATCCTTGTCAACCAAGAAGCGCCATCCAGGGTAAAGTTTCTCAACTCCCTGCGCTTATATGTACACTCGGCACGGTTGGCACATCGCTGGGCGTGGCATCAGTCAAGAATCGCTACGGAAGAGCCGACCAAAACGGGTCGCTCATGACGTGGCTTGCATTTAATCCAGAATATATGTACGTAGAAGATATTCCAGAGAACGCATGACGACTCGCAAATCCCATAAGGCAAGAGGAGCATCTTTTGAAACTGATATTAAAGATTGGTTCCGCGCTCGCGGGTACGACGCTGAGCGTCTTGCTCGTGCTGGTGCTAAAGACGAAGGCGACGTTGTTGTTAAGACGGATTTTTTGGGGAGCATCGGCATCATCGAGTGTAAAGCGCCAGGCGCAAGTGGCAAGATTACTCTCCCAGGTTGGACGAGAGAAGCGCAAGTAGAAGCAGACCATTATGCGGAAGCACGTAACATTGATAGAGATACAATACTACCCTCAGTTATTATTAAAGCAAGAGGCAAGTCCATTGACGATGCCTATCTAGTATTAAGGTTGGGCGATGTTTTTGGTGGATGACCTACCCGATATTGTAGCGGTACTACAGCACTACGGTGCTACGGTACGGCGCACTAGCGGCCAAGTGAATGTGAAGTGTCCATTCCATAACGACTCTCACGCTAGTGCAAGTTTCAATACGAGAGAGAATATATTTAACTGTTTTGCGTGTGGTATGCAAGGCAATAGCATTCAAATAATTGCGAAGCAAGAAAGGTGTGATATACGTGAAGCAAAGTCTATCGCAGAAGGAATTACTGGGGAGAGCAGCAACCAAGTACGCGGGAAATATTCATCTGGCCGAAGATTACCTAGCAAGTCGGGGAATAACTCGGGAAGTAGCGCGGTTGGCTCGATTCGGCGTAGTAGAGGAGCCTGAGGTTGGACAAGAAGCGTTCATCGGTCGTCTCTCGATTCCTTACATTACTAAAACTGGTATTGTTGATTTGCGGTTTAGGTCACTTAATCCAGCGGTGGAACCGAAGTACATGGGAATGACTGGCGCTGAA
>Ga0114969_10004070_pt1 | contig 11634 bp, 12 predicted proteins | sample M_130807_MF_Meta_FD_87316 | JGI IMG/M metagenome (GOLD analysis project Ga0114969, IMG submission 87316) | Freshwater microbial communities from Lake Montjoie, Canada to study carbon cycling - M_130807_MF_MetaG | ecosystem: Environmental > Aquatic > Freshwater > Lake | place: Lake Montjoie...
CGGCGTGCAAGGTGCTGATGATTCGCGCAACGATATTGTGGTGCGCGGCAATTCTCCTTCGGGTGTTTTGTGGCGGCTGGAAGGAGTGGATATTTTTAATCCTAATCACTTTAATATTCCCGGCACTGCGGGCGGACCGGTTTCTATTCTCAACAATAAAATTTTAGCGAACTCTGATTTTTATACCGGCGCTTTCCCTGCAGAGTTAGGAAACTCCATTGCAGGTGCATTCGATTTGAAATTGCGAAACGGAAATAACGAGAAGCATGAGTTCAGCGGACAGTTTGGTTTTCTCGGCACCGAAGTTTTAGCAGAAGGACCATTCAGTAAAAAAAATAAATCAACTTACCTTGTTACCTACCGATACAGTACACTCGCTTTATTCAGCGCTCTAGGAATTGAAATCGGAACCGATGCCGTACCGCATTATCAGGATGGTTCTTTCCGTTTAAATTTCCCAATGAAGGGAAACACCAATTTTTCTGTTTTCGGGGTTGGCGGTATGAGTAAAGTCGCCATTCTCATTAGCGAACAGAAAAAACCAATACGAAATATTTATGGCGAGAACGACCGCGACCAATACTTCGCCTCGCAAATGGGGGTGGTGGGTTTCAGTATGAACAAATCATTCAATCAAAATCTGTTTTCGAAATTCACTTTAATGTATCAGGACGAAAGTCAGAAAGTTCATCATGAATTGGTGTACCGTCATATAAACGCTGATAGTGTTTTTGTTGTAGACAGCATTCCGCATCTGCTCGGTTATAATTTTAATCAGGATAAAGTTTCTGCTGCTTGGTATTTAACCAACCGGATTAATCATCACCTCTCATTTAAAACAGGATTCAATATTGATACTTACTTTTTTAATTTTCTCGATAGCATCCGCAGCATTCATCCAAGCGATACAAATTATTATCAGTTCTATAAACGATGGGATGCGCACGAAATGGCAAACCTCATTCAGCCGTATTTTCAGATTCATTACAAACCGAGCGATGCACTCACCTTTAACATCGGTTTGCATGCGCTGTATTTTTCATTGGGGAATGCGTTGTCGCCGGTGGAGCCGCGCATTGGCATGAAGTACGAAATGAAGCGCAATCAATCGTTAAATATAGGATTAGGAATGCACAGCCAAATTCAGAATACTTACCTTTATTTCTATAGTCCTGATTTCAGCAATGGCGTGGCGCATGAATACAATCACGATATGGGTTTAACAAAAAGTTATCACTCCGTTATTTCGTACGACAAACTATTAGGTAAACATTTATACTTTAAAACTGAAGCCTATTATCAGTACTTATATGATGTGCCTGTTACCAAACAATCTTCTTCTTTTTCACTGGTGAATTCGGGTGCTGGCTTTTCCCGTTTCTTTCCTGATACACTGGAAAACAAAGGCACCGGGCAGAATTATGGTTTAGAGTTCACGCTCGAAAAAGGATTCAGTAAGAATTATTACTTCCTTTTAACACTATCCATGTTCGAATCGAATTACAAAGGCAGTGATGGCATTGAGCGCCGAACCGATTTTAACGGACAGTATGCTGCCAATGGAATTCTGGCGAAAGAATTTGTTTTTAAAAACAAACATGCACTACAATTGAGTACGAAAATCACAGTTGCCGGCGGCCGCTGGTACGGACCGGTTGACACTGCTGCTTCTGTTTATCAGAAAGACATTGTGTATATTGATTCATCGCGCAACACTTTGCAATTGCCTTCATACTTTCGTGCCGATTTAAAAATCAATTACCGCATCAACGGAAAAAAAGTATCGCACGAAATCGGTTTGGATATTGTGAACCTGTTCGACACAAAAAATATTCTTAAGCTCACTTATGCGCCCGATAATTTCGATGCCACCGCATCACCCATTCGTTACGATTACCAGTTGGGGCGATTGCCGTTGTTTTATTACAGGATAGATTTTTAATTTAAGTTCAGGTTGTGAAACCCAGAATGATGAAAGATAAAATTATTTAAAGTGTTTTTTAATCTCCTTGTTCCAATCTGCTTCAGACCCTTCACCAAAACCTGTCCACTTATGAACAACTTTATTTTTTTTATTGACTAGATAAAAAGTTGGGTATCCACGAAAACCCAACGAAGCAACCACATCCTTTCCTCCGAGTAAGTAAGGATAACTAATGCCTCTATCTGAAATGTATTTACTTAATTGTGTTGAATCCTTATCGTATGGATTTATAGATAGTACTTTCAAACCTTTGTCTTTGAAATCATTGTATATATTCTCAACTGAAGGAATAGAAAGATAGCACGGGTAACATGATATATATGTAAAATCATAAAAGGAGAAATGACCTTTATAGTCTGAAGAACGAACAGTATCTCCTTTGAGTGTAACAAATTTCCATGACGGAAAAATTTTTATATCTGGTTCTACATAAGGTGGTGGAGCAACATAATCAACGATAGGAATCCCAGAAACACTATCAGCTTGAATATTAATCAATGACGAAGGAAGGTTAAATTGATAATTAGAAATAATTGATTCATCGTATTGAACGCCCATTTCACCCCAGTAAACATTGATAATCTTAACAGGGAAAAACGACTTGGTTCCAATCCAAATTGTTCTTTCAAATTTACTTTCTATAGTATCTTTTGCTCTGATGAAATATTTGAAACAACTTTCTCCGTTAACCAATTCTATTCCTTCAAAATTGAAAAAATATTCAGTTGTGTCTATATTTCCCTTGATTTGAATATCTTTTTTAAAAATGTATCTATATAATAAATCAGAAGCCCAGTTTCCATCAAGATAAGGTGAGCGTTCTTTTTTCAGCACATTGTATCGTTTTGCATTAGCTTCACCAGAATCAGGGTTATTTATATATAGAAGATGTGTGCCATCATAAATTGCAGTTGAATTTTTATTTATTTTTAATTTATATTTTATATACTTGATGGTATCTGAATCAAAAACCTTTTGAAAATTGCAAGTTGAATTGGTATTTGAAGTATCGTTATCAGTCATGTATTTCATTTTATGAGAAATATTATAACTGCCGTTCTTAATACTATTTATTGCAGAATCACAGCTCGAAAATATTGTATTTGTATCTTGAGAATATGTGTCTAATGAAATAATAGAAAATAATAAAGATGCCCCTAAAAAATGCAAGAGCATTTTGAAACTGGATTTTTTCATTGTTCATCAAACATACCTATTCTAATTTACTTTTCCCTAAAGCCCTGTAAAGAATGGCTTTAGAATTTTCGGTGAGGACATATTCTAAAACAACTCTCCCTCTACAACTAAACCGTTTGCGTTAGCTAAACAATTCCCTCCCTCACTGGGGAGGGACGAAGTGGTTTTGTTTTGTCAGCGTCAAATCTTTCGCATCTGTTCCCCTCCCTTCCTCAAAGGGAGGGGATAGGGGAGAGTTTGCTGAATGTTCGTGTCAGATTAAATTTCCTTCAAGCGCTTTCAATATCTTTTGAAGAATCACTTCATCACTTACTTTATTGAATTCTTCATTCTGTATTCGCAGTGTGCTGATGCCGAGTTCTGATAAAATAAAATCGCGTGCTGCGTCTTCTTCAGTTTTTAATTGATGAATGCCTCCATCAAGTTCCACAACTAATTTATGCGAATGACAAAAGAAGTCAAGAATAAAAAACGATTCATTTTTGTTAATGCTTTTATAAATGAAGGGATGTTGCCTGTAAAATTTATATCCTTTCAATTGCTTGCGTCTTAAGAGTTGCCAGAGTCTGTCTTCTTCCGGTGTAGGATTCTTTCTTAGCTCTCTTGCAAGTTCAAGCGGGGTTTTCATTGAGTGAAGTTAATACTCATTTTTATTTTTCATTTTCCAAACACTTTCTTCAATATCGCTTTCGAATTTTCAGTAAGTGCATATTCTTTCCACGATAGTTTTTTAAGCAAACCCTTATTGCGAAGCCGCAGAAAATGTTTAGCAAAACCGGGTGCAGATAATGCTGCGGCTTTATTCAGTTCTTGTCGTGTTGCGTTTGGATGGTTATGCAGGTATAGCATCACATTGGTGGTGCTTCTCAAACTCTTTTTTTTGGTGTTAATGTGAAAGAGCATTTTTATTTCGCGCTGTAAAGCGAATGTATTTGCAGTATTCATTTCAATTATACCAATCTCATGTATCGGACTGGAATTATTGGCTTCACTATTACCAGTCTGTTGTAATGAATTGGTATTATTCATCTCAATATTATCCATCACATGTAATGGATTGGAATTATTGGCATCACTTATACCAATCTGTTCTGACTGATGCTCATTGTGCAGTTTATTATTTCCAATCCCTTGGTTCATATTGACAGGTTTGTCGTACATGGAAGCAATCTTTTCTAACAAGAACGCAATAATCTTATCCTTCTTTTCAAGTTCCTTTTTTAAGAGATTGATTTCGTCCATAACATTCAGCAATTAATGTTTAGTATTTATTCAATTGAATTAAAAACGAAAAAGTTGATTAAGAATTATGTGAATGAAAAATTGCGTTAATTACTTCACTTAAAAACAAAAAGCCCTGAAGAAAAAATCTTCAGGGCATTAATAAATCTTGGTAACTTGGTTGTGCTGCTTACTATTTGCTATTTAAAAACTTTCTTCAAAAATTCCAACGCATTTGCATTCGCGTCAGTTGCAGCAACTTTATCGTAATGCGGATTACTTGGATTGGCAAAAGCATGTTCGGCATCGTAACTCTTTACTGTTAAATTTTTGCCTGCATTTTTCATGTTTTGTTCAAACTGCTTAACTACTTCAGGCGAAATCCATTTTTCTCTCGAAGCGAATATTCCAAGCACATCGCAATTCAGTTCTTTTAATTTGTTTACATCAGTAATAGGCATTCCGTAATACATCACGCAACCAACAGCTTGCTTCCCTGCAAGTGAAGCTCCTTTTAATGATAAGCCACCACCAAAACACCAGCCTATAGTTGCAATCCGTGCATTCTTTCCAACATAATTAATAGCACCATTAATATTATTTTCAAGCCGCGCATCTTTCACGACACTCATATAAGCACCTGCTGAATCGGCAACAGTGGCAATTTTACCATCATACATATCAATTGCAATCACATTAACATTGCCAATTGATTTTTGCAATTCATCGGCGCGCTGTTTTATGTAATCATTCAATCCCCACCATTCATGAAAAACAAAAAGATAATTGTTGGTAGGAATGGAAGCTTTAACTTCATAAGCATTTGCAATCTTTCCATCTGAAGTTGAAAATGAAATCATTTTTCCATCTGCTTCAACATAATTAAACGGCAAAGGGCTTTCATGTGCTGATAAAAAATCGGGATCATGAACAAATATTTTCATTCCGTTTACCGACTTCGGATTAGCGCAACACGAAAGTTGAGCAGCCGAAATCCGCGGAATCAGAATAATAGAAAACAGTATTATTAAATGGAAGTAATTGAATTTCACGGCTTTATTTTTTGCTTTTAATGCGGTAAAGATGAAAATTAAATTGACCTGCGCTCCTTTATTTTATCGGAAAAAGGTGAAAGGAAGGCAGGTTTTTGACCCGCAAAATCATGTTCTTCAACAATATTCTGTTGACACTTGTTAAAATGAATCAGATGTTTACCTTTGCCATCCCAAAAAAATTAACGATTTTCTATTTATGGTAACAGATCCGATAGCCGACTACTTAACCCGCGTGCGCAATGCGCAGCATGCGAACCATCGCATAGTGGAAATTCCGGCTTCGAATTTAAAGAAGAGGATTACTGAAATTCTTTATGAAAAAGGATACATTCTCAAGTATAAATTCGACGATAGTAAAGGTCCGCAAGGAACTATCATGATTGCATTAAAATACAATCCTGAAACACGCCTTCCGGCAATTCGCAAAATCTGGAGAGTTAGCCGTCCGGGATTGCGTAAATATTCATCAAGCGATATGTTGCCACGCACCTTAAACGGTTTGGGAATTGTTGTGGTTAGCACACCAAAAGGAGTAATGACTGAGAAAGAAGCGCGTGCACAAAAAGTAGGTGGCGAAATTTTATTTAAAGTTAATTAATAAGAGAAAAGAGAAAGCATAGAATATGTCACGGATTGGAAAAATGCCCGTTGCCTTACTTAAGGGTGTTACAGTAAATGTTGCTGAAAACAACATGGTAACTGTAAAAGGACCTAAAGGCGAATTAAAGCAAAAGGTTGATGCCGATATTACAGTTAAGGTTGAAGGAGAAAACATTATTCTCGAGCGTCCGACTGAACAAAAGCGTCATAAAGCAATGCATGGTTTATATCGTGCTTTGTTAAACAACATGGTAACAGGAGTTGCAACAGGATACAGCAAGAAACTTGAAATGGTTGGTGTGGGTTTCCGTGCTACAGTTACAGGTCAGATGCTTGAACTTAGCGTTGGTTTCTCTCACCCGGTTTTGTTCATGGTTCCAAAAGAAATTAAAATTTCTGCAGAACAATTGAAAGGACAAAATCCAATGATCACAATGGAATCAGCCGACAAACAATTGCTTGGTCAATTGGCAGCTAAGATTCGTGATGTGCGTCGACCTGAACCTTACAAAGGAAAAGGTATTAAATACACAACTGAAATTCTTCGTCGCAAAGCTGGTAAGTCTGCAGCAAGCGCTAAATAAAATTTTAAAGTAAAGAACATTAAATAAAATGTCAGCAAAATCATTAAGTCGTTTCAAGATTCACAAGAGAATTCGTAAGAAGATTTCAGGTACTGCCGAGCGCCCTCGCATCAGCATTTATCGTAGCAACAATGAAATCTATGCTCAGTTAATTAACGACGAAGCAGGTCATACTTTGTTAGCCGCATCATCACGCGACTTGAAAGAAATAAAAGGAACCAAGATTGAAAAATCAAAGCAAGTTGGTATTGCATTTGCAAAAATGGCTGCCGATAAAGGAATTACTTCAGCAGTTTTTGATCGCGGTGGTTTTCTTTATCATGGTCGTATCAAAGCAATTGCTGAAGGTGCAAGAGAAGGTGGATTACAATTCTAGATTTGAAAAACATTATAGCATAAATAAAAATGTCTCAAGCAACAATACAACGGGTTAAAGCAAGTGAACTCGATTTAAAAGAAAAAGTAGTAAGCATTAACCGTGTTACTAAAACAACTAAGGGTGGTCGTACATTCAGTTTCTCTGCTCTTGTAGTAGTTGGAGATTCAAACGGAATAGTAGGTCATGGTTTAGGGAAAGCCCGTGAAGTACAGGAAGCTATCACTAAAGGAATTGACGATGCGAAAAAGAACCTTGTTAAGGTTCCTATTCTTAAAGGTACTATTCCTCACGAGCAGATTTCAAAATTCGGTGCATCAAAAGTTTGGGTAAAACCAGCTTCTCATGGAACCGGTGTTATAGCAGGTGGTGCAATGCGTGCAGTATTAGAGAGTGCAGGAGTAACAGATGTGTTGGCAAAATCTTTGGGTTCATCAAACCCGCACAATGTTGTTAAAGCTACAATCAAAGCTTTAACTGATTTGCGTGATCCGGTTGCTGTTGCAATGGGTCGTGGCTTAACTTTAAAGCGTGTATTTAACGGATAATTAAAAATACTTTCACCGGTGTTTTTCATTGGTGAATCGGAAAACGAAAACAGAAATGGCAAAGATTAAAATTACACAGATTAAAAGCGCGATAGATCGTACTGATCGTCAGAAAAGAACTATCAAAGCTCTTGGAATAAAAAAATTGCATGTTCCGGTAATAAAGGAAGGAACAGCGCAGATTCTAGGAATGGTTGGAAAGGTAAGTCACCTTGTGAAAACAGAAGAAGTAGCAGGATAATTATTAAAGATTAATTCTCGTAAAAATGAATTTACATAATTTAAAACCCGCAGAAGGATCAACAAAAAACCGTAAGCGTATTGGTCGCGGTCAGGGAAGCGGACATGGTGGTACTTCAACAAGAGGAATGAATGGAGCAGGTTCTCGTTCAGGTCATAAAAACAAGAGAGGTTTTGAAGGTGGTCAAATGCCATTGCAGCGTCGTGTACCTAAATTTGGTTTCACAAATCCATTCCGTGTTGAGTTTGCTGAATTTAACTTAGATGCTTTGCAGAATTTGGTAACCAAGCACAATTTAAAAGAAGTGAATTTTGAAGTGCTTAAGAAAATAGGATATGTTCAGCGTAACGAACCTATTAAAATATTGGGTCGCGGTGAATTAACTGCTAAACTCAATATCACTGCAAACGCAGCAAGTGCTAAAGCAAAAGCAGCAATTGAAAGCGCCGGCGGTACTCTAACTTTATTGGAAAAGAAATAATAATTCATAATGAAATTGATGCCTCGATCAAACGAAATTGTATCGGGGCATTTTTGTGTAAAGAAGAATTTCATCTTCCTTGCAGATACTTAAATAAAAAGTACATTTGTTGCCCTTTCAGAAAGCTGATTTAATATGAACCATTTCATTCAAACAATAAAAAATATCTGGAGAATAGAAGACCTTAGGTTTCGTATTCTCATGACTTTAGGTTTAGTAGCTATTTACCGTGTCGGATCTTATATCGTTTTACCTGGTATTGATGGGTCTCAGTTGCAGCAATTAAGTGATCAGGGCGACAAAGGAATCTTCGGATTGGTAAATATTTTTGCAGGGGGAGCATTTACAAGAGCTTCTATTTTTGCATTGGGTATTATGCCCTATATCTCAGCTTCCATTGTAATGCAATTGTTAGGAATGGCTGTACCTGCTGTTCAGAAATTGCAAAAAGATGAAAGCGGTCGTCGTACAGTAAATCAATACACAAGAATATTAACGGTTGTTGTTACTGCTTTGCAGGCTTCTGCATATGTGGTATACATTAAAAGTTTAGGCGCTCAGATTTTAATCAGCCCTGGATTATTCTGGTTCTCCACTTTAGTTGTATTAACTGCCGGAACTATTTTCGTAATGTGGTTGGGAGAAAAAATTACTGATAAAGGAATTGGAAATGGTATCTCTCTTTTAATCATGGTTGGAATTCTTGCCCGTTTACCTTTTGCGTTAGCTGCTGAATTTTCATCAAGAATGAGTGCAGGTGGCAATGGCGGGTTGGTTGCTTTCATTGGAGAAATTGCTGCATTGATTGCGGTGATTATGTTAGTTATTCTATTGGTTCAAGGAACAAGAAAGATTCCGGTTCAATATGCAAAACGAATTGTAGGTAATAAGCAATACGGTGGTGTTCGTCAGTACATTCCTTTAAAGGTAAATGCTGCTGGTGTAATGCCAATCATTTTTGCTCAGGCATTAATGTTTATCCCTGCCACTATTTCTCAGTTCTTCCCTGATTCAGCTGCTAGCCAGGGAGCAGGAGTGTTTACTGACCATACAAGTTTTTGGTACAATATTATTTTCAGCGTTTTAATTATAGTATTCACCTATTTCTATACAGCGTTAATTGTAAACCCTGTACAAATGGCAGATGATATGAAGCGAAATGGTGGTTTTGTACCAGGCATTAAACCAGGAAAGAAAACCGCTGACTTTATAGATGGAATCATGAGTCGCATTACATTACCAGGATCATTCTTTCTGGCATTAGTTGCAATACTTCCTGCTTTCGCTGCTATGTTCGGAATGATTAGCGATTTCGGAAATTTCTTCGGAGGAACTTCATTGTTGATTATGGTTGGTGTTGTGCTTGATACACTTCAACAAATAGAAAGTCACTTGTTAATGCGCCATTATGATGGCTTAATGAAGTCAGGTAGAATTAAAGGTCGTACATCGGCTGCTTCTGCATACTAAATAAGTTTCAAAATGATTTATTATAAAACCGATGAAGAGATTAGTCTGATTCGGGAAAGTTGTTTGCTTGTTTCTAAAACACTAGCTGAAGTTGCAACCTATATACAGCCCGGTATCAGCACACAACGATTAGATGAAATTGCTGAAGCATTTATTCGAGATCACAATGCCACACCGGCATTCAAAGGTTATCGCGACTTTCCGGCTTCATTATGTGTTTCAGTAAACCAAGAAGTGGTGCATGGAATACCGTCAGTAAATAAAATATTAAAGGAAGGCGATATAGTTTCCGTTGATTGCGGAACAGTTCTCAATGGTTTTGTGGGTGACAGCGCATATACATTTGCAGTTGGTGAAATAAGTATTGAAGCCAAAAAACTGTTGAAAGTTACGCAGGAGTGTTTAGCACTCGGAGTGGAAAAGGCAATTTATGGTAACCGCATCGGAGATATTTCGTTTGCAGTACAGGACCACGCTGAAAAAAATGGTTATGGCGTTGTTCGTGAATTAGTGGGTCATGGAGTTGGGAAAAAATTACACGAAGATCCTGAGGTACCGAATTTCGGAAAGCGTGGAAGCGGACCTAAGCTTTTACCAGGATTAGTGATTGCAATTGAGCCAATGATAAACACGGGCAAAAAAAATGTGATGGAAGCATCCGATGGCTGGACAATATATGCTCAGGATAATAAACCTTCTGCCCATTTTGAACATACTGTTGCAGTGTTAAAGGACCGAACCGAAAGGCTTACATCTTTTCAGTTTATAGAAGAGAAACTTAAGACACAATCTGTTTATTAATTTAAAATCGGTTATTGTATTAATTTGAAATACAAGCCTATCAATTGTTCTTTTTACGATATTTTGGAAGCTACTGCTACTCTCCGAAAATCAGTTGAGATAAAATATTACCTGAATGATTCTGTAATTTCTGTTCATTCTAAAATTAAAAATATTTACTCTAAGGAAGGAGAGGAGTTTATGGAATTTGATACCGGAGTTATTATTCGTCTTGATCAGATAATTTCTGTTGAAAAAAATTTATTAAAAGACTTTTGTAAATAAAAAAGCCGTATTGATTTTTCAATACTGCTTCAGATACATTTTAATGCAATTAAAATTTATAAGCAAGTCCTACACCAATCACATCTTTTATCTGCACTCTTTTTCCGGTGCCGGTTTGTGTTTTCACTCCGTTTACTGAATCAGAATAAAGCGGAATCAGAATATCATCGTCGTATAAAATATTTCCGTAAATGCTGGCCGAAATAAGTTTATTCACTTTTAAAGTCAGCAGTCCTTCGAAGTTCACATCAATGTTTCCACGATTTGCTGCAACTTTATCGGTATAGTTATCAAACAAATTCAATTTAGCTAAAAGGTTAACATTCTTTACAATGTCTTTTTGAAATTTCGCACTCAGGGAAGCACCAAACTCAGCGCGCGATTTTTTTCCATGAACAATTGTGTTAGTTGTTGAATCGAAATACGCTGGTTTATTTCCATACAAACCCGCATCAGCAATTTCCTGATTATTCACGAAAGTAAATTTGCCCGTTGCAGGAGAGAGGAACAGCGAAAAATAATCGCACGGTTTGTAATCCATACCCAATGCAACTATTGCAGTAGCCGGCGCAAGAAATGTTGAAATCGAATTTGTATCATCCGGATAATTATAACCCGGAGTAAACTGCGATTTGAAATTCAGCATGCCGCTATAAAAGAATTTTCCTTTTGCTAATTTGCCGAATTTCGAATTCAATTCCATTTTATCATCACTCTTGCGCAATGGATTATTCGAAAGTTTCACCATTCCATATCCTAGGTCAAGCGAATTTTCCCAGGTTGTTTTCTCCACTTTATAATTATAAAAAGCA
>Ga0114969_10004071_pt1 | contig 11633 bp, 9 predicted proteins | sample M_130807_MF_Meta_FD_87316 | JGI IMG/M metagenome (GOLD analysis project Ga0114969, IMG submission 87316) | Freshwater microbial communities from Lake Montjoie, Canada to study carbon cycling - M_130807_MF_MetaG | ecosystem: Environmental > Aquatic > Freshwater > Lake | place: Lake Montjoie...
AAATGCGGCGAGGGCGACGTCGCGTCCGCCGACGAGAAAGCCGACGCCCCACGCGGCGGCGGCGATCGCGAGATTGGCGGCGAGGAGGAAAACGTGACTGCGATGCAGCGATTCGCGCGAGAAGCGTGTCTGGAGAAAGACGACGAAGAGCATTCCGATCACGAGCCAACGGACCAGCCACGCAGCAGCATGCGCCTGAGGGAGCAACGCACCGAGGACGATGGCGGCGACAATGGCAGCGGTTCGAGAGAGACCACGATTCACGAGTGTAGTGGCGCCAAGACAGCAGTGGATCTGAGCCAAAGCAACCGCGCCAAAGCCTGATCCGCGCAGTCGAGAGCTGAGCGTCCACTCATCGGAGCGAAACTGCGCGCCGTCTCGCCGGTCAACGAGCGTCACCCTTCGATTTTGCTCACCGGATTGCTCACCGCGCTCGAAGCGTGGTGGTCGTCTGAATGTCTACGCCAACGAATCCGGCAGCGGAGATGAGTGGCGGTTCCCGCGGGCGACAGGTGGTGGGTACCACGATCTCGCCGTTCTGGGGCTGCGTAACCAAGGGTTGATTCGCGTTACTCGGTCGGTGAGCCTTCAGGTCCCCTTATTCCCGTGTCTTTCTTCCCCGTCAGGCTGAGTCGTTGGCAATGGCGTATCCGTTTTGGATTTACGCTGGGCGTTGCCTTGTGCACGGCCCTGCCCGTGCAGGCGCAATCCGGAAACCCGCATCCGCCCACGGCGCTGGCGCTGCTCGAGCAACATTGTGTGCCGTGTCACGGCGGTGAGAAAACCAAAGCGGGGTTCGATCTCACGACGCACGCGGCGTTGCTGCGCGGGGGTGAGAGTGGGGCGGCGGTGGTCCTCGGCCGACCGGAGGTGAGTTTGTTCCAACGGATGATCACCCACGAGGAAGAGCCGGGTATGCCGCACAAGAAAGACAAGTTGCCGGACGCGGAAATCGCGATGATCGCCGCGTGGATTCGCGACGGGGCCATTTACACCCGCGAACTGCGCCAAGCTGAAATCGTAGCCGGGGGAGCCGCGCCGACCAGAGCGGCCTTTGCGCTCACCGAGGCGGATCGGGCTCACTGGGCGTTTCAACCGGTGGCGCGACCGAAGCTGCCGGTGGTGAAGCAGGCCGCGTGGCCGAAATCGCCGCTCGATACGTTTATCTTGGCCGGGTTGGAGGCGAAGGGACGCAGCCCTGCGGTGCCGGCGAACCGTGAGGTCCTGATCCGGCGCGTGACGCTCGATCTCGTGGGGTTGCCGCCGACGCTGGCAGAGATCGATGCGTTTGTGCGGGACGCGTCGCCGCGTGCCTACGAAACGCTGGTTGACCGGTTGCTGGCCTCGCCGCACTACGGCGAGCGGTGGGGGCGGCACTGGCTGGATCTGGCGCGCTTTGCGGAGAGCGACGGGTTCGAGCACGATGCGGCGCGGCCCAACGCGTGGCGCTACCGCGACTACGTGGTGCGGGCTTTCAACGCGGACAAGCCCTACGACCGTTTCATCCGTGAACAGTTGGCGGGCGATGAACTTTTCCCCGGCGATCCTGACGCGCAGATCGCCACGGCGTTCAACCTCCTCGGGCCCGACATGGTCGATTCCGCCGATCAGGTGCAGCGCCGGCGCAATACGCTGAACGACATGACGGACACGACCGCGCTCGCGTTCCTCGGTCTCACCGTCGGTTGCGCGCGCTGTCACGACCACAAGTTCGAGCCGATCGCGCAGCGCGACTACTACCGGTTGCAGGCATTTTTCACGGCGGCGAAATTCCGCCATGATCTGCCGGTGCCCACCGCGGCGGAGAGCCGCGCGCATGAGATAGGTATGGCCGCCTACGGCGAGCAGACCAAAGCGGTGCAGACCCAGATTTTCGCGCTGGAAGAGCCGCCGCGAAAGACGCTCCTCGAGCGAAAACTGGCGAAGCTCTCGCCTGAAGCCCAAGCGGCGCACCGAGTGGCGAAGGAGCAACGTACGACCGAGCAGGAAAACCAGGTGTTAGAAACCGCCCATTTGGTGGCGGTCACGGCGAAGGAAATCGGGGCTGCGATGAAAAAGCCGGACCGCGACCGCCACGCGGTACTGCTGGCGGAGTTGAAACCGTTTCCGAAGCCACGACCGCTGCCCGCTACGCTGGCGCTGCAAAACGGGGCGCCGGCGAAGACGCACGTGCTCCACCGCGGTGATTACAATCAGCCCGGGGACGAAGTGCGGGCGGGGTTTCCGCAGGTGCTATCCGGTGTCGGTGCCGCGGCGAGCGAGCCAGCGGAAAACGTGCGCGCGCCCCTCGCCCATTGGGTGGCGAGCGAGGCGCACCCGCTCACGGCGCGGGTAATGGTGAACCGGATATGGCAGCATCATTTTGGTCGCGGGCTGGTCGGAACACCGAGTGACTTTGGCACGCATGGGCAAAAGCCCACGCATCCGGCGCTGCTCGACTGGCTCGCCGCGGAGTTCACTGGGCGGGGCTGGAGTGTGAAAGCCATGCACCGCCTCATGTTGCTCTCGGCGACTTATCAGCAGGCCAGCACGGTCGACGCAGCTGAGAGAGTCCACGATCCGGAGAACCGGCTCTATGGGCGCATGAATCGGCTGCGGATTGAGGGCGAGGTGATCAGGGACAGTCTCCTCGCGATCAGCGGTGAACTGAATCTGAAAGTCGGCGGTCCCGGAGTTTTCCCGCCGATTCCTAAAGAGCTGTTTGAGGGCGCCAAGGGTTGGATCGCGAGCACCGACCCGCGCGAGCACACGCGGCGCAGCCTCTACATTTTCGCGCGGCGAAACCTGCGGTTTCCCTTTCTCGAAGTGTTCGATGCGCCTGACAACAACCTGAGCTGCTCGGCGCGCGAGCGGAGCACGACGGCGCCGCAGTCACTGACCTTGCTCAACGCGGAGGAAGTGTTGGCCGCGGCGGCGCGCACAGCGGAGCGGTTGACGGAGGCCGCCGACTCGCCCGAGGCGCGGGTCACGTTGGCCTATCGTCTCATTATCGGTCGCCCGCCCACGGCGGTGGAGCGCCGGCTCGCGGTGGAATTTCTCGCCCGCTCACCGCTCGGCGAGCTGTGCCGCGGGCTCTTTAACCTCAACGCCTTTGTCTATGTCGACTGAACCTTGCTGCGGCCCCGGAGGATTTGCGACGCGCCCCACGTCGCGCCGGTCGTTTTTGCGTCATGCCGGTGGTGGCTTTGGCATGGTGGCGCTGACCTCGCTGCTCGGCCGCGAAGGACTGCTCGCCGCGCCGGCGTCGGGCCTCGCCAATCCCTTTGCGGCGAAACCTCCGCATTTCGCCGCCAAGGCGCAACGCGTGATCTTTCTCTTCATGTCGGGTGGTCCGAGCCATGTGGACCTGCTCGATCCGAAGCCCGAATTGATCCGGCTAGCCGGCCAGCCGATTCCGGAATCGTTTGGCACGTTCAAGACCCGCCGCGCCGTCGCGAAAAACAAGCTGCTCGCGCCGCTGCGGGAGTTTCGGCCGCGGGGACAATCCGGCACCGAAATCTCCGATTTCTTGCCGCACATCGCCTCGTGCGCCGACGAACTGTGCGTGTTGCGTGGTTGTCACGGCGACAGCGTCACGCATCCCGAATCCGTCTACCAGATGAACACCGGCTCGATTCTCATGGGGCGGCCGAGTCTCGGCTCATGGGCGACCTATGGGCTCGGCACGGAAAACCAAAATATGCCCGCCTTCGTCGTCATGCCCGATCCCTCGGGTTGGGTGAAGGGTGGTGCGCCGGCGTGGGGCAATGGCTACATGCCCGCCGCCTACCAAGGCACGATTTTGCGGGGAGGTGCGTCGCCGATCCTCAATCTTAATACGCCTGCCGGCATCTCCGGGGCGCAGCAGGCGGCGACGGTGGATTTTATCAATCAGCTCAACCGAGAAAATCTTGCGGGGGGCGAGGAGGACTCAGAACTCGCGGCTCGCATCGCGGCCTATGAGTTGGCGTTTCGCATGCAGCAACACGCGCCGGACGTCGTGGATATCTCGCGTGAAACTGAGGCCACGAAAAAACTCTATGGCCTCGACCAGAAAATCACCGAGGAGTTCGGCCAGCGCTGTTTGCTGGCGCGCCGGATGCTCGAGCGCGGTGTGCGCTTTGTGCAGCTCTACTGTGGCGACACCAACGGCTGGGACGGCCATGCCGACATGGAGGGCAACCACTCCAAACTGTGTGCGCAGAGCGATCTGCCCGTCGCCGGCCTGTTGAAAGATTTGAAATCACGCGGTCTCCTCGATTCGACGCTGGTGATTTGGGGCGGCGAGTTCGGTCGCATGCCGATGAGCGAAGGCGCGAACGGTCGCGATCATAACCCACACGGCTTTTCAATGTGGCTCGCCGGAGGCGGCGTGAAAGGTGGGCAGGTGATCGGTTCCACTGACGCCGTGGGCTTGCGCGCCGAGTCGGAAAAAGCGCACGTGCACGACATCCACGCGACCATTCTGCATTTACTCGGTCTCGACCACACACGCCTGACGTTCCGTCGCAACGGCCGCAACGAGCGTCTCACCGATGTGGCCGGAAATGTGATACGAAAAGCGATTGCGTGATGCGGAGCGCCGGAGCGCGTGGCACGCGCTGGGTGGTGGGGGAGCGACCCGCGGGGTGCCCGCACGCCTTTGAGGAGCGAAAGTCCGCGATGGTTGCTAACTGCGGTCGGTGGATACGCGGAGCCCTAAAGCGAGAACGTGAGGTGATGGGCTAGGGCGTGCTGGCGAATCCCATAAAAAGAGGCAAAGGCGCGGAGACGTTGGGCTTTGGCGTCATCCGGCGTGCCGGCCAGGCGGGTGCGAATCGCGGATATCATGAGGTTCTTCGCGGTGTGCTCCGTGGCGATGAATTCAAAGACCTTCGTTTTGTAACCCGCCCACTCGAGGAGTTGGGCGCGGAGAGCGTCGGTGACGAACTCGGACTGACGCTCTTGGAAAATACCGTGCCGCAGCGCGTCGGCGAGGACGGGTGGCGGGGTCAGTTGCGGTCGGAGCTCCTGCTGGCAGCAAGGTGAAACCACGAGCAGGCGGGCTTGGGCGGCGAGCCCGCGGGCGAGGGCGTCGTCAGTCGCGGTGTCGCAGGCGTGGAGGGCGATGAGCAGATCGCAGGCTGCGAGCGGCGCGTCGGCGATCGTGCCGGCGCGGAAGGTGAGGCGGTGGGCGAGGCCGTGTTGGGCGGCGACACGATTGCACAGGGCCACGAGCTCGGGGCGGGACTCGATGCCGGTGACGTGGGCGCGTTCGCCGAGGAGGGCGGCGACGGCGAAGGTGAGGTAGCCTTTGCCGGATCCCGCGTCGACGACGCGGAGTTGAGCGTTGGGGGCTGAGAGTGGGGCGTCCGGAGGTGAAAGGGGAGTGTCGCCGCTGGCGGTAGGGGGAGGTGGCGCGTCAGGGAAGGCCTCGGCGACGAGGTGGCTGAGGAGTTCGGAAAATTTCTGGATTTGGCGAAATTTATCGGCCATGCCCTCGCGTGGTTGTCCCCGATTATTGGTGACGCCGAGAGAATCGAGCCACGGGGCGTTAGCGGGGATGAGGTGGTGTTTGGGGGCGTTGTGGGCCGCCGGCGGAGGCGGGGCGGACGGGACGGAAAGCGGTGTGGACTTCACGCGGAGGCGCGCGCTGCCGTCGGAGTTAAATTCCAATTGGGCGATTTGGGTAGCGGTGAAAAGGTGGGCGTCGAGGAAGTCGCGGCCAAGAGCAGCCTCGATCAGGGTGCTGGCCTCGGCGGGAGCGTGGTTTTTGGTGACGTCGCGGGTGGCGTGGCGCCACACGAACGAGAGCTGCAGGCCCGCTTTGAGAGCGACGGGTCGAACGAAGATGTTTTGCAGTGTGGGATCGGCTCGGGTGAGGGCGGGCGCGGGTTTGCCGAGGGTAAGCTTGGTCAACGTGCCGTCGGTGAGGACGGATCGTAGGAGGGGCAGGAAACGTTCGAGAGCGGTCGGTTGCGGCATGACGGAAAGCGTATGAGCACGGAGAGTCGGGATAGCGCGGAAAAAATTTGGGCCGTGAACGGGGATGCTATCAGTGTCGGCAGATCGATTTGAGCGACGCGGGCGACGCGGGATGGATGTAGAAATCGTGGGGCGTGCGGCGCCGGATCTGCTCGGGGGCGGCGCGCGTGGCGGGGGCGATGAAGGGGTAATCGGAACGAACGACGCGCAAGTGGCGGAGCGGTTTTTGCGGGAAAGGATTTTTTTCGGCCACGGCGAGGACTGCGCGTGTGCCGCGCAGCACAGGTTCGCAGACCGAGAGGAACGAGGAGTTATGCGTGGGATGGCCGAGGGCAGCGAATCAGGGTTACCAGTCGAGGCGAGGGGCGTTGCCCGCGAAGACACGTTCCCTGCGCGGATGGGTCATGACGGCGAAGAGGCCTTAGCGGTGGGATGAGCGGCGTGAGACGTGGCCGCAAGTCGGAGGAAACGTTTGTCACGTATTACGTGACAAAGGGTGAAGTGAGGAGCGCGGGGCGGTGCCGGCAGGTGCGGGGGGCGAAAAAGAAAAATGGAATGAGGAGCTCGCGGGTAAACATGCCGGCGCAGGCGGCACGGTGAAACCAGACGGGGAGCGCGTGGGCCCAAGAGGCGAGCCGCGTGGGGCGGGGTGGGGTTGCAGAGTGAAATGTAAGCGCCGTCAGGTCGCACCACGAAACGTCGCCGCCGAGGAGTCTCACAGGTGAGGCCGGTCGCGCGGGGTGAGCGTGCGTTGAGGCGGAGAGGCGGGCACCGATGAACCAGCAGAGCGAGGGGAGTTGCGCGCGCGCGGACTCGTTTCCGCGTGGGCGTTTTCTGTGTAAGGGCAGGACGCCGTTGGAGGAAGCGCGCCTTCGGACTACACGGAAGAGGTGAGGTCGAGCGAGCGGTGGGCGGACGAAGGGCGGGCTAAGGGAGGAATTCGTTGGTGAAGGACGTGGCTGGGGTGAGCTTGCCTTTCGGGAGGAGGCCGAGGGCTTCGAGCTGGGCGATTTGTTCGGCGTAGCGCGCGGCCTCGAGTCGACCGATGTTCTTTGGGCCGCCGTGGGCGTCGCGGCCGGTGACGAGTTTTTCGGCGATGATGGCTTGGCGTGAGAAGGCGAGGAAGGCGTCGGTGTTCGGCGCGTGAGCTTTTTTCAACGCGGTGTGAGCGGGAGTCGGATCACCCTCGAGGTAATCTTGCCAACCGCGGAGGTAGGCGCGGGTGAACGCACGGAGTTCGGCGGGGCGCTCGCGGGCGAATTTTTTATTGGTGATGAGCACAGCGTAGGCGCGGAAGCCGGCGTCCCACGTCGAGAGGAAGCGAGGGGGCTTGCCGCCGGCCTGCGTGATGTGGTGGGGCTCGGCGATGAAGTAGCCCTGTTGGAGTGCTTGTTTGTTGCCGAGGAACGCGGCGACAGAGAAATTCTGAGGAACCTCGTTGATCTTCAGGTGGTATTTTTCCACGAGGAATTTGAGAAAAGGCCAGCCGGGACGAGCGATGATGGTCTGGCCGTTGAGGTCGGCGAAGGAGCGGACGGGGCTCTCGGCGTGGACGAGAATTCCGGACGGATCGTCTTGGAAGACGGCTACAAATTGGACGAAGGGGAGGCCCTCGGCTTGTTGGAGTAGGGTGGTGGTGGAGTCGGCTTGGGCGATGTCCACTTTACCGGTGGCGACGCTGGGCATGACTTGTGCGCCGGGTCCGCCGGGCAGCAAAGTGACGTCGAGGCCCTCTTCGCGGAAAAAACCGCGAGCGAGGGCTTGGTAGAGACCGCCGTGTTCGGGCTCGGGGACCCAATCGAGTTGGACGGAGATTTTTGCTGGGGCGGCGGCCGCGACGGCGGAGTTGAGAGCGAAGAGCGGCGTGCTGAGAGCGAGGAGCAGACTACGAACGACGGAAGACAGCGGGCGGCGTAGGCGGAGTTTCATGGAGGATTATTTGTCGGTGGTTTCGTAGGAGTCGTGCCACTTGTGGAGAACGAGCCAGCTGAGTGAAAGGACGCCGGCGGTGAAAATGAAACCGAGGATACACGTGGTCGCGGCGGTGGCGAAGAGCGCGGCGTATTTGGCTTGGCTGGAGTAGATGATCGCTTGGAAGCCGAGACCGCCGCCGTCGCCGGCGGAACTGCCGGCGGTGTAGTCACCGACGAGGGCGCCGATGGGTGCGAGGGTGGCGGCGATGCGCAAGCCGGTGAAAAAGTAGGGCCGCGCAGCGGGGACGCGGAGATAAAGGACTTGTTGGAGGCGAGTGGTGCGCCACATGGCGAAGAGCTCAACGAGGTTGCGATCGGTGGAGATGAGGCCCTGCGTGGTGTTCACTACGAGCGGGAAAAAGCAGATGAGAAACGTGATGATCGTGACGCTTTTGAGGCCGGCACCGACCCAGATGACGAGCATCGGCGCAAACACGATCACCGGTGTCATCTGCAAAATCATTAGGTAGGGATACAGGCCGATGCGGACCAATCGCGAGAGCGAGAGGGCGAGTGCGAGGAACGAGCTGACGGTGACGGCCAAGGCGAAGCCGAGGAGCGCCCCTTGGGTGGTGTTGAGGGCGGCGCGGGTGAGCGAATCGGCGTGGGTGCGAAACGCGGCGATCACGGCCGTGGGTGTCGGCAAGAGAAAGCGGAGGTCATCAGAGAGCAGCGCGTGAATGACATACCACGCGGCAATGACGAGTGTGCCGGTCGCGGCGGGAAGAAAAATGGTTTGGAGCCGGCGGGACATGCGCGTTCAGACCGTGTCGGGTTCGACGGAGCGCAGAATGCGGGAGACGTCGGCGATGAGATCGTGGAAGGGACGGGAGCGGCGGGTGGCTTCCGTGCGAGGGTAGGGGAACGGGACGGGGATCTCGGTGTGGAGGTGGCCGGGGTTGGCGGAGAAGATGAGGATGCGATTGGAGAGAAACACGGCTTCAGCCACGGAGTGGGTGACGAAGAAGGCGGTCCACGCGTGGCGTTCCCGAATGGTGAGAAGTTCCTCGTTGAGGTGTTCGCGCGTCATTTCGTCGAGGGCGCCGAAGGGTTCGTCGAGGAGGAGGATTTTTGGCGACAGAGCGAGGGCGCGGGCGATGGAGACGCGCATTTTCTGACCACCGGAAAGTTGGCGCGGGTAGGCGTCGGCTTTTTCGGAGAGACGCACCAAGTCGAGAACGCGTCTGCTCGTGGCGGAGCGTTCGGCGGGAGCAATCCCGCGGAGAGCGAGCGGGAGCTCGATGTTGGCCGCGACGCTGAGCCAAGGAAGGAGGGTCGGCTCCTGGAAGACGAAGGCGAGGTCGGCGGCGGCGGCGTCAGGTGAGCGACGGTCGACGATGAGCGACCCGGTGGTGAGGGGAGTGAGGCCGGCGATGAGACGGAGGAGGGTGGATTTGCCGCAACCGCTGGGGCCGATGAGCGAGACGAATGCGCCGGGTTGGACGGTGAGGTTGAGGCGGTCGAGCACGAGCGGACCTTCGCCGAAACGTTTGGTGGCTTCGCGGAATTCGACGATGGGTGGCAGCGGCGCTGACATGGGGGCCAACGTGGAGTGACGTTCGGCGCGGGGCAAGTGCCCGAGGCAATATGTCGGAGACTGACTGTGGTGGCTTACGGCGGGGTGGCTTGAAAAATTCTGACGGTGTGCGCGGGTGGTCGCGCGGACTTGGTGGGGTCGAAATTTCCCCAACCGGCGTTTGCGATGAAGGTCGGGCGACCGTTGACGAGTGTGACGAGCGCAAGGTCGTCCAAGTGAGGGAAAGCGGAGGCGAGAACGGTGACGGAGGTAAGGGCGGTGAGGTCGGAGGAGAGCCCGACGCGGATGAGGCGCTGGGGGCTCACGCCATTTTGCACGGCGAAGAGTCCGTCGGGAGCGGGTGCGAGCCCATCAAGGCCGACGAGCGTGGCGTTCGGCGGTGGGGTGAAGGCGCGTACGACCGGTGCGGATTCGGACAGATCGATCGCGAAGAGGCCGTTGACGAAGTCGGCGACGATCAGCGTGCGGTTCGTCAGCACCAGGCCCTGGAGGGATACGAAATCGGGGTACTCGACAAGTTTGTCGATTTCTTCGCCACCGGGAAGGTAGCGCCAGATGATCGGCGCGGCGCTGTCGGTGGCGTAGATGCTGCCGTCGGGGGCGACGATGAGGTCGCCGAGCACGTGGTCGCGGCCGTCGGACGGTACGTCGATCACGCGGAGGAGTTCGCCGGTGACGAGGCTGAAGGCGGCGAGGGCGGCGCGGCCTTTCTGCTCGGCTGTGAAGCCGCTCATTTCCGGAACCGCGGAGGTGGCGGCCCAGAGCGTTTGGCGGGTCTCATCGAGGGCGAGGCCAAAAACGCCGAAGAGTTCCTCGGTTTCGGCACTGTAGCGGCTGACGCGGCCATCGCGGTCGCGGCGCCAGATGCAACGCTGGTGAACATCGCCGAGGAAGAGGTCGCCCGTGCGGTCGCGAAACGCGATGCCCTCAATGATGCCGGTGCGACCCGGGAGTTCGACGAGGAGGTCGGCTGCGCCCTGCGGTTCTCGATTGGCGGCGAGGGCGGTACGAATGGCGTTGAAAGCGCGGGAGCCTTGGAGGGAGGCGAAGGCGGGGTCGCGTTCGACGGCGGGGGCTACGCCGAGGGCGGTGAGGCGTTGCAGGGTCGCGAGGGCATCATCGGTGCGGCCGGTGAGGGCCTGCGTGGCCGCGAGATGGTGGAGGTAGCGCGGTGAGTCGGGGCGAAGCGCCAAGGCGGCGGCGTAGGCCTCTCGGGCGGCGGCGAAGTCTTGGCGTTGGTAGGCGGCTTCGGCGGTGCGACGGAGGGTGGTGTGAGACTGGGCCGGAGAAGGAGAGAAGGAGAGAAGGAGAGACGTGGAGATCAGAAACAGACGGCGGACGGGGGACATGAGAGGGAAAATGACGTGACGGACGGGTAGCGCAGCAAGAATGTGGGGGCACAAAAAAGGGGCGCAGTGGAAACTGCGCCCCGAGGAAAAAGTACTACGAGCGTGGGCGGATTACTCGTAGCGGAGGGCGTCGATCGGATCGAGCTGGGCAGCTTTGAAGGCGGGGTAGAAGCCGGAGATGATGCCGACGAATGCGCTGCCGGCGACCGAGATGCCGATCCACATCGTGGGCACGAGGACGGGCCAGCCGTTGTAATGCGAGAGTAGTTGCGACCCTCCCACCCCCACAGCGACTCCGATCAATCCTCCCAGCGAGCTAAGGAGGATGGCTTCGATGAGGAATTGGGTGAGGACGTCGCGGCCGTGCGCGCCGATCGCGAGACGGATGCCGATCTCCCGGGTGCGCTCGGTGACCGAGACGAGCATGATATTCATAATGCCGATACCGCCGACGATGAGCGAGACGCCGGCGATGCCGGCGAGCAGGCCGGTCATGGTCTTGGCGTTGGCGCTGGCGGCATTGGCCAGTTCTTCCTGAGTGCGGACGTTGAAATCAGGTTCGCGACCGCGACGGCGCTGAGTGAGCAAATCTTCGACGGCGATTTTCACCGAGGCGATATTTTCGGGCTCGGCCGCTTGGATTCGGATCATGCTAACATTAGTCTGACGGGAAACGCGCCGCATGTGGGAGGTGTAGGGGATCAGGACGACATCGTCCTCATCGGAACCGAAAAGACTGAAGCCTTTCGGCGACAAGACGCCGAGGATGCGGAAGGGGAGATTGCCGATGCGCAGAGTCTGACCGATGGGGTCTTCGTTGGGGAAAACTTG
>Ga0114969_10004072_pt1 | contig 11633 bp, 11 predicted proteins | sample M_130807_MF_Meta_FD_87316 | JGI IMG/M metagenome (GOLD analysis project Ga0114969, IMG submission 87316) | Freshwater microbial communities from Lake Montjoie, Canada to study carbon cycling - M_130807_MF_MetaG | ecosystem: Environmental > Aquatic > Freshwater > Lake | place: Lake Montjoie...
ATTATTAAATCTTTCACTGACTAAAGAACAATCAGCCCAAAGATTACTTTAATTATACTTTGAAAATGGCCTAAAGACTTTCCACTATGTGGATAACTATATCCCCTGTAGATTTCCTTTAATAAATTCTGCGGACTGCTTTGGGCTAATCATATTTATTCCGATTTTTGGGTATAATTCCTTAAAAATCTTCTGCCCTTTTATTTTTACCAATTCATTCAGTTTAAATTCAAAAGCACTGATTTTTCCTCGATATTCTTCGATATAGTCAATTTCTTGTTGAGTGGTAGTCCTCCAGAACATTTGTTTAAGACCGAATCCTCCATTGTGTGAAATGTATTTTAACCTTTCCAATATCATCGCATTTTCAAAAAGCAACCCACCGTCTTGTCTTCCATTTTTAACCACTGAACTAAAATTATTTACCAGAGCATTCCTTAGCCCTAAGTCTGTAAAATATATTTTACGAGTTTTTACCACCTCTCGTTTTTGGTTACTAGAAAAAGGACTTAATCTAAAAATAACAAAATTATTTTCTAATAAGTTTATATACTTTTGGACTGTGTCAACGGAGGTTTGCAACTTTAGGGCAAGTTCGCGATAGGAAACCTCATTACCAATCTGATAAGCTAAAAGTTTTAATAGAGATACTACTAGCTCTGGTTTTTTTAAGCCTTCTACAGCAAGGACATTCTTGTACAAATACTGCGTAACAAGTAAGTTCAAATCCCTTTCTCGTTCCTTCTCATTTAATTTTATAATTCCTGGATAACCTCCGAAGCGCATGAAATTTCCTAGTTCATGCTGTAATTCAAAATCATCTTTAGCAAATTCAGTGATTCCAAGGGGATATAAAATAAATTCCAAAGATCTACCCGTAAGCGGTTCTGAAACTTCATTCGCCAAATCAAACGATGATGAACCGGTGGCAATATATTGAATATCTGGCAAGTGATCAAACAAACTCTTTAGAACTGATCCGATACCACGTACAGTTTGAGCCTCATCAAAAACTATTATTTTATAACCCTTAACCAGAGAGAACAGCTCCCTGTCATTACCCCTCATAAGAACATCTCTATTAGAGATTAATTCACAGTCTATATACTTTACATCAGATTCATTGAAACCCTTTAAGATGTGTTTCACTAATGTAGTCTTGCCCGTTTGTCTCGCACCATAGAGAATTATAACTTTTTCCTTGAAAAGCTCATTTTTTATAATAGATTCTAGGTCTCTTTGTATATACATACTATTTAAACTATCAAATATCATGATATTTGTCAAGTTCACTGTTCAAATATCACCATGTGGATAACTATATCCCCGCAGAAACGTTGTAAATCGGAATCAATACCGACGCAAGTAGAAATCCTACCCCTAGACCCAAAAGCACGATCATGAGAGGCTCGATCAATCCAACCAATGTGTCCACCGCGTTTGAAACTTCACGTTGATAAAAATGCGCGAGGTTTTTCAAAATCGCCCCAAGATCCCCTGTCTCCTCTCCAACTTTTGTCATTTGGACGATAATAGACGGCATTTCAGGATGCTTTGAAAATCCATCAGACAATGAAAGTCCGGCCTTAGTATCCTCTACTGTTTGCATTATTACATCTTTGTAAATATCGTTGTCCACCACATCAGAGGTAAGCTCGAGGGCTTTAATCATTGGAATTCCAGACGAAAGCATAGTGTTCATGTTGTCTGCAATTCTTGATAAATAAAGTTTCTTATACAAATTACCTATATAAGGAAAACTGATTTTTAATCTTGCTGTTGATGATTTTCCTGCAGGAGTTTTTAGATAGCTAATTAAAATAAATATTCCGACAATTACAACCGCGATGAAAAACCATCCGTATTTAACTAGGAAATCTGAAAGTCCCAAAACTATTTTTGTATATATTGGAACAGCCTGTCCAGAATCCTTTAAAATCTGTCCAATTTTTGGAATAACCACAGTTAGCATCAGTGCCATAACAGCGATGAAAGTACTAATAACAAAGGCTGGGTAGATCAAAGCATTTTTCACCTTCATGGCGATTTCATATGAACGATCCATGTAATCAGCAAGCGCCATGAAGGTTTCATCCAACTTTCCAGATTCTTCTCCCGCACGAACCATGTTTACATAAAAAATAGAAAAGACTTTTGGATGCTTCGCTAATGCATTTGAAATTGTTGATCCACCCTGAATGTCATCTGCCACCTCTGCCAGAACCGTACGAAGTGCTGGGTTTTCTCCTTCAGAAGAAAGTAATTTAAAAATACGAAGTGCGGAAACCTGAGAGGAAAACAAAGTTGCCATCTGTCGAGACAAGATCACTATGTCCTTGTTTTTTACACCGTTGAAAAATCCTATGTCTTTGCTGAAAAACCCTCCTGCTTCGTCCGCTGGATGAATTGAAGCAACAACTAAACCTCTGCGTTGTAAGGAATTTATCGCAACATCAATTGTAATGGCATCAATTGTTCCTTCGGCCTCGGACCCTTTGTCATTTATTGTTTTGTATTTAAAAAGTGGCATTAAATTTTACAAATTAAAGATACTTCTCTAATATTTTTGGATTTGCTGAATGTTGATAAGCACTTTCAATTGAGATTTCGCCTTTACGCACCAATTCGGCAAGAGATCTGTTCAAATCAATCATCCCCTCTTGAAGTGAAGTTTCGATTACTGTGTTGATTTCATGCGTTCTTTTTTCTCTGATCAAGTTTGAAACTGCATTATTTGCAATTAACAATTCGTACGCAGGAACCTGACCCCCAGAAATTCTTGGGATAAGTCTCTGAGAGAAGATTCCAATAAGTGAAGCAGCAAGTTGCACACGAATCTGATCTTGCTGTCCTGCTGGAAAAGTATCGATAATACGATCAATTGTCTGAGCTGCGTTATTTGTATGAAGCGTTGAAAGTACCAAATGTCCAGTTTCCGCTGCTGTTACTGCTGCTGCCATAGTTTCAGGCCCTCTCATTTCCCCTACCAAAAGCACGTTAACATCCTGTCGAAAGACTGATTGGAGTCCTGATGCAAAACTTTCTGTATCAAGTCCAACTTCTCTTTGGTCGATGATAGATTTTTTCTGTTCGTATACATATTCAATTGGATCCTCAATAGTAACGATGTGTGTTGCGCGCTCTTGATTGATAAGTTCAATCATTGCAGCCAAAGTCGTTGTCTTTCCCATTCCAACAGGCCCTACAATTAAAAAGAATCCTTGTTCCTTACGAGCAAAGTTTTCCAAAATTTGAGGAAGCCCAAGTTCGGCAATTGATTTGATGTTTTTAGGAATAAGACGAAGTACGATACTGTAAAAACCTTTTTGCACGAATGCGTTCCCACGGAATCGGCCCTTTGCTCCGTAATCATGTGCAAAGTCCATTTCGTGAGTGTCGAGAAATTGCTTCATGGTTTTTTCTGTCAACATCAGTTTCAACATCCCTTCAATATCAACGTGCGTAAGTAGTGCGTTTTTTGCAAGTGGAATAAGTTGCCCTGCAATGCGAAGAGTCGGATGGCGTCCCTCTGACAAATGCAAATCGGAGGCGCCATCCGCCACCACTGTATCGAGTAAGCCATCTAAAAATTCTTGGTAATTCATATTATTTTTGCGCAGGATTAGAAGTTACTTTTAATACCCGTAATACTTCTGAAACCACTTCTGCTGGAATAGTCGTTGCCTTTACAATGTATCCGTTGATTCCCAATTCTTTTGCTTTTTCTATATCAGATGATTGTCCGTTGTTACTAAGAATTATAATGACTGCTGACTTTGCTAAATTTTCTTTTCGGATGTTTCCCAAAGTTTCTAACCCGTCCATTACTGGCATTACGATATCGAGAATGATCGCGTCGGGAATCAATCCACTGCGTAAATGCCCTAGTGCCTCCAGACCATTTGAAGCAGTAGTCACGTCAAATTTTTCCTTCTTAAATTTTATTGAATACATATTCAATAAAAATTTGTCATCATCTACGATCAGTATTTTGTATGGTTTTCCTTGTTCTTGGTTCATATATTGTTTTTATTATACGACATTATTTAATTACGAGCTAGCGAGTTATAAATAAGAAGTCCTCTGGAGGGACAGATTTATAAGTCGCTGACTTCCTCGAAGGGGATAATCTTATCCAGTGCCTTAATCATAGCATCCTCTTTCATTGACAACATCCCCTTAGATCGCAGGTACTTGTTGATAGCCAACTCTGTTGGTTCTTTTAATATTATAGCCTCAAGAGCTCTATCCATTTTGTAGACTTCTGTGACTGCCATTCGCCCCTTTGTTCCCTTAGGGCAATCTGGCGTTGGCTTTCGTCGGAGAACTTCTCCCGTTGCAGGAATTTTAGATTTAAATTCGTCCGGTAGGTCTTTAAATTGGGCATCGATCATAGCCTTGAAACTGCCATCAATTGGTACAGCCTCTACTGCAGGTTCGTATGCTTTACCTACCAATCGCTGGGCCATTCCTAATATAAGAGTCGGTGCGATAAGGTATGGATCAATTCCCATGTCCACCAATCGAGGAACAATACCGACAGAGCTGTTAGTGTGGATTGTCGAAAGCACAAGGTGACCTGTGAGCGCCGCTTGGATCGCAAGCTGGGCAGTCTCCTTGTCTCGGATCTCCCCCACCATGATCACATCTGGATCTTGTCGAAGTGTTGTACGCAAACCAGTTGCGAATGTGTAGCCGATTTCTGGGTGAACTTGTGATTGGTTCATACCGGAAATGTTGTATTCAATCGGATCTTCTAGAGAAAGCACGTTCTGTTCATCACGATCAATTTCATTCAACATTGAATACAGTGTTGTACTTTTTCCTGAACCAGTAGGACCAGAGATCAAAATCAACCCGTACGGGCGCTTGATCGCCTCAAGAATTAATTCATAATTTTCTTTAGTAAATCCAATTTCAGAAAGTTTAGCCACACCCCTCTGCTGGTCCAAGATTCTCATCACCACCTTTTCACCATAGTATGTTGGAAAAGTAGAAACACGAAAGTCGATTTTTCTTTCTTCAATTCTTGCAGAAAAGCGTCCGTCTTGAGGCTTGCGTCTCTCGTCCAATTTCATGTTACATAGAATTTTTATTCGAGAAACGACGGCTTCTTTTACTTTTGATGGTAAAACAAGGCTGGTATTCATAATCCCGTCCACTCGGAAACGCACACGAACACTGTCTACCAATGGTTCAATGTGAATGTCTGACGCCTCTCCTTCAATGGCATATCGCAAGACTGTTGCTACGATTTTTGTGACCGGGGCATCCTCAATAATGTTAATATCTTTTGGATTACCCTCCTTTTCTTCACGATTTATATCAAGATTTTCAATTTTAAAAGTAGTATCCAAGTCACCCAAAGCCTTGCTTACTTCACCTGATAATCCACGATATGAATCAAGTACTCTTGTAAAATCTCCCTCTGAAACAAGGAAAATTTTATATGGCATTCCATTTTTTTGGGAAATAAAGTTAAGCGCGTCTCTGGCTTCGATATTATCTGGATCAACAAATCCAACATCTAAGGTATTATCCTTTACTCCAAGAGGAATAATTTTATAATGCGAAGCGGACTCTTCTGGAATATATTTTAATGTATCGTATGAAATTTCTTTGTCTCCAACAACTCGACTTGGGATTTCTAAAAATTCTCCTTTAGCTTTCAAAATTAACTGCTCATCAATACCACGATCACGTAAAATCTGCTCGATGGGCTTTTCTGCGCTTTGCGCCTCTTGGGTAATATAACCGACATCATCTTTTGTTATGACTTTATCGCGTGCAAGTATGTCTAGAAAACTCATGAGGTTATTATATACTATTTAATATAAATTATTTAGTAGTTTTAACTTTAGGAACGGTTGTCGTTGAAGTCACCTGAAAACCAACGGGCACAGTTGTCGTAGCAGCTATGAAATCTCCATCACCTGCATCTATAGGGGCAAAAGGATTATGTCTTCCCTTTTCTTCTGGAGGTATATCGGTATTAGCAGCATGTAGGATCTTGTATGCGTCGTCATTAAACAAATCAAAGTTGAAAGAAATCGCTCGGAGAGCAATTAATTGTTTAACGTACTGATCGTTCTGTGTTACATCTTTTGAAGAAGAAGCGTTTGCCCCTGTTGTGCTCACAGTAACGGATCCAGATTTTGACACATCCTTTAAGTTTGCCGTAGTGTCATTATTTGATACGAAAAAATAGCTATATGCAAAGAAGCCTGCTCCTAGGATGACGACGACTACGATAATTGTTTTTATTTTTGACATCATTTTATTTTAACCAATAGGTTTGAATAGTAAGGTTATATGAATATCGACCTTCCTTTGTCGCTGTGAAAGACAAACCAATAATGTCTACAAGACGAACGTATGTTTCCAAATCCTGAATAAAAGAAAGGAACTGATCGTATGTTCCTGTAACATTAAAGCTCATTGAAAGTGCTCCGTATTTTGAAGAGTCTACACCTTTAACTGCGCTCTTGCCCGATGCACCTTGGTTAATTTGTGGACTCTTGATATCTCCCATACCGTTTTTCTTTGAGACATTGTTAATCTCGATAATCAATCCAACGTTCTCTACGCTGTCTGGAAGCATCTTTGCTATTTTATTAACATCGAAGTCAGAGATTTTATTCCTCATCTCTGTAAGTTTTTGCCTCTGCTCGTTTAAAGCGTATGCATTCTTCTCTGCTTGCTGTATCTGATCTGCTTTCTCCTTCTTTGCCAAAGTGGCACGATAATTACCATCGGTGTATCCAAAAAAGATTCCTGCTGCAGCTCCTAATAATAGTATTGGTACAAAAATTTTCATTTTTTATGAATTATTGAAATTAACGTTCGAAGGTGCAGTGCTGGCTGGAGAGGCTGGGCTAACTTGTGATCCAGCATTCGCATAATCATCCAAAGTTCCCGCCTTTTTCAAATCCTGAACAAGTCTGTAGTAAGAAACAACGGATGGATCAATTGCCGTGGCCAGGTTGAAACTTACATTTCCTAATGAATCTACATTCAAATCTCCCAGTATCGGGCTTTTAAATGCATTACGGTACTTCATAGTAGGGTCCGTAAGGGCGCGAGCCTGCAAAGCCACCTCTTCATAACTTCGAGTTTGACCATTCATAGCTAGAGAAACCTTGTCACCACCAGTATTTGAATACGTAAAGTTGTTGAAGCGCACATTTTTAAGCGTTACTGCTGAAATGATATTGAAGAGATTTGAAACCGCAGTGTGCTTCTTTAAAATTTCATATGAAGCATTGATTCTATCGTTCAATCGACTGTATTCTTGAACCACGCTTGGATTAAAGATGTTTTGATTTTTACTAAGCTCGTCGTTTCCTGTTTTAATCTTCTGATCAAGAATTTGATTGTAGAAAAAAACACCGACAGCGGCACAGAGACTTGCCATAAAAATAATAAATGATATTAAAAATAAAAAACCTGCTCCTCCTGAGCGTCTTCCGGCAGAAGAATCCGTCACCGGGGCTTTTGGTATAAAAGATGTCTGGAATTTTGTTTCCATATGCTGTATTGATTATATCACTGCACTATTAAAAACAATAGTACAAACTAGGCTGTAACATGTGTATAAATAATTTAGCTCAATTCCTGAAGTTTTCGAAGGGCAACACCGATTGCCACTGAGAACTCTGTCCCAATCGAAGCAAGAACCTCATCCATAAAAGCAGGAGTTTCAACCTTTGCGAAAGGCAGGCCTATAACAACCTCGGTTTGGAAGTTTGCCTTAGCCATTTCAAGTACACCTTTCATGTTAGACCCCCCACCTGTAAGGATAACCTTGCTGATAACTTTGTTATATTTTCGTTGGTAATTTAAAACCGTACTGTTTGCTTCTGAGAAAATATAGTCGAGGGTAAGTGAAATAGCGTCGTAAATATTTTTTTCATTTGGAACTTGTCCTGTGCCGAGATTTCTCTTTATATGTTCTGCCTGGTCGAATGTAACTCCGAGACTGCGTGAAATTGTTAGGCTGATTTCCTGTGAACCACGATTGATAACGTGCGAATAGCGAATGACACCGCGTTCAAGAATATAAATTTTTGTAGAAGATGCACCAAAGTCAAAAATCAAGACCGGTTGAGTCTCACCGGAAAGAAGAGCTCGGGTTGAACTAAACATCTCAATTTCGAAAAATGAATCCTGTAAATTTACTTGTCGCACAACTGTTGTATAGCTATTTAACACATCATTATGAATCGAAACCACCAAGACTTCGGTTTTTTTAGTCTGTGCGTCCTGAATGCGTTTTGACTCGTCGTCGTTTTCTACGAAATCGAGCGAGCTGTCATGTTCATTTGGAACAATCCACCAGTCGAGACTGACTTCGCTAATTGGAACAGGAATATACTTTCGAGCTTCTATTGGAATCATCTCTTGAAGCTTCTTCTCACCAAGCGCCGGAAGTTCAATAAGGGAAACAAGACTAGATCGAAAAGGAATAGAAAGTCCGCCAATAAGACTTGTGACGTTTGACTCTTTTATGAGGTCTTTCAAAGCTTCACCAATTTTTTCAGGAGAAAGGTTAGTGACTTGACCTATAGAAAGGTTGGCATAAGGACCAAGCGCCAAGGCACCATAAGTTTCAAGCACTGCCCGTCCGTGCTTTTTCTTGATTTGAATTATCTTAAGAGAGGAAGAGCCAACGTCAATTCCTATGACACTACCCTCAGAAGATTTGAAAAGATTTTTAAAAAAATTTGCCATGAATAGCGTAGAATACGGATCTTTATTATTATATACCATGCGCATGCGAATTAAAAACATATTTGAGTTCATAATAAGTGTATACAGGTTCTGTCTTTCGCTTATATATGAAGAAGGGTCATTAAAAATAGAAAGAAATAAACTGGATAGTCGGACCATTCCCCCTCCAAGGCGTGGAAATTATACAGATAGAATCCTATGCGACGCCAGTTCCAATTATGCCATTTTCCCATATGCAAAACCTCATGTTCATTCATCTATTTATTGGTTTAAGTATAAGAGAGACAGGTACACAATCGAGCTTTTAAGTCACATATTGCATGACGAAATAATAGGGCTGATTTCTGACAAGTTGGACAAGAGGCAGAATATTAACAATTGGATAGTGACTTTTGCACCTTCAACCAGCTTTCACTGTGGCGATAAAGGATGGGATCATAATGAGGACATTTTTGAACAAATGAAGGAAAATTCATCTTTTACTTTTCAAAAAGTTTTTGGCTTTTCAAATGGAGAAATAAAATCAAGTAAAAAATTAAGCAAAAATGAACGAAAGAATAATAAATTTACACTTTTGCCTGAAGTAAAAATTCTACCAAATTCTGGCCTAATTATTTTTGACGACGTGACTACTACAGGCAGTACGCTGAAAAATCTTGAAAACCTCGCAGAAAAATTAAAACCTAAAATGATTCTAGTTGTTGCGATTGCTCACTAGTAAACACTTTGGAATTTTTAAGAGCGGCCATTACTCCGACATATATAGCCAAGACGATAATAGCAAGAAGCAACCAAACCCTAACCGTCTTTCGCCCTTCAGCAAGATTAGCAGAATGATGTGCCTTTAATGCTTGTAATTTTTTGAACATTAAATAAGTAACTATAAAAGCAAAAGACTTCCATAGAACTAACAAAAGAACGCCGATGACGATAACTACCAAAGCAATCAGTACCGCTGAAATAAGAGAAATTTTTCCAAAGTAAACCGATATAATCATCAAGCCTCCCAATCCAAGAGCTAACTTAAAAAGTAATCCGAACAAAATACCTACACCAAAAACAACAAGAAGATTCACAAAAACAATAGCACCATACCCCTTTACATATTGGCGAGACAAGACAACCGCATCGATCCCCTTTTTACCTTCAACAATATTCGTAAAGATTGCATTACTGTAGAAAGTCACAAGGAAAAGAACCGGAACAAAAAGTAAGACGTACCCACCCGCAAGTATAATTCCTAAAAGAACAGCCACTGCAAACAGCGAACCAATTGTTTTGTATGAAATACCATGCCAAGCATGACGAAGTGAAACTTTTTCCTCTGAGGAAAGAATTTTAACCGACGCAACCGTAGCCCTCAGTGCAAAATATATGGTTCCAAGAACAATAATAACTCCTGAAATAGAAACCACTGCAGAAACATATTGTGGTGCAAAATGAAAAACATTGAATACCGTATACAAAACATCATCTACCCCACTTAATTTCATCACTATATATACAGCACTAATTAAAATAACATAAGATGACACCAAGAAAATTACTGGCATCAAAGCTAGTGTAAACAATGCACACCATTTTTTCTTGAATATCCCCCATGCTTGTTTGAAAAGTGTTGGAAAAAGGAGGCCGTTGTTAGTCAGGGCAACATGATCCAAATGTTCTGTAGAATTCATTTTATTTTTAAGTTATTTTAATGTACTCTGATTATACCAAAATCGCATTTTTAAGGGAAATATGGTATCGTTTTGCCATTGGAGACGTGTCAGAGTGGTCGAATGTGCCTCTTTGCTAAAGAGGTAAGGTCCATCAAAAGGCCTTCGAGGGTTCGAATCCCTCCGTCTCCGCAAAGAAAAATTTATTATTGGTGTGACCTGATTGCATACGTAAGAAGTGCGACCCAAGTACTAAGTTGCAAATAAAAAACACCAATAATCTATATTGGTGTTTTTCTTGTTTGTCTTTAATGTATACTAATTTCTACATCTTACTGTTGATAATATTTCTTGTCTTCTTTCCAAAATATCCCACCGCAGGTGTAATATTGTTCGCTTTCTGGAATTTTGCAAGAGCAGCGGCTGTGGCAGGACCGAAACGTTTATTTTCTAGACCTTTAGAACCAACCCCGGATTTAGCAACTGGGAATCCCGCTCTGTTTAGGAAGACTTGCAAGTAAAGAATGTCGGTATTTGATGAACCTACGGAATAGTCTTTGTTGAATCTAAAACCTGTTGGGATACCAGCAGAAATTAATTCTCTAGCAAGTGAGCTGTCAGTACTTTGAACAGTGTTGTTTGTGTTTGTAAATGAAGTACAAGCTTGACCGGTTGTGATGTTAAACTTTTGTCCTGGTAGACAAGTTTGAGTGTTGTTTACTGAAGTACAAGCTTGACCTGTTGTGATGTTAAACTTCTGTCCTGGTAGACAAGTTTGAGTGTTGTTTACAGGTGGTCTGTTGTTGTAGATGATGCTTACATCACCTCCACCACCACCTCCTCCGCCGCCACCACCGCCTCCTCCACCACTATTTGAAGAAGGAGGTGCAACAGGAGTGGCTGATGTAGAACTAGCCGACCCTTGACCTACCGCATTCACAGCACTTACTCTGAGATCATAACTTAAATTATTAGTAAGACCTGTAACTGTAGTTGTAGTTGTTGTTGAAACGTCATCCGAAAAAACAGTCCAAATTGAGTCTGAGCTCAGTTTGTATTCAATAACATAATCAGTAATAGCAGACGATCCATCAGATGTGGGAGCGCTCCAGGTTAAACCAACTTGAGCATTTCCTGCTGTTGCAGTTCCAATAGTTGGAGCACCTGGCACAGTTACTGGAGTGGCGGAATTTGATGCGCTAGAAGCCGAACTGGTTCCCACTGCATTGGTTGCTGTCACGGTGA
>Ga0114969_10004073_pt1 | contig 11629 bp, 3 predicted proteins | sample M_130807_MF_Meta_FD_87316 | JGI IMG/M metagenome (GOLD analysis project Ga0114969, IMG submission 87316) | Freshwater microbial communities from Lake Montjoie, Canada to study carbon cycling - M_130807_MF_MetaG | ecosystem: Environmental > Aquatic > Freshwater > Lake | place: Lake Montjoie...
CATTCGTGGCGGTCGAGATCGTAGAGGAATTCGACGGTGCCGGCATTGTCGTAGCGAATTTCGCGGGCCATGCGGGCGGCGGCGTCGCAGAGCTCGCGAACGATTTTTTCGGGCAGACCGAACGAAGGAGCGACCTCGACGATTTTTTGATGGCGACGCTGGACGGAGCAGTCGCGCTCGTGGAGGTGAATGACGTTGCCGTACTTGTCGCCGAGGATCTGGACCTCGATGTGTTTTGCGCGAGAGATGTATTTTTCGAGGAAGACGGCGGGATTGCCGAAGGCGCGGCCGGCTTCGCCCTGGGCTTCGTCGAGGAGATGGGCGAGATCGGCGGCTTTGTGGACGACGCGCATACCGCGACCGCCCCCGCCAAACGCGGCTTTGATGATGAGGGGGAAGCCAATCTGCTTCGCGGTCTTGAGGGCCTCGTCGCGATCGGTGATGGGCTCTTCGGTGCCGGGAAGAGTCGGCACGTTGATGCGTTGGGCGAGGGCACGGGCGGCGGTTTTGTCGCCCATCATCTCGAGCAACTCGGGGCGCGGCCCGACGAAGATGAGTCCGGCTTTTTCACAGGCGCGGGCGAAATTCGCGTTCTCGGAGAGGAAGCCGTAGCCGGGGTGGATGGCGTCAACGCCGTGCTCTTTGGCGGCAGCGACGATGCTATCGATGTCGAGGTAGGCGGCGACGGGGCCCTTGCCTTGGCCGACTTGGTAGGCCTCATCGGCCTTGTAACGATGGATGCAGAGGCGGTCTTCTTGCGCGAAGATTGCGACGGTGCGGAGATTCAACTCGGTGCCGGCGCGAAAAATTCGGACCGCGATCTCGCTGCGATTAGCGGCCATCAGCTTTTTGATGGGGCGCACGGCGGGCGCGGTGCGCGCGGATTTAACGGGGAGGGGCAGAGCGGTAGATTTGGCGGTGGGCATGGGGACAGGAGCTAGGTGAATTGCTACCTCGTTGCGTCGGTCGCAATGCCAAATCAGCGTAGAAAAAAATCCGACCTCGGGTAAAACGGGGGGATCGAACTCACGGTGTCTCGCGCCGGACCCGCTGCGGGACGGCGCGAGGAGCGACGCGGCTTATTTGCGATCGAGGAACGGAATGCGCAGCTGATCGAGGTTGGCCCTGAATGAGAGACTGTATTGCGTGCCGAAGGTACGGCGCGACGTATTGCGGCCACCTTGGTAGAAATTGCGCCACGAGTCGTTGGTGAGATTTGAGCCGGTGAGTTCGACGGCGTAGGTGCGGCTCAGGTTGAGCTTCACGCTGCCATCCCAGCGGGAGTGGCTGGACTCGAAGGTCGGGAGGAGATTGGTCGTCGAGGCGGCGGTGGTGATCGCCTCTGGGAAAATCGTGTTTCGGAGATTAATGGAGAAGAGCTGGCGTGGGAACGTGTAGGTGACGCCCCAGCTCGCGTTCCAGTCGTAGAAATTCGGAGCGAGGGGCTTGGTGAGGACCCCGGCGCGGTTGGGGGCTTCGCCCTTGGTGTTCCGGTTGTAGCTGCCGAAAACGTCCCAGCCGCGAGCGACTTCGGGCAGAAATTTCAAATACGCGGCCAAGCCTTGGCGGGCGGACGCCTCGAAGCCTTCGAACTGACCTTTGCCACCGTTGGCCTGGGAGATGAGATCGTAGTCGCCGTAGGCATTGTCGTAGGCGTCCTCCGCGCTGCCGCCGACAATGGTATCACGATCGTTGATGATGTAGTTCGTGATGGTCTTGCGAAACCAGCCGAGGGTCACGCTGCCGGCGGGGCGCGTGTAGAGTTCGAGATGCAGATCGAGATTGCGGGCGTAGGTCGGCGACAGCGCGGCGTTGTTCACTGAGACGGTGCGGGGCGTGGTGAGGTCGCTGACGGTCGTGGCGGGCAAGATACTTTGGACGCCGGGGCGGGACATGGAGCGGGTGAGGGCCGCGCGGAAAAGCAGGTCGGGAGAGAAACGATAGACCGTCTGAAGATTGGGGAAATAATCCACGTAGTCGCTCGTCACGCGCTGCGTCTGGGAGTAGAGAGCGAGCTGCTGGTCGAGTCCCGTGAGGCCGTTGCCAAGGGAGTTTTTGCGGAAGAGGCCGCGCAGGAAATTCTCCGTCTGTTCGCCGCGCACGCCCCCGGTGAGCGTGAGGCGGGAGCCGACCTTGACGGTGCCCGCGACGTAAACCGCGGTGATATCCTGCGCCATCGACTGGCTGTTCGTGAAACGGCGCGCGATATTGGCCGCCGCGATGTCCTGGATCGCGAGCGGGTATTTCTGCATGTAGTCGGCGACCTTGTACGGATCGAGGAGCGGGGGCTTGCGGATGCCGTAGAGGAATTTGTCGCCGTAGGTGTCGGCACCGTCGAAGAGCGAGGCGTTCAGCGCGTTCGGGCCGTCGTCAGCGGTGCCGGTGATGCCGTCCGGGCCGAGGAAGTTGAGGACGATCTGGCCGGCCTGTTTTTTGCGGTGAAGCTGGTAGAGGCTGGCGCCGGAGCGAAATTCGAAAGGGAAGCGGAGACTGGCGAAGTTGCGTTTAACGTCGAATTTCAGATTCCACGTGCGGTCATTTTGGAACCGCGGGGAGGTCTGGAGCGAGAGGCCTGTCGTGTTGGTATAACTACGGAGATCGTAGAGATCGGGACCCGCGGACTGCGTGAGGGTGAGGGGCGCGGGCGTGTCGGGGGAGGCGGTCATGCGCACGGTGACGCCCTGTGCGGCGACGAGGTTGAACTGCACCGACTGAATCATCGACGGCAGGTCGGTGACCTTTGAGTCGGACTTGGAATAGCTGGCGGAGCCGTCGAGTTTCCACGCGCCGATCTTGTGCTCGATGCTGCCGACGTAGCCGTAGCTGACGCCGATCTGATCGCTGTAGTCGTCGAAGACATCGACGCCGGTGTTACGCAGTGTGACGTCGGTGGTGGTGGAGGCGGGGTCGATCACACCGGGCTTCACGCGGAAGGTGTGGCTGCGGCTCTGGTTGACGAAGCCGTTGTAGGACGTCTTGAGTTTGAGCACGGTGTTCTGCCCGAGCTTGTAATCGCCGCCGAGCGAGAAGGTGCGGCGATTTTTCACCTGCGGGCCGTCCACGAGGGTGAACGTGTTGACGTTGTAGCGGGAGTTTTCCGTCACGGGGTTGGCGACGGTGCCGGCGACGAACGGCGAATAACCCATCGCGTAATTGTGCTGCGGGTTGATGACGTTGCTCTCGAAGTAGCTGAAGGTGAGGCCGAGGGTGTTATTGAAGAAGGCTTCGGAGTAGTTGAGGCCGCCGCCGGGTTTCAGGCGGCTCGTCGGACGGGCGCCGGGGCCGGGCACCTCGCCGAGGCGAAGCATCTCACTGTTGGCGGAGAGCGTGAAGGTCGTGCTGAAGCGCCGGCCTCTTTGTTGAAAAGCATTTTTCGTGACGGCGTTGATCACGCCGCCCGTCGAAGGTGCCATCCAAGGCGGCGGTGCCTTGAAAACTTCAATGGTCTCGATGTTGGAAATCGTCGCGGAGCTGAACTCGAAGGCGCGGCTGGAGGCGTCGGAGCTGCCGGTGCTCGAACGTGGCGGGGTGCCGGCGGCGGCGGGGATCTGGCCGTCGAAAGTGAAGAGCGTCGATTCTGGGTCTTGGCCGCGCATGGAGACGGTGCTGGCGTCGGCGTTGGAGAAGTTGACCTGCAGGCCGGGCACGTAGCGGAGAAATTCGCCGATATTGCCGTCGGGCACGATGCCGAGGGTGTCGGTGGAGATCGCTTGGATAAACACGTCGGATTTTTTCTGCTGGTTAATCGCGGCGGCGTTGCCCTCGGCCTCGGCGGCGACGGTGAAGGCACCGAGTTTGTAGATCCCTGAGGTGAGCGTGAAATCCTGAGCGGCCTTGGCGCCGGCAGAAACGGTCACGCGACGTCTCTCGGTGTCGAGGCCGGTGTAGGAGACGACGAGATCGTAGGTGCCGGCAGCGAGACCGGTGAGCGCATACGTGCCGTCGCGATCGGTGAGGACCGTGCGGTTGGTGCCGTCGATCTTGATCTCGGCCCGATCAAGAAAAAGACGCGTGCTCTGATTTGAAACGGCGCCTGCGATCGAGCCCGTGCCGGGCTGTGCACGGAGGCCGACGGGAGCGAAGGCAAGCGCGAGGAGGCAGAGCAACCCGGTGGCGAAGGCGCGCGTCCGCGAGGAAATTAAGGCGGAGAGACGGGAGGTCATAGTGTTGGTTAAACGAAGATTCGTCGGTGGTGGATGGCCGACCGAATACCAACGCAAGGCGTGGAAAAAAGAGCCAACGGTCCGCGCGTGGACAGTCCGACGAGGGCATCAACGGACGATGAATGGGCATCGGCGAGGGCGAGCCGGCTGAAAATTTGGCCGTGGCCCATCGTCGGCGCATCCGAAATGCGGGCGATTCGTCAGTCTGCGCACAGGTCCCGGTGCCGCACCTCGGCGCGCCCCGACGCTGGGTCGCAACGCTCACTTTTATGAAACACTCCCATTATTTCTTAACCGCTCTCGTGATCGGCCTCATGGCGCCGTCCGAGGTATTCGGCGCCGCCGTGTCGATTAATTGGCTGGATCACACTGCGCCGGGAGCCGGCACCGGTGTCAGCTTCGGGGTGCCGTGGCCGCAGGGGGCGGTGAAGAAGGACCCGACGTTTTCGCTCAGGGCGGCGGACGGGAAGACCTTGCCGGTGCAAACGTGGCCATTGGCCTATTGGCCGGACGGCTCGCTGAAGTGGAGCGGTCTGGCGACGGCGACGGGCGCGGGCGTGGCGGGGCCGTTTACTTTGGAGAGCGGGACGAGCGCGGCGACGGAGGGCGCGAAACTCACGCTCCAACAGAGCAACGGAGTAATCGAAATCGACACGGGTGCGATGAAGGCCCGGCTGCTCACAACCGGGGAAAATCTGATCGAGTCGCTCGCGGTGGGCGGACGCGAAGTGGCGCGCGCGGGGCAGCTCGTGTGTATCCTGCAGAATGGGCCCGACGTGGAGGAGGGCGCGATGCCGCGGCGCGATAAATTTCTGAGCAACGTGCACAAGGTCACGGTCGAGCAGACGGGGCCGGTCCGCGCGGTTGTTAAAGTGGAGGGAATGCACAAGGCGGTGAACGGTCCGCGCGAGTGGCTGCCGTTCAGCGTGCGGCTGTATTTTTATGCGGGGCAGGAGTCGATCCGCGTCGTGCACACGCTCGTGTTCGACGGCGATCAGCAGAAGGATTTTATTCGTGGCGTCGGCCTGACGTTTGCGGTGCCGATGCGCGAGCACGCTCACAACCGGCACGTGCGTTTCTCCGGCCCGGACGGCGGTCTCTGGGCCGAGCCCATCCAACCGGGCGGCGGCAACGTCGCCCAGGCTGCGGGCCAACGGATCGAGGGCGGACGTTTCTATGCCGACAATGAAAAGGAGCAGCACGCGATCTGGAGTGACTACACGCTGTCGCAGCCGACACCCGAGGGATTCACGATCACCAAGCGCACCAATCCGCAGAGCACCTGGGTGTTTGCGGATGCGGGCCGGCGGGCATCGGGGTTGGCCTTCGTCGGCGATGTCAGTGGCGGGCTCGCGATCAGCGTAAAAGATTTCTGGCAGTCGTTTCCCACGGGGCTGGAGATTCGTGACGCGGCGAAGGCGACGGCGCAGATGACCGCGTGGCTCTGGTCGCCGGAGGCACCGGCGATGGACATGCGGCACTACGACACCCGCGCGCACGGGCTCAACGCGACGTATGAGGACGTGCAGCCCGGGATGAGCGTGGCCTATGGCGTCGCGCGAACCAGCGAGTTGACGCTCTTTCCTGCGGGCGAGGTCCCGACGAAGGCGGCGATGGTGGCTATGGCGCGGGCGGGTGAGCGGCGACCGCTGCTGGTGGCGTCACCCGCGTATCTGCACTCGACGGGTGTATTCGGAGTGTGGAGCTTGCCGGACCGTTCGACGCCGTTGAAAAAGACCGTGGAAGACAAACTTGATTCCGTGTTGGCGTTTTATCAGCAGCAGGTGGACGAGCGTCATTGGTATGGCTTCTGGACCTTTGGTGACTACATCCACAGTTATAACAACGCGCAGCACGTCTGGTATTACGACTGGGGCGGGCACGCCTGGCAGAACACGGAGCTGGGAGTGCCGCTGTGGGTATGGACCAGTTTCCTGCGCACGGGCCGCGGGGATGTGTTTCGGATGGCGGAGGCACAGACGCGCAACACGAGCGAGACGAATGTCTATCACATCGGCCCGATGCAGGGCTTGGGTTCGCGGCACAACGTCGTGAAGTGGGGTGACGGTGCGAAGGAAGCACGCGTCAGCCAAGCGGCGCACTGGCGGCCTTATTATTATCTGACAACCGACGAGCGCACGGGCGACATTATGCGCGCGCAACTCACCGCCGATCTCGCCGCGGTGAAGCACGACCCGATGCGCCTCGCGCAACCGGTGCTCCCGCAGGACCCGAAATTCCCCGGCCGCATCCGCATCGGGCCGGACTGGTTTGCGCTCGCGGGCAATTGGATGACCGAGTGGGAACGTACTGGCGACAAGCAATGGCTCGACCGCATCAACGCGGGTGTCGATGCCATCCTCGCGATGCCGTATTGGATTCGCTCCGGAGTACGCAACGGCCTGAATCCCGACATTGGCGCCGGCAAAATCGGCCCGCTCAAGGGCGGCGGCAGCATGACCGTCGGCTACGATCCCGCCACGGGAAAACTCTTCCCGATTCCCGATCCCATCGTTGGCCAGCAGGTGCCGGTGAACTACAACCTCTCCACGATTCAAGGTGGGGCGCAGGTGATGTTTGAACTGGTGCCTTTGCTCGGTCGCGAAGATTGGAAGAAGGCCTGGTTGCAATATTGCCGCCTCGGCAGCGCGCCCGGCGACGTGCTCGACAAGGATCGCGCGACGGGTAACGAAGGCGCCGACGCGCAGTATGTCGAGACGGCGCAAGGCGGGCCGCGGCTCGCCGCCTATGCCTACGCGCAGACCAAGAATCCCGCGTATGCGCAGCGGGCGATCGCCGCGCTGAGCCGGGCCCGGGGAGCGACGCCGCGCCTCGTGAGCGGACCCGACTCGCTCAATCCGGTGCATGAATCGGCGGGCGTCTCCACGAACGACGCCGCGCAGACGAGCCTCACAGTCATCGAGATTCTCGCGCTGTGCGCAGACGCCCTGCCCAACGAGCTGCCACCCGCGCCCGAGAGCGGCGCCGGTGGTCGCGGGGGCCGGGGCGGGCGGGGCGGACCGCCGGCACCACCAGCGACCGGGAAATAGTAAATGCTCCGAAGTAAAGCCCCGAGGCATGCTCGGAAAATATTAACATCCGTGTGCGCGCGAACGTGCTGGCGAATCTTTCGCCCAACGTCGCGAGCACGCTCGCTCCCGCACTCTGCGACCAGCCTCGCGTGATAGTTTTATAAGTTCTCCCTGAAGTCCCACCGACGGTCGCGGAAAACCCGGCGGTCTCGGTGGTCCACCAGTCCCGCCAATGCAGAAGTAAGCGCGCCGATTGGCGACGGGGAGGTGCCGCACAGATGTAGCGAGGATCAACGGTGAAATTGAACGCAACGCGGTGGGGTATCTGCCGCGTTGACTGACTGTCCGGCTAAGCGGCGGGATTGCGCCACTTGCGCATGAACGCGTTGTTATCAGTGTCCCACCTCCATCGTTCGTCGTTTCTTACCCATCAACTGCGACCCCGCACCAAGGAAACCTGCGTCGTCGGCTCAGTCCTCACACGTTAACCAACCTCATGAACTCCCTCCTTGCTCCCCGTCCTACCCCGCGAGCGACGCTCGCGGCCGCCGTCAGTCTCTGCTCGCTCCTTTCTGTGTGGTCTTGGGCGCAAGCGCCCGTTGCATCCGGTGCCGCGCGCGCCGCGCAGGATCTCGCCCGCTACGACAAAAACAAAAACGGCCGGCTCGATGCCGATGAACTTGCCGCACAGCGGGCCGACGAGACGAAGGCCGCCCAAGCCGCGACGGCCAACCCGCCGACAGAGGGCGGGGACTCGGTGGTCGAGCTCTCGCCGTTTCAAGTGAACGCCGGGGCGGACAAAGGCTATCTCGCCTCGAACACCCTGTCGGGCACGCGCCTCAACTCGAAGCTGGAGGATCTCGGCGCCTCCATCACGGTCGTCACCAAGCAGCAGATGCTCGACACCGCCGTCCTCGATATCAACGACATCTTCCTCTACGAGGCGAACACCGAGGGCACGGGCAATTTCACCTCGTTCACGGTCGATCGTAACGGCGGCGTGAACGACAATATCCAGAGCGGTCCTCAGACGGCGAATCGCATCCGCGGCCTCGACACCGCGAACACGGCGCGGGGTAATTTCGCGAGCAATTCTTCCATCCCGATCGATCTCTACAACACGGAGGCGGTGGAGATTTCGCGCGGACCCAACGCCAATATTTTCGGTCTCGGGAACACGGCGGGTACAGTGAACATCATCGGCACGCAGGCAAATCTCACGCGGCCCATCTCCACGTTTACGGCCCGCATGGACAGCTATGGCGGCTACCGCACGAGCCTCGATCTGAACCGACCGATCATCCGCAACACACTCTCCGCGCGCGTTTCAGCGGTTTACGAATCAAAAGGCTTCAAGCGTGAGCCGGCGGCCGAGATGACGCGGCGCCAGCAGGGGGCGCTCACCTACAAACCGTTTGCGACGACGACGATTCGTGGGAGCTTTGAGGCCTACAACAACTACGCGCGCCGGCCGAATGCCGTCACGCCGCGCGATGCCGTTTCCTACTGGAATGCGGTCGGGCGTCCGACCTGGGACCCCACGACCCAGATCGTGACCTTCGCCAATGGCGCACGATCCGGACCGTTTACCGTGGCGCAAGATGGCAATCTCCCGCTCGGGCTGCTCGCCCAAGGCACGGGATTCTACAACCGCCCCAGTATTTACGTGGACAACGGCGACATTCGATTTTGGAGCGTGAATCGCACCAGCGCGATCCCGACGACGGGGGCGTTTGCCGGCATCGCGACACCGGACAATCTCACCACCAATCTGCGTTTTCTCGAGAGTGGCACAGATCTCCAACGCCTGCGCGGCACGCTATTCCCGCTCTTCGTGACGCCGAGCATCACCAGCAAATCGCTCTACGATTGGTCCTCGGTCAATTTCGTCGCGCCAAACTACAACAAGGACAAAGCCGATATCACCACGATTGAGATCGAGCAGGAATTTGTGCGGACCCCACACCACCTGCTGGCCGCGCGGGCCGGCTGGTTTCACGAGGATGTGGATAGCTACAGCCGCAACTTTATCGGCGGCACGAATGCGGTCCTCTACGTCGACGTGAACGAAAAACTCCTCGACGGCCGGGCCAATCCCTACTTTCTCCGTCCGTATCTCGCGGCCTCAGAACCCACGCTCTTTAACCGGCCGAACGTGAATGACATTCAGAGCGCGGATCTGGCTTATCAGCTCACGCCGGCCAACACGCCCCGCTGGCTGGGCTGGATCGGCCAACAGAAATTTGCGGCCCACGGCGAGACCCGCCGCATCGACACGGCGACCTTCCGCTATCGCGATGCGATCATCGACGATCATCCGTGGATTAATTTGCAGAATCGCACGGGGGTGACGGCGGCGCGCGCCTACTACAAATACTACGTCGGCGACAATCAGGGACAGAACATTGATACGGCTCCTCCGGCGGTCTATGGCCTCAGTGGCAAGTATCCGTTTACCTGGTTCAACGCGTTGACGAACCAGTGGGTCAACGAACCGTCCACGATCGGCGAAGCCGGCGTGACGCCGTCCAATCGGACGCGGCGCGAGATTCGCACGCTGTCCGCCACGACGCAAAATTTCTTCTTCGGAGATCGCATTGTCACGACCTTTGGTTTGCGCAAAGACAAGAATCGCAGCCGCGATTCGAACGGCGCGACGGTGGATGCGGCGACGGGTTTCTTGAACTACGACGCCCTCGATATCTGGGGCCCGTGGTTGGAAAAATCGGGCGAGACGAAAACCTCCGGCGTCGTGGTGAAACCGCTCGCTTGGTTGCGCGGCCATTTCAACAAGTCTGACAGTTTTCAACCCGCGACGACCCAGTACAATCTTTACGGCGAGGCCCTGCCCAATCCGACCGGCAAGGGCCGCGACTACGGGCTGTCTTTCGTGCTCCTCGACAGTCGCCTCAGCCTGAAGATCAGCCGCTACGATACGACGCAGTTCAATTCGCGCGGGGGAGATGCGGGCATTGTTGCCACGCGGGCGATCCGCATGGACACGGGCCGCAGCGGCAACGGAAACGATTCGTTTAATTTCGAGACCTGGGCGACGCTGGTATCAAACTCCCGATTCACCGCGCAGGGAATTATCCCCACGGCGGCGCAGACATCTGCGGCGGTGGCAAAGATCATGCAGTTGCCCGAAGGCTTCCTCGACACGCTGGTCGGCAAGAACATCGCGGAGACGTCCGATCAGGTGTCGAAAGGTCTCGAGCTGGAGCTGAACTTCAATCCCACGCGCAACTGGACCTTGAAGATGACGGGGGCCCAGCAGCAGACGATCGACAGCAACATTTCGCCGCGCCTGCAGCAGTTTCTCGATTCACGGCTCCCGGTTTGGCAAGGCGTGAAGGACGATGCCGGCGTCAATTGGTGGACCTCCGTAATCGGTAGCGGCGGTGCGCCTGTGAACTTCTACACGGGCAACGTCGCGGCGCCGCTCAAGCTGGCGATCGCCAACAATGGCAAACCCCGTTCGCAGGTGCGGGAGTGGCGCTTTAACGCGCTCACGAACTACACCTTCACGCAGGGGCGCCTGAAAAATTTTGGCGTGGGCGGGGCGATCCGCTGGGAGGATCAGGCGGCCATCGGCTTCCGCGGGGCCGCACCGGAGGCGGACGGCGTGGTGCGTTCGCTGGATGTGACGCGACCGATCTTCGACAAGGCCCGCGCCTACTTTGATCTCTCATCGAGCTACAATCTGCGTTTCGCCCACAACGCGATTCGCGCGCGGGTGCAGTTGAACGTGAGAAACATCTTTGAGCGGGGTCGCTTGCAGGCGGTGGCGGTGAATCCCGACGGGCAACCTTACGCCTATCGGATCATCGATCCCCGGCAGTTCATCCTCACGACGACGTTTGATTTGTGACCCGAGGTGGGCCGATCCGATGGTGGCACGCAGCCCGGACGGCGACCGGGTCTGCACCCGACGGTGGGGCGTATTCTCACGCGACGAGAGATGCTAGCCAGGCATCGTAGGCCGCCGATTTACAGGCGCTCCGAGTGTCCGCAAGTGGATGGCCGAACAAACTCAGAAACGATCGGATGAGCGCATTATTTCGGGCCGAAGATACTCGGGCCGAAGATCTCGATAACGGCGGCCCCAGGGCGAGGGCAGCAGCGAAAGCGGAGCCGGGCGCGGAGATGAGCGCAATGAGGACGGCTACACGGAAGCGAACGCGCCAGCGCGAGGTCAGCAGGAGCGTTGAACTACGGAGTCAGGCGGCGGCCGACAATGATGAGATCGCGGGCGACGCCGTCGAGGACAGCGACGCGCGGCAGATGCCCCCAACGGGAGAAACCGTGGGAGTCGAAGAGTGCGAGGCTGGGGGCGTTGTGGCCGAAAATGTAGCCAAGCAACGTGTGCAAGCCGAGGTCCGGACCGCGGCTGATAGCGGCTTCCAGCAAGCGGCGACCGTGACCCTGGCGGCG
>Ga0114969_10004075_pt1 | contig 11622 bp, 11 predicted proteins | sample M_130807_MF_Meta_FD_87316 | JGI IMG/M metagenome (GOLD analysis project Ga0114969, IMG submission 87316) | Freshwater microbial communities from Lake Montjoie, Canada to study carbon cycling - M_130807_MF_MetaG | ecosystem: Environmental > Aquatic > Freshwater > Lake | place: Lake Montjoie...
AAGGCCATACTGTGCACCAGTGGTAGCGCCGGTGAGAGAAGAACCTACACCCCAGAGGGCGGGTGCGTAGCCGGGTAAGCAAACATCACCACTGAAATCATCTAACATTGCTAATTTTTTCGCATCCGTGTCTACGCCCTTCCAAATCATTATCTTGCGACCATCTACGACAAGTTCCATCTGCGATTGTGGCGCAGCGTAAGCCAAATGGTAAGGATTTGCGGCGGTATTTGTAGCGGGGTCATAATCCAAAGACCAGTAGAAATTGCTCAAGTATTGATTAAAAAAGGCATTCAACCTGACTTGAAGTTGAATGGTGTTTCCGCTAGAATCAACCGTAGGGACAAAGAGGCGGTCACCAACGATTGTTGTGAAAACGAATTCACGGGCAGAATCGGCCGGTTCGCCAGTCAAACACTCATCAAGTGCTAAACAAGGGAAAGTGCTAAAAGTATAACCGCCAGCAATACCCGAGAGAATGGGGTCTTGTTCCCACTCAATCTGTAGAGTATAGCCTTCATCACAGATGTTTCGGGCACGGAGGTAAGACAAAGCAAAAGTAATATCTAGATAGGCTTGAATCTTTGTGGCATCACCTTTGCCTTGCTCTTCAGTCAGCTCAATTTGCGAAGAAGAAGGGGCAGTGACACTAACGCACATATTCTGCATTAGCTGCCGTGCTAAAGAATACTGCGAAGAATTTGACAAGTGTAACATTTTAATAGCCAGAAGATCCATCTGCTGTAATCTATCAATTTCAGAGCCAGCGAGCGACAATAGAGAGATTTTTTTTACGATTTGATATATGCCACGAGGACCAAAAAACACAGGCTGCTGTTGATTATTAAGTATATTGAAGTTGAGTAATCGCACTTTGGAAGCGTAGAACTTGAGGCCTTGTGGTATACGAAAAAAAGTTCTGTCCGCCGAAGATGAAGCCGGATCAATAAGTAATGTTCTGCTATCCATCTATATAAACTATTAATATATTTTATTTATAAATATATTGATAAAAGGGGGCAAGCCCCCTGACCCCCACTATAAATGGGGTGCTTGAGGGGTTTCCCCTCATACGGTGATGAAGCCAGACACATAGATAAAGCAGTCAGAGGGATTTTGAGAAGGATTCAATACGAGAGGAGGCTGAAGAATGACATTGACGGCTAAACGGTCATTGATACCAGTAGTAAAGCGACAGCCAATACCGAAAGCACCATTTTGTGATGTATAGACATTCATCAATGAATTCTTAATATCACCACCTAATGATTTCCAGTAATTTAATGCGAGCTCTCCATAAGTTTGAATCGGGAACCTGATAGGGTTATCTCCACCACTGACAGTGAACTCAATACGAGAACCAATATTTTCTAAACTAGGCACATATTCGCACGCATAATTATCGTAGGCATAATTGTTACGATGTGATTGTTGAATAAAAGAAAGCGAAACCGCATCATACACCGTAGGACTGGATACGGCGAATGAGGCGTTGCTTGATACGAGCGTTTGCGTGATTAAATTGACGGTTTGAAAAACAACGGGTTGCGCCATAGGTGATTCAATCGTTTCATACCATTGAAGTTGAAGATCCATAAAGTTGTATTGAAGAGCACCGATGTTGGCCTGAACATAGGCGGCACCTTTGGTAGAGTAAAGAGCTTCTACAGCGGAAGCCAAATTGAAAAGCATCTTCATTTGTGGAAAACGAGACTCGCCTAAATCGCCGGAGGATTTGTTGAGCGCACACTCGGGTTTGAAGCTGAAGGGGATAGACAAGGGAGTGTAGCCGCTGACGCCGGGTAGAGAAGGCGTATTAGGGGCAATCTCTGAACCTAGCAAGAGAACATCGTTCTGCGAACCGCACAATTCGGTAAGGCCAGCAGACGATGTATTTATGCCTTCAAGCGTATATTTTGACTGTTTCATCATAGAAGCCCATCGGGGATACATCGTGTTAACTTCTAAAGTTCTATCATTTACATAACACGTGCTGTTTCTCCAGAAACTGTGAACTCCTGCGTAGGGCGACATAAAGACACAATCATCTTTGGTAAGAGGCACAGCGGCCGTAGTGCCGGGCACGATTTTCTGGACATTGAGCCACCCGCTAATACGAAAAGAACCAGCTTTGACGGCACGGCCGGGTTGAAGTTTACAGGTAAAATCCACGATGTCGTTCGCACTATACGATGGCTTGATGTTGAGTGGTTTAACGCCGTTATATTTTAAAGCCATTTATATATACTACTTTTATAAAAAATTAGTAAATAATTTAATTTTAATCTCTCAAAATCGTGTGTTGCCCTTGCGAAAAATAGGAGTATTTGGAACAGGAAAAGCGGGGCGAACAGGCGCAGGCATAGGCACAATAGATTGCGGTGCACTGGCCGGCTTTGCTAAAGCGGCGGGCTTTGCTTCGGGTGCTTTTTCGGGTTCGGGTTCAGGCTTAATCTCTCGTTTGGCAGCTTTTTCTTTCTTTAGTTTTACAACTTCTTTGGTATTTTCATTTAAATCGGTAAGGAGTTCATTCATACGATCAAATTTTGTTCCATATTTTTTTTCAAATACTTCATCAATTTCTTTTTCTTTCATAGGCAAATCAACAGCTTTTCTTTTTGCTTCACGATTTTGTTTAACTGTTTCTCTCATAGTGGCTAGGCGGTCAAGCATTGCTAATTTTTTATTTTCGTCCATATCAGGCTTTTTACGAGGCTTTTTTGTTTTTTCGGCATTGACTAATAGGTTCATCAAATCTTCTTTTGAAAGTTTTTCCATTTATATATTATATCATTAATAAAAAAATTGAAAATAAAAAACACAATGATTATAAAATACAAAAATGATTAACCTTGTATATTATTCGGACGAATTGCGATGTTATAGAGACGGACAGGTTGAACGAAAATGGAAAAGAGGCGGGAAATGGAAAATTGTTAAAAACAACGCTAATATGGAAACGGGTTATAATCAAATAAGAATAGATGATACAATGGTATTGCGTCATCGGTTAATGGCATATTGCTTTCTAGGATTGCCAGAATTATTATTTGATAGAGAGATTGAAATTGATCATATTGATAGAAACCCTCTTAATAATAATGTTGGTAATTTGCGATTAGCCACCCGTCAAGAACAAAATTGGAATACTAAGGCTAAAGGGTATTCTTTGGATAAAAGAGATGGCAGATTTTATAGTGATATAATGGTAAATCACAAGAAAATTCATTTGGGTGGTTTTGATACGGCCGAAAAAGCCAGCGAAGCGTATCAAAAAGCCAAGAGCATATATCATCACATAAATTAATTAAATTTGCTTTAAAATCTGCTTATAAAAAAATATATTTCCGGGCACAATTCGTTTATTCATAGCAGTATCAGCATACATATTCATTTGAACGGTTGCGCCGCCGGGGTGCCCCATCGTGTATTCGGTTTCAGACACGGCCTTGTAGATTTTCAAGGGGTAGATAATAACAGGATCCGCCGTTTGTTCTACACCTTTAATGCCGATAGGCGAGCGCAAGATGTAATCAGAGTTGTTGAAGGTATCATTCATTCGGTCTAAATACAAACTGGAAGGATAGTAACTACGAAAGTTTGTCAAATAAATATCACGATTGGTTTGTTGCACTTGGTTGACATTGTAGCGGTAGTAAGAAACACCACGGGCAGTAGATATCAACGAACCAGTATCAGTTCCTACGGCATTCCACTGCGGTGTGAGTAGCATACAGTTATACACATTTTCTTCTAAAATAAACTGCCTAGCGTAGGTAGGTTGTGCTGTTTCAATGGTGGCTACTTCTACTTTCCAAGTGGAGTAGACAAAAGGCATAGGCATACGATTTTTTGGGTCAATGGAGTTTTGAAGCAACACCAACTCAAATTTATCTATTTGATACGAGAGATTGTTAAGCACAAAAGGAATAACAGGTTCTAGAGTTCCATTAGGTCCTCGGTAAAGATTTTGAATATTCCAGAGATATACCATTGCGCCTGTAGCGGCCACTTGTGTGAAGTTCTGGCCGTTCACTACATTGCCTGTCGGGTAGATGTTAGCGGCTTGAATAGAAGTATTGGCTTCACAACCGAGAGAAGTAAAAGTGATGACACGATTACCCGAACCATCAACATCACCGACATTGGTAATACGAGTGCCAGAGCCTTGTGTCGGGAGTTTCGTCAATTGATTGGAGAAAATCTGGCGAATGCTGGCTGATAGTTCATTGAGAACCACATCAGGCATAATGTGAGCACCCGTGGTAGCAGTGGCGGGAGCAGCACCAAGCATCTGGATACCAATATCAAATGTTCCGCCGGTAGGCACGCCGTTGATATCAACTAAACCGAGTGCTTTGAGTTGTGTAAAATCGGCAGTTGAAAAAGTAAGTTGATTGGCGGCCAAGGCAGTTTGAATCAAAGCAGGCGTAGCTGGCAATGTAACTGGCACAACTTCTTCCGCGGCCAACAAATCCATACCAAGAAAGGTAACAACATCATTGACAGTTCGGCCTACAACATTATCGTAGTAGAGAGAATCAATAGCAGCAAAAGTAATTGTAGGTGCGGCAATAGATTGAATAGAAGTCATGTAGACAAATTCAATTGGTTCTAAATTAGCGGCACCGGCGGTTGAACTAGTGATGGCGTATTTCAGTTTCATATAAGCGCCATCTACCAAGCCTAAAGCAGTCAATTGATCGGCGGTGTAAGTAGTAGACATCGTAAGTGAATTGATAGCGGCACCGGCGGCGGGTTGGTCAAACCATTGTTCGGCAGAGAACCAAAACCCTTCTTTCGGGTGTTGAATCATTGTGTTGCCGGAAATATCAGTAAAGAGATTGCTAGAAGGGGCAACGAACTGGCCGGGTGCAATAGGCGTAGAAGCCCAACTGCCGACATTCTGCGTGTAACCGTGTTCCGCCGGATTGAGGAACACTTCGGGCTTAATAGAACCAACAGTGTTGCCGCTGACATCGGGCACATTAATTTCTTGAAAATCACCTAAAGAAGTCACACGAAAGAGAGATTGTTTATCTTCCAACTCAAGGGTAATTTGAAGCCCATCGGTGGCAGCCAACTCAAAGTTAGAATGGCGGCAGACACCAAACAAATCACGAAGGAATATATGGACTTCGGTAGGGTTGTTGATGAAGGCCGACATAGAAGCGGGAAAAGAAGAACCGTGGCCGATTTGACACGACGAACCAGTAAGCAAGTTGCTGGCTTCTAAAGTTTCAAAATCGTTACACAATTGGTGCATTATAGTTTGTGTAAGGACATTGCTGAAATTCACTTCTTCCAATAATTCGTTACCTTTGTTGGCAAAAAGACGAGCCACACGAATAAGACAAGCAGGTGAATACGATTTATCGTTGTTACCGAAAGAAACACACAAGTTCTGCGCAATAAGTTGTCGCATAGTTGTTGCCGAAATCTGTGTGTTGGTGATTGCGTTTGTTAAAAAAACACGCATAGAGAGATACGATTGTGACAAATCGGTGCTTAATCCATCGGGCTGGATAAAGAAGTTCAACCTGTTGTAAGATGGTTGAAAAATTGCTTGCTCAACACTGCGCAACTTGATTTGACGAGAGATTGACATAGCCATTTATATAAACTATTAATATATTTTATTTATAAATATATCAATTAAAGGGGGCAAGCCTATTAAATACCCGATTGAAATCCTTGAGAAATGTTTGCCACCGTAGGCATAGCAACAGTGACGGGTTTGGCAGCCGAAGGGTGGTCAAATAAATCTTTAAAACCTTCATAGATTTGATAACCACCAAGCGCAAGGGCGGTAACTTCGCCGATGACAGGTAAAACAGATGAACCGATTTCAGCAGCAGTTTCGGCTACATCTGTAGTAGCACCTGTAAGAATTTTAGCGCCACTGCTAGTTGTATTAGCAATTGTATCGGCGACTTTTTGTGCTGCGCCGCCACCGGCCGTAAGGGCTTCATCTGCTAAAGCGCCACCTTTTGCCTGTGTCTGTGCTAAAGTATCTACTACTTCATTGGCTGCTTTTTGTCCTGTATTTACTACTTCATTGGCTGCTTTTTGTCCTGTATTTATTACTTGATTGGCTGCTTTTTGTCCCGCACTTACGACATCAGTTGCGGCATTTTGCGCTACGACGGCTGCTCGTTGAGCACCTTGTTGCACCGCCTCTAAAGCCACGCCACCTTGCGCTTGTAAATTTTGAATGACGGGTTGAATTGTTTCTTCTGGTGCACCGGCTAAATCACCTCTCAAGAAAGAAGGAGCATCTGGCGCACGAAGGCTTACGGCTGGCCTAGGAAAATCCGTTAATTCTACATCAGGTAAAGCAACTCTGGCTTCGGGCATCGTAGGCAATACTCTTACGGGTGCTGTATAACTTGCGCCAGTATAAACATCAGGTTGTAAACCACCCCTTGAATATAGAAATCCACGGCCAGCACCAGCAAGATTTTCAGGATCAGACTCTAATAATAATTGTTGTGGATTTCTAGCCGCTGATAAAGTATTACTAATCGTAGTTCTAGAAATAGTTTGTGTCAAAGGTGTTTCTAAAGCCGCAGGTATGTCTGGCACAATTGTTTCAGGTTGAACACCAGCGGCGGCACGCATTTCTGCTCTAGAGTAAGGCGTAAAGGGTGAAAAACCAGAGGCCGCACTACTAGCCGCACTACTAGCGGTAGATTGTAATTCAGCGGCCGTATTGCTAACCGTATTTCTAACAGTAGATTGTAAATCATTAGCAGCGGTATTAACAGTAGATTGTAATTCTTCAGCAGCTGTATTAGCAGTAGATTGTAATTCGTCAGCAGTTCTTGTAACCGTAGCAGGTATTTCGGTGGCGGCCGTATTGACAGTGGCTTGTATTTCATTCGCTGCGCCAGTGACAACTTCGGTTGCTTGATTAGCAGCACCAGTAACAGCCGCTCTTGTTTCATTAGCAGCAGCATTAACAGTAGTTTGTAATTCAGTAGCAGCGCCGCCGATGACATTAAGACCACGATTTGTAATATCAGAAGCTGTATTAACTAAATCTGTGCCAGTTGTTCGTAATTCGTTAGTAGTTTCACTTGCTAATGTTTTCACTTCTTCGGCACGAGCAGCAATTTTATTACCACCTTTTACTAAAGCGGCTTTAATGGCATCGGGTGCGGCCGCTACCGCATTTTTTACAGCAGAAATTCGTGAGAATAATTCTTTAGTTTGGCCTAGCAATTCAAAAGCGCCGAAAGCGATATCACCAAAACTAGAAGGGATTGCTGCTTGTAATTGTGCATTAATATTACCATAGTTTTGTAAAGCCGCATTGTTAGAGATTTGGTCGTCTGTGGCATTTTGTTGTATGGCCGCAAGAGAAGAACCGAAATTAGAAAAATCAGAGCGTGCCGCAAATAATTCGCTAGCCATTTATATATAAGGGATAAAATTAATATTGTTCTGTTCCTATAAGTAAGTTAAATGACATACTCAAGGCATCTAAACCTGTGCCCGTATCAGGGTCATAAACACGAAAAGAGAGAGATGATAAATTGATAGGGTAGGTAACATCAATATCTAGCCATTGGTAAGCCCTGCTATCATAAATATAAGCGCCTGTGCCAACCTGCGAAAATTCGGGGTGAAAATAACAAACAACATTATTACGCTCGCCGGGCTTACGACTTGTAGATGCTTGATAAGTTTGAAGCGGTAAATCTAGGATTTCAATAGCAATATCAAATGAAGAATTAACAATAGCCATATTGATAGAAGATTGGCATTGAAATGCCCCGAATGGGCTATTAGTCGGTGCGAGAATATTAAGACCGCCGGGCACATCAAGGCCTGCTCGTAAAGAACCAGCGTTAGACATATTAAAGCCAATAGTTCGGTTTTGCGTTCCATTTGAATCCGCATAAGCAAGATCAGGAGTCATTTCAGCAGCAATATTAATACCGGGCGAACTACTGACAATAGCAGTAGATGAACCTTGTGCTTGTAAATTATAATTTACGGTGTAATCAATAACGCCTAAAGCGCCGGCATTAGTAGTAGCAGAATTAAAGGTTTCGGTTTGTGTTCCATCGGCGTTTAATAAATAATAACGAAGAGCAAATTGTCCTGCGACTTGATAAATTTCGCAATAATATTGGTCACCAGCAACAACAGAGCGAGGAAAACTATTTATATCAACTTGTGTAGAAGCCGTATTATTTTGTAAAAATACTGCACCAGTAGCATCTTGTGAAATACCGTGAAGGTCACTAACATCGCCTACTAAACCCATAGACCAATCTGAACCATTAGCAACTGCTTCTGGCGCAGTAGGCATATTAAATTGAAAACGAGCCAAACAACCACCACCTTTTAATAAAGTAGTATTAAGACTTGCTTGTGTCATATCCCAGTTTCCGGTGTTCGTTGGATAATAAAATTGACCTATACCGGCTGTCATATTGTCAGTATCCATTGTAAGTGCTGCTAGGGATGAAGTCAAATACTGAATTTGAAAACTATTTGTAGTGGCAGTTGTAGTATTCGTAGTAGTTCCGCAAATCACTTTTAAACCTAAATCACGATAAACGGTTGGCGGCGTAGTAGCAGGAAGATAGCCTGTTTGATAAGCGGTGAAGGTATTGTTGCACCCCGTGGTTAGGTTATTCATCAATTCTAAAACATTCAAATACTTTTGGCCGGCTAGAGTAACAGTTGCTGCTTGAAAATTAGGGAAGTTCAAACCATAATAAAACTGAAAATTAGTATCTGGCAATGTAAAGTTATCGGCAATACCGTTGATAACCGCTGTGAATTTATCTAAAGCAATTTTGTTACCCGGTTTTACAATGATAGGTGCGGCGAAGTTGACAGTGAATGGCGCATTAGGCGTATAATTTTCATCAACAATGATTTTCAATTGAGTAGGCATTTATATATAAAACCAAATAAAAAAATATAAAGGTATTCTATAGAATGCCAATCTCTCAATTCAACAACTGGAATGCGCCTTTGGCCGGCTTTGGTTTTCCGGGTGATGTATTTAATGGTTCACCTGAACCGACAGGCACAGCTTCAGCTATCAGCGTAAATATTCTGTGTTCTACTCAAACGACACTAACGATACAACAATCATACAACACTTCTAATTTTTATTATCAACAACAGTATCAAATACAAGGCGGAGAATTATCCACGATTCAAATGCCTGTTGTTTTACCTTACTTTAGAGTAAATATATTGAATGATACAATGACAACACAAACTTATTGTAATATGAATACATCTCTCGTTCCACAACTCACACAGAGTGTTGATATCCGGCCATTAACATCGGCAACGGATAGTGTTTCTATTGGCAATTTCCCAGCCAATAACCAAATGACTACTACGGCTACACGGGCGGTCAGTTTCCTTGTTTTAAATACTTGGTATAGAGTTGCCACCGTAGGTAATACATCGGGTGCTGTATGGGCGGAGATTGGGGCTATTGTTGATGGCGAATCTGAACCGGCCATCGGTCGCCTCTTTAAATGTGCTTATGTGCCAAGTTCTGTTGCTGGTGAAGGCACTTGTTATGATGTAGAATATAATGATAATACCGTATCTAGTATTACAGGCACCGTATCTTTAGGAGCAGGAACCGAATCAGTCGGGACGGTTCGCATTCGTGATGCCTATGGCGACCCTATTCTTACAACCGCTGGAAACTTGATGGTAGGTATTAATAATATTTATACCGCAAACCCGCTTCATACGATTATAGACAGCGGGTCAGTCACCTTTACCGAAGCGTCCGCCTCGGTAGTCTCTCTATCAACTATAACGAACACACATCAAGATATTAAAAACTCCGCTGGAACTCTCAAATCTATTTTAATTACTTATGACAACGCAATAGCGGGTATAGTTGCTTATGTAAAACTCTATGATAATTTATCACCTACTGGCACCTCTACACCTAAAATTATTCTACCTGTTGTCAGCGGAACGACTATACAGTTTGACTGCCACAATTTAGCGTTTGCTACTGGCATTACTATTCGTAATGTAGACTCTTTTGGTAATAGTTCTAGCCCACCCTCAGGAACATTATATGCTACAGTTCTATACAATTAATTTAGTAGTAAGAGAGATTAATTCTGTCAGGGGTTGTCAGGGGTTGGCAGGGTTGTCAGGGGTTGTAAAGAGTTATATAGCACAGAAAACGAGTTAACGAAACTCATAACTCAGTTCTATAGACTTTTTAGTTTGCGCAAGGGGTGCCAACCCCTGACAACCCCTGACAACCCCTGTTTTTTTCTTTTAATAATAATATGAACCATCGGTTACAAACGGTTTATAATATTATTAGACTTTTAGAACATAAGCAAAAACATATTCCGGTAAATCCATTTGATATAAAGAAACCAGAAATACCGCTTGAGATAAAATATCCTTACGGCCAAAAATAACATCTCTCATAAATATAATGGATAAGTTAAGAAAGAAAGAAACCGTAAAAGCGAAAGCACCTGATGCGCACCTTTATCAACCACCAAAGAGTGAAAAGAAGGTAACCGACAAGGACTTGTTTATTCTAAAAACGAGAGATTTAAATAAAAAGTAATTATATAATGGATAGTGTGGCCGTAGCAGCGCTAATCATTAGTATTTTAAGTGCACTAGGCCATTTTGTAAAAGAGATTCATTTACAGAAATGTAAAGCTTGCTGTATAGAAAGCGATTGTCGTGAAAAGAAAACAAGCAAATCGTCATTGACGCCACCCGAAACACCTACAATCAATTCAACCGGATGTTGATATAATAATCTCTCATAATTATATAAACAATGCCACGACAACAAGCTTTTAGAACAGTAGAACAGAATAAAAAGTATTATGCGGAATCAGTGAAGCCAGTAGAGTATAATTATAATTACAAGTATATAGTTCAACCGCCTATTGTATTGCCAGTTCCACAAACCAAACGGATCCTAGCTATCCGTGGGTGGGGTGGTGGGTTCTAAAACGAGAGATTGCGCTTTATCAAAGAATTCTTTATTCATTTCAATACCAATATAATTGCGTTTTAGTTCTTGACAAACACGGCCACTATTACAAGAACCAAAAGTAGGATCTAACACAGTATCACCTTCATTAGAGTATCTCTCAATTAACCATTTGTAAAGTTCAAGTGGTTTGGCTGTTGGGTGATTAGATTTATGATTACTATTAGATACTTCAACGAGAGATTTAACGCATTTAGAATTTGTATCAATACGGTTATAATAAGCACCCTTTTTAGAAAAAACATAAATCATTTCGTGAGCGGCCATCGGTTTCTTGTTAGCCGAGAGAAAACCAACACCTCTCAATTTATTCCACACAATATCATAACGGAATTCTTTTTCATTGCTTTTTATCAAATCATATCCAAATCTTGTAGAACAAAAATGAATGCACGGCGTGTGTTCGTTCTTGCGTATGCGTTTTATTTGTTTCCAGAATAAATCTAAATCAAGTTTAATATCCCACGAACAACTAGCAATGATACCTTCTCTATTATTAGATCGGGTTGGATTATCAGCTCTCATTAGTTTTTTTTTACTATCGCCAGTTGTTAAACAGCCATAGGGTAAATCACAAATAATTAAATCAA
>Ga0114969_10004076_pt1 | contig 11622 bp, 9 predicted proteins | sample M_130807_MF_Meta_FD_87316 | JGI IMG/M metagenome (GOLD analysis project Ga0114969, IMG submission 87316) | Freshwater microbial communities from Lake Montjoie, Canada to study carbon cycling - M_130807_MF_MetaG | ecosystem: Environmental > Aquatic > Freshwater > Lake | place: Lake Montjoie...
CCGCCCATCTCCTTCGGCTTCACAATCGACACGCCGCCAATCTGCGAATTGCCGAGTCGGCCACCACCGCCACCTCGTCCCGGACCGCCCGTACGTGCGGGCTCCGGCGCCACGTATCCCGGAGGGGGCGGCAGAGCGCCCAGCAATCCGCAGCTGTTGTGCGTCGAGCTGTAGTTGAACTCCGAGCACGGATCCTTCGTGAGCGTGATCGAGCTCATGCCCGACTGCGAGCCCACATACATAAAGCCGGTCTCGGTGGCGACCGCAGCACCACTGTCGATGTTCACGCCACCGCTCGCGCCCGGCGCATACCACGAGCACTTGAGCGAACCGGCCGGCCCGTCGTTCGCCGAACCCGGAATGAAATACGGCCCCATGCGGCACGCCTTCGCCTGCGCCAGCGCAGCCGCCTTGATCTCCGGCGTGTAGTCGATCAGATCCGACTCAACGAGACCCTGCTGCGAATACGGCGCCGGCTTGCTGGGGATCGGCTGCGTGGGCGCGGTCTTCTCGCCTTTCACGTCGCTCTGCAACACCGGCGTCTCCGGCATCGGCCAGATCGGTTCGCCGGTTGCGCGATCGAACGTGTAGATCCAGCCCTGCTTGGTCGTCTGTGCCACGACCTTGCGCACGCGTCCGTTCACGGTGATGTCCATGAGGTTCGGCGACATCGGGTTGTCGTAGTCCCAGATGTCGTGATGCACCATCTGGAAGTGCCACTTGCGAAGGCCGGTCTTCACGTCAATTGCCACGAGGCTCGTGCCGAACAGATTGTCGCCCGGACGATGACCGCCGTATTCGTCCATCAGCGGCATGCCAACGGGAATGTAGACCAGACCCAGTTCCGGGTCCGCCGAGTAGGGCGCCCACGCGTCGTTCTTGCCGACGCCGTCAGTGTTGACCTTTGATCCATTCGTCCACGTATTCGCGCCGAATTCACCCGGCTGTGGAATCAGGTTGAATTTCCACAACTGCTTGCCCGTCCGCACGTCGAAACCGCGGATGTAGCCGGGAATATTGTGCAGCTTGTTCGGGTAGTAGCCGTGGATCGACGAGTTGCCGACGATGATGACGTCATTGACGATGATGGCCGGTGAACTCGCCGCGATCTGACCGTACGACGGGTCGATGCCCACCGTGCCATCGGCGCCCGTCTTGGTAACCGGATCCCACTTCTCGCCCGGCTTGGCTTTGCGATACGGCGCGTTGTCGCTGATCACGAGCGGACCTGTGTCGTCGACCGCGAGCGGCACGATCGGCAGGCCGAGGCCCTCCATCAGATCGACGACGCCGCCCTTGCCGAACGTCGCATCAGGGCGGCCGGTCTTGGCGTCGAGAGACACGAGGTGATATCCCGGCGTAATGGTCACAACGCGCTCGGCGGCGCGCCCGTCGTTCCAGTACGCGAGGCCGCGGCCGGCAAACTGACGCGGCGCCTTCTGCCAGCGGATCCCCTCTTCGAGGCGATACATCCACAGCGTCTCGCCGTTGGCCGGGTCGAGCGCCGTCGTCACACGTCGCGTCGTCGCCACGGTGAAGAGTCGGCCGCTCGCGTAGAGCGGCGTCGTGCGGTAGTACTCGTCTTCACCAAACGCGCCGGCGTTCCACTGCCACGCCACTTTCAACGAGTTGAAGTTGGACGCGTTGATCTGATCGAGCGGCGAGTACCGCGTGCTCCATGCATCGGCGCCCCAGTAGCGCCATTCGCCGGGCGCGTTGCCGCGTACCAACGCCGATGTCTGTCGCGCACTCAACTGAAACGCGCCGAGCGCAAATACGCCGACGATGACTGCACCGAATACCAACCGCCGAACCATGAAGGTCTCCTTCACTGCGTGTTGCTTACTGGGGGATGTCGATCACGATCTTCTTGAGCTGTTCCACATCGGTCGAGAGCTCCGTGCTGCCGGCCGCCAAATCATTGATCTTGAGCAGATACGCCATCACGTCCGCGCGTTCCTGGAGGGTGAGACTGCCTGGGCTGTCTTTCGGCATCGTCTCGGTCATGACGCGAAACAGTTCGGACATCAGCACACCGCGCCAGCGTTTCGCGAAAGCGTCGCCCGACTGCGAGCCGATGTTGTGACAGCCCTGACAGATGTTGCCGAAGACTTCACGTCCGCGTCCGGCCTGCTCCGCGGTGTAGACCCCGGCTGACGCTGGCTTGGGCGCGGGTCCGTCGACGGGCTGTTGTGCACGCGCCGACACCGCGAACGCGGCGGCCCAGGCCACAAACAGCAGCCCTCGCGCGGCGGCCGGCACAGACGGTCTTTTCGACACGGGCGGATTGTAGCAAAGCGCGCGCCCGAGGGATTCCGCTTGACCGCGCCGCGGTCGTCGTCGAGACTGGCGACCACACACGAGGCTCTCTGCCATGCGATTCCGACTTGTACTCGTTCTGTCTTCGATAGCCATTGCCGCGGCACCACTGGCCGCTCGTCAGGCGCCCAAGGGTGCTGCACCGTCACAGCCGGCGCCCGCCGCTGCCGCCGTCAAGCCGCTGGCGTTTGCCGTGGACAAACTCTGGCCCATGCCGCTCCCGAATCATTGGGTGTACGGCTCGATCACCGGCCTCGCGATCGACAGTCGCGATCACGTCTTTGTGGCGACGCGGCCGGGCTCGGTCGCCGCCGGGAACGAAGCGGGACTGATGTCGAATCCGCCGACCGCGGAGTATTGCTGCCTGGCGGCGCCGCCGATTCTCGAATTCGACGCGGCCGGCAAGCTGGTCGCCAGTTGGGGCGAGCCGAGCAAAGACAAGGCGTATGACTGGCCGGTTTCGACGGGCGGTATCGCGGTCGATGACAAGGGCAACATCTGGATCACGGCGGCGGGTGTGCCGGAGCCTGCGGCCGCCGCCGCTGGTGCGACGGGCGTCGTGCCGGGCGCGGCGCGCGCGGGCGGCGCAGCGGCACCTGCGGCGGCAGCGGCCGGGCGCGGGCGCGGCGAGACAGTGATTCCTGGTGCGGAAGGCGCGCCGGTTGCACCAGCGGGCCGCGGCAACGCAGGGCCACCGGCACCAGCCGACGCGCACATTCTCAAGTTCACGCGCGATGGCAAGTTCCTGATGCAGATTGGCAAGGCGGGCGCCACCGGTCCGCGCGACAGCAAGACGACGCTCGACAAGCCGGCGGATGTGTTTATCGATAACGCCGCGAGCGAACTCTACGTCGCCGATGGCGGTGCCAATCAGCGTGTGGTGGTGTTCGACGCCACGACCGGCGCGTTCAAGCGGCAGTGGACCGGACACGGCGGTGAGTTCCAGCGCATCAGCTCGATCACGGTGTCGAAGGATGGCCTCGTGTACGTCGGCGATCGTAAGGGCAACAGGGTGCAGGTCTTTAAGAAGGACGGCACCTTCGCGAAAGAACTCGAAGTGGCCAAGGGCACAACCGCCAACGGATCGGTGTGGGATGTCGGTCTCTCCAACGACGCGAAGCAGTCGTGGCTCTTTGTCGCCGATGGACAGAACTCCACCGTGCGCGTGTTCAATCGCGACACGCTGGCCCCGGCCGGCACGATCGGCGATGGTGGCCGATGGCCCGGTCGCTTCTATGCGGTCAACAATCTCGCCATGGATTCGAAGGGCAACCTCTTCACCGGCGAAGGCTACGAAGGCAAGCGCGTCCAGAAGTTCGTGAAGAAGTAGGTCGAGGACATCATGCTGAAAAAACTCTCACTCGCGATCTTCGCCGCCGCCTTCGTCGTCCTCACCGTGCCGACCACCGGCGCGCAGAGCGACCTGGTCATGGCGCCCAAATTCGAAGTCGATCCCGACTTCCCGAAGGAACTCCCGAAGCATTGGGTCACGGGCATGTCGGTCGGTGTCGCCGTGGATGAACAGGACCACGTGTGGATGGTCCATCGTCCACCGACGATTTCGCCCAACGAGCGCGGCGCGGATCAGGAGCCGCCCACCGGCGAGTGCTGCATGTCGGCGCCACCCGTGATGGAGTTCGATCAGACCGGCACACTACTTCGTCGCTGGGGTGGACAGGTTGCCGGTGCGCCGTACGAATGGCCGCTCTCGAATCACGGACTCTGGATCGACAAGAAAGGCATTGTGTGGATCGGCGCGAATCACAATCAGGATTCGCACATCCTGAAGTTCACCAAGGATGGCAAGTTCCTCGCGCAGTACGGCAAGGCCGGTGCGGCCACCAACAGCAACGATCCGGTGAACTTCGGCTCGCCCGCCAAGATCATGATCGACGACACGCGCAATGAGGCCTACATCGCCGACGGCTACCGCAACAAGCGCGTCGTCGTGATCGACACCGAGACCGGTGCACGCAAGCGTGCATGGGGCGCGTACGGCAATGTGCCCGACGATGCGAGCCTGGGGCGGTATGTACCGGGCGAAAAACCGACGCAGCAGTTTCGCGGGCCGGTGCATTGCGCCATGCTGTCGGCCGACGACCTCGTCTACGTGTGCGACCGCCAGAGCAACCGCGTGCAGGTCTTCACGCGCGAGGGCAAGTTCGTGAGCGAGATGATCATTGCTCCAAAGACCGGCGGCGACGGCTCGATCTGGGACATCGCCTTCTCGAAGGATCCAGCGCAGAAGTGGATGTTCATTGCCGACGGCAAGAACGAGCGCGTCTACATCGTGGACCGCAAGAAGATGGAGATGGTCTCGAGCTTCGGCGACGGTGGCCGCCAACCCGGCCAGTGGTTCGGTGCGCACTCCATCGCGATCGACTCAAAGGGCAACCTCTACACCGTCGAGACGTACGAAGGACGACGGCTGCAGAAGTTTGTCTACAAGGGCGAGCAGATGGTGCCGAGGTGGCAGGGAGTTCCCTGGCCGGTGAAGAAATAGCGGAGTTCAGAATTGAATTCGTAGCCGACGGGCTTCAGCCCGTCGGACAAGCGTTTGTGGTTTGTCGTAGGCCGGCCTGGTCTCGAAGGCCGGCGATCTTCCGAGCAGCGCGGGTCCTGCCGACCGGAGAATCCACCCACCGCTTCGCCTGGAATGCGGACTTGATGCTCACCGCGCCTTCGTCCCGAGATCGATTGGCCAGGTCTCTCAAAGAAGCATCTCGTGAAGAATCCCCCACGTTCAACAAGACTCTCACGCACCCACTGAACGAGGTTCCACCACTTCCGTGTCGATGGTGAGCTCTCAAGGCGCTCTTCATGCTGGCGCGGAAAGGCCATGGCTCGGATAGGCTACCGCCGCTGGCTTCAGGGTACCGATTACTCGTTGTAGCGAGCGGCCGGACCCATGACTCAATTGTCGCCTCTGAGCCAGGCCGCCAGCCGGGGCATTAGCGACTCAGAGAAGCCGACCGGCAACCATGTTTGATTGAGGAGCAAGTGATCGGCGTTCGTTAGCGTGATCGCGCCGACGTCTCGACCGGCGGCCCGCAAGGCATCGAGGCGTTGCTTGCTCAGGGTGACCGGAATGCTCCGATCCAGGTCGCCGAAGAACCATCGTCCTGGAGTGCGCGACGCGGTCAGAAACGGCAACGGATCAAATCCGCCCGGACGCGCGCCGGCGGCGGCGCGGTCGCCGGCTTCGATGGCGGCGCGGCTGCCGGATCCACCACCGCCGTCGCCGGCCACATCACTGAACGCATGTTCCTCATGCGTCGTCGCCACAGGACCTGAGAGAAACGCGATGCGAAACACGGACGGCTGCAGCGACGCGGCGACGGGAACGGTCCAGCCTCCCTGACTGAGGCCAAGCAGGCTGATCCGGCGGCTATCGATGTCTGGTTGCATCTGCAATGCCGCGACGGCGGCGGACGCATCGCGTCCCAGTTGGGTCAGATACTCGACGGTATCGTTGTCCTGAGGGATCACACCGTCCGAGGATCCGGTTCCGCGCTTGTCGTACACGAATACCGCCAGTCCTTCGCGCACCAGATGCCGTCCCCACACGGCATAGAAGTCGCGCGCCAGAAGAGCCGAGCCATGAACAATGATGACGACGGGCGGCCGATCGATGCCTTTGGGCAGCATCAGTGTGCCTGAAAGCCGTGCGCCATCCGATTCAAACGTCAGTTCGCTCCGATCCAGGCCGGCCATCCATGTGACGGTGTTTGCGATGCCGGCCACGATCGCGAGAGCGGCAACGATTCGGCTGGCCACCGCCAATCGCCGCACCACACCGCGCGAAAGATGCGAGGCCAACCACGACGTCGCGGCGCCCGCAACGGCGATCACGGCGAAGCCGCGGAGAATGGACCCATTCGCCGCCAGTAGCATTCGCGCGACATCGATGCGCGGATGAAGCGCCGCCGACGCGATCAGCAGCAGAAGAATTGAGAAGACCAACAGCCCCATGGCGATCGTGAGGCGCGCGTATTTCACGCCGTGTTTGACGGACCAAACGAGCGCCAGGTTGCTCGGCAACCTGCCGGTCGCCAGCCCTATCCACTCCGTGCTCGTGCGGAGGCGCTCGCCGCCTTCACGAGCTGCGTGAGACTCGCCTTGCGCAGATCCGCGGCGGTCCGGATGTGAACAAACTTGTGAACTTTGCCGGCCCCTTCCAGCAGGCGTTCGGGGTCGGGTAGCTTCGCGCCGTGCGCGAGGCCGAGCTTTACCCCGGACTTGCTCACCAGCAGAGTGCAGATCAGCCCCTTGTAGCCTGGCCCATACCCATAGCCAATCACTGGAGCCGACTCGTCGATCGACTCCTCGGCGCCGGGAAGCGCCTTCAGAAGAAACGTCCGGGCGGACTTCGCGAGCGCCTGCACGCTCGCCGGGCACCGCGCCAATAGATCGTCCAGATTCCGTTTCGTCACAGTGCCCTCAGCGCTGACTGCGGCCGGCCCTTACGTCGCGGCCGCCGCGCCGGCGATCACCGAGTCTTGCAGGCTCAGCGCGTTGAGCGCGACCATCGACGTGACGCCGGTGCCGAAGCCGCTCATCTCGTTGAGCCAGAGCGCCTCGCCCGTATTCGGGTCCAGGCGATAGATGTATCCGTCCACGGCCGCGATGAACTGCTGGTCGCCCGTCAGCATCAGCGTGACGTAGCCGACGCTGCTCTTCGGCGCGGCCCATTGCCACACGATGTCGCCGGTCGCGATGTCGAGCGCAGCAACTCGACTGCTAAAACCGACGAACACGAGCGATTCAACAGTAGCCATTACTTCCCTCCTCCAACCGGCAATGCGAACGCCACGATCGAACTGCCTGACGGCGCCCCGTTCTTCCCGCCGCCGCAGGCGATCACGACGTACTCGCGGCCGTTGAGCATGTAAACGGACGGCGTCGCGTTTCCCGCAGCTGGCAGCGTGGTTTCCCACAGCAGCTTGCCGGTCAGCTTGTCGTAGGCGTGAAACTTCTTGTCGAAGTTGGTGGCGCCGATGAACAAGAGCCCGCCGGCGGTGACGACCGGACCACCGTAGTTGTCGCTGCCGGTGTTGGTGATGCCCTTCGCGACCAGCGCCGGGAACTCGCCGAATGGAATCTTCCACCGCATCTTGCCAGAATTGAGGTCGATGGCGTTGAGCGTGCCCCAGGGCGGTGTGATCGCCGGATAGCCGTCAGGATCCTGAAAGATGGACTCGCCGTCGCTGCGGTACTTGAGGCGCGACGGGTCATTCGCGATGGCGGGATCACTGGCCTTGTCCTTGCCGGTCACGAGATACTCGACCAGATCGTTGATGTTCCGCGCACCCATGTCGGGGAACCCGGGCATGCGTCCCGTACCGAGCCGAATCAGCGCGGCGAGTTCGTCGCGGGTGTACTTCGTGCCGACATTCTCGAGGGAGGGGCCGGTCGCACCGCCCTTCTTGTCGTCGCGATGACATGTCGCACACTTACTCGCGTAGAGCGCCGTGTCGTTGTTGGGAATGAGCTTGATGATCCACGGCATCTCATTGGAGTTGACGTAGAGCAACCCGGTGGCCGGATCGAATGCGGCGCCGCCCCACTCCGCGCCGCCGTCAAAACCCGGGAACACGATCGTGCCCTCGCGCGACGGCGGCTCGTAGAAGCCACTCTTGTATTTCCTGAACCGCGCGAGCACGTCCGCGTGGGCCTCCGGCGTGCGCGTTGTCAGCATCGCTTCGGTCAGGCCCTGTCTCGCGAACGGCTCTGGCAAGGTTGGATACGGTTGTTCGGCCGCCAGATGTTCGCCATCGATCGACGAGCCCGGCACCGTCCGCATCTTGATGGGAAACAGCGGCGCGCCAGTCTTGCGGTCGAGCACGTAGGTGTAGCCGTACTTCGTGATCTGCGCCACGGCCTCAACATCGCGGCCGTTTCGCTGCACCGTCACCAGGTTCGGCGATGCCGGAAAGTCCCAGTCCCAGACGTCGTGGCGGACTCCCTGAAAGTGCCAGACGCGTTTGCCGGTGCGCGCATCGAGGGCCAGCACACAGTCCGAAAAGAGATTGTCACCCTGGCGCGTGACGCCGTAGAAGTCGAACGACGCGGAACCGGTCGCCGCGAACACCATCGCGTTCTTCGCATCGACCGTGACGCCGGCCCACGCATTCGCGCCACCCGCCATCGTGTACGCGTCCTTGGGCCACGTGTCGTAGCCGAACTCGCCGGGTTTCGGAATTGTGTGAAAGATCCAGCGCACCTTGCCGGTGTTCACATCAAATGCACGAATGTGTCCGGGCGATCCGGGCAATGTCTCCGGCACCGACGTGCCCATGATGATGGTGTCTTCGAAGATCGATCCGGGCGTGCTGGCGCTCACGCTGAGCCCGGCCGCAGGCTGATCAAGCCCCTCACGCAGATCGATCCGACCGGCCGTGCCGAATGACGGAATCGGCTGCCCCGTCTTCTTGTCGAGTGCGTACAGAAAGCTCCGATAGCTCACGAAGACGCGATCCTTATTCACCGTGACGCCGCGATGACGAAACCTCGGCGACGTCGCAGCGCCACCACTCGGATCAAACTTCCAGATCTCGGCACCGGTCGCGGCATCCACCGCCACCACCTTCAACGTCGGCGTCGTCGCATACAGCACGCCGTCAACGACGATGGGGTTGCTTTGCATCTCAGACGCGGTGAAGGCGTCGTGCGAGTCGTAGGTCCACGCGACCTGCAACTGGGCGACATTGTTCGTATTGATCTGCGAGAGCGACGAGTAGCGGATGTTGTCAGCGCCGCCGTTCTGAAGCCAGCCAACATCCTGAGTGCCCTGCTGAGTCACCGCCGCGACCCAGGCAATTGACGCGACGACGATCACTGTGCGCATGGCCGGATTGTAGGGAAGAGCCGGGTCAAAAGCTATCAACCGTGAATCCGGGTTTGCTCTCTACGCCGCCGCCTCTGTCTTCTTCGCCAGCACTTCTCCGAAGACGACGACGGCCTTCTGCATTTCTTCCATCGTGCCGAAGGAGATGCGGCAGTGGGTCTTTTCGTAGGGCGGAAAGTCGCGGCCGACTTTGATGCCCTTCGCGGCACAGGCGTCGCGGAAGTCTTTGGCAGGGCGGCCGAGGTTCACGAACATGAAGTTCGCTTGCGAGTCGGCGGGCTTCATGCCGTGGTCCATGAACCACTTCATCGTGAAGTCGCGCGCGGCGGTGTTGCGGGCGCGCTCGGCGGCGATGAAACCGGGATCCTGCGAGATCGCGGCGATGCCGGCCTGCATCGCGATGACATTCAGTGAGCTGTTGCCGGTCGCGGCGTCGAGGTCTTGCATCTTCTTGATCGTATCGACGTGCCCGATCGCGTAGCCCAGACGCAGACCGGCCATGCCGTACGCCTTCGAGAACGTCCGCGCGACGATGATGCGGGGATCTTCGACGGCCATCGGCACGTGTGTCGCGTGATCCGGATCAGTGACGTAGTCGAAGTACGCCTCGTCGATCAGGATCGTGGTCTCTGGCGAGATGCGGTTCACACGCGAGATGTAGTCGCGGGTGGCCCGGGCGCCGACGTACGTCGACACCGGGTTGTTGGGATTGCAATAGAAGACCATGCCAGCGCCACGCGATGCGTCTGCGAGTTTGTCGAGATCCATCTTGAGATCGGGACCGAGCGGCACGGCACGCACGGGATGGCCCATCATGTCGGCGTATCCGGCGCACTCTTCGTACGCGGGAATCGTCGCCACAAGCGCTTTCGTTGGCCCGGTGAACAGATGCGTTGATGAACGCAGCAGCTGTGTGGAGCCGCAGCCGAGTGCGACGTTCTCCGGCTTGACGCCGAACTTCTTCGCGATGGCGTCGGTCAATGCGCCCGCGGCGTTCGAGTAGCGGCCCGCCGGGCCTCCGCTCGCACCAAACGCGGCTTTGACCGCATCGAGCACAACCTTGCCGGGCCCGACGGGGTTCTCGTTACTCGACAGAATGATCGGTGACGCAGCGGCCGAACCTGGCGTCGCCTGCATCGCGGCCAGCTCTGGCCACAGCCCACCCTCCAGCCCGCGTCCTGCAATCCACGCGCCCGCCGCACCGGCGCCCATCGTCTGTACGAATCGTCGTCTATTGAGCGCCATGGCTAGCTCCGTCCCTTTCCAGCGTTCGACGGCGCGAGTGGCCGCAGGATGTCGCGAAACACGTCCACGGCCTTTGTCATCTCGGCCATGGTGCCGATGGAGATCCGCGCGTGTGAGTTTTCAAACGGTGGGAAGTCGCGGCCGATGATCACGCCCTTCAGCGCGCAGGCGTCCCGGAAGCCCTGCGCTGGACGGCCGATGTCGACAAAGAGAAAGTTCGCTTGGGATGCGGTCGGCTTGCACCCCATGTCAACGAAGGCCTTCATGGTGAAGTCGCGCACGGCCGTGTTACGCGCGCGTTCGTCGTCGATATGTTTCTGATCAGCGAGGGCCACGAGTGCCGCGCCAACCGTGAAGACGCTTAGCGTCATCGGCATGCGCAGCCGTTCGAGCGGCTTGATGGTGTCGGGCTGTCCGATCGCGTATCCGACGCGCATGCCCGCCATGCCGTACGCCTTCGAGAACGTGCGCGCGACAAAGACATTCGGCATCGAGAGTGCGAGCGGGATGGCCGTCTGGTACGCCGGATCGGTGACGTAGTCGTGATACGCCTCGTCGATAAAGATGACCGTATCGGGCGACACGCGCCGCACACGTTCGACGAAGTCCGTGATGGTCTTGATGCCATGCACGGTGGCCGTTGGGTTGTTCGGATTGTTGACGAACACGAGACCCGCGCCGCGAACCGTCGCGAGCATGCTTTCGAGGTCGAGTTTGAGGGCGCTATCGACCTTGGCTTCGACCACGGGATGCTTCAGCGCGCGGGCAACCTTGGTGCAGTTCTCAAATGTCGGCGCGGCCGTCACCAGGTGGCGATAGGGCGACGTGAACGCGCGGACGGCGTTGCGCAAGAGCTCCTGCGAACCCACCGCGAGCACGACGTTCTCTGGCTTCACTTGTTGTTTCGCGGCAATCGCCGCAGTGAGGTTGCCCTCGTTCGCGCTCAGGTTGTTGAACGGATATCGGCCGACCTCGCCGAAGCGCGACATCATCGCATCGACGACGGCCTTTCCGGGGCCCAGCGGATTCTCGTTGCTGCTGATCCGAATCTCGACGACGCCGGGAGGCGCGCTCGGCAACGGCGCTCGCGCCGTGGCGCTTTGCGCGTCACCACCGGACAACACGGCAAACAACCCTCGGCGCGAAACGCTCATACTCCCCCTCCGGAGACCGTGATGATACGCCTGTTCAGCGGTTCCGCCGGGCTAAAG
>Ga0114969_10004077_pt1 | contig 11619 bp, 9 predicted proteins | sample M_130807_MF_Meta_FD_87316 | JGI IMG/M metagenome (GOLD analysis project Ga0114969, IMG submission 87316) | Freshwater microbial communities from Lake Montjoie, Canada to study carbon cycling - M_130807_MF_MetaG | ecosystem: Environmental > Aquatic > Freshwater > Lake | place: Lake Montjoie...
CCCGCGAATGGCCGCGAGGTACTGCGCCAACGCAAACGCATGCTCGCCGCCCGCCAGTTGATGCACGGGATGGTTCTGCAGAAAGCGCGCGAGGTCCTCGGGCGTGTCGGCCACGTGCTCGCGGCACGCGATGAAGAGGCCGCCGGGCTTGAGCACGCGGCAGCACTGTCTCAGCACTTCGTTCAAATCGTGCGCGTGATGCAGGACCTGGCGCACGTAGACGATGTCCGCGCAGGCGTCGGGCAGCGCGAGATTCTCACCGAAGCTGTCGACGGCTTCGATCGGCAAGCCCCCGGCGAGACGCGCCAGTGCGCCGCGACCGACTTCGCCACTTAGATCCGGTTCGATCGCCCAGACACGGGCGGCACCCGACTTGGCGAATGCGTAGGACGCGATGCCGGTACCGGCGCCAAGATCGACCACCGCGGCGCCACGAATGCGATCGCCTAACAACCTTTTGACCTCGACAAATTCGCCAGATGCCAGGAAGCGCTCTGCCGAGTCGACGACGTCAGGGCCCAGATACGCATCGCGCACAAGACTCGCGTGCTGCGGGTCGTTGCGCAGTTTCAGGATGGCCTCATCAAGCGTCATCAACGCCATGTCAGGCCACCTCAGTCGTCAGCCCGCCGCGAGCAAACCAGCGACGCAAGTAGAACCACATGGGAATCAGGATGAAGATGACTTGCGACAAGACCGAACCCCAGACGACGCCGGACAGACCAACGCGGCGCGTCAACATGATCGAGAACACCACGTTCGCGATCATCATCAGCACCGCACAGATCACTTGAAACCGGAGGATGCCCGCGCCATTGAGAAAGGCGCCGAGCGATCCGCTCACCGCACCGACGACGGCCCACGCGCCCATGGCGAACAGCACCAGATAGGTCGGCATGACGGCCGCGGCATCGATGCCCATCCACCACGAGATGAATGGTCGGCCGATCAGCACGAGCCCCAGCGACACGACGCCGGACACGGCGAAACTGCCCCACATCGATCGAGTCAGCGCACGCTTCGCCCACGACAGATCGCCTCGCGCGACCGATTCGCCGTATGCGGGCCAGAGCGCGTTGGCGGCAAACCCGAGAATCACGGGCATCAACTGAAAGAGCTTCATCGGCACCGCATATCGTGCCGCAGCGTCTGTGCCCAGCATCTGCGTCAGAATCATCGCGTCGGACTGATACGCCACCGCTCCGGCAATTTGCAGGATGAAGAAGTACCCGCCCGTTCGCATGACCCGTGTCGAGGCGGCGCGAGTGGCGGCGCGCCAACGGGGTCGCAGCCAGACGTAGTGGCGACTGAAGAGTACAACGGCATTGACGACCTGCACGATCGCCGGTACCGCGACCATGCCGAACACCAGCCACGTCAGGCTCACCTTCCAATAGACGCCCAGCACAACCGCGGCAAAAGCGCAGAGATTGCCGACGGTGACCCACGCGCTGTCGATGAAGCCTTCCTGATAGCCCATCCGAATGCGCTGCACGACACCCAGCGGCATCGACACGAGGAAGCTCGCCACAAACACGGCCACGGCAGGCCCCGCCTCGAGCGCGGCCAGTGTGCCGGCCGGCACATTGAAGACGGTCGGCCACGGGATAAACGGATAGCACACCGCAAAACCCAGCCCCGCCAGCGCGGCGATTCCGGTGAGTGCAAAGAACGCGCTCGACACGTAGTTGGCAGCCGCCGTGCGATCGCCGCGACCGTGGGCATCAGAGATCGCATTGAGCAACCCATTGCCGATGCCAAGATCTGCGAACGAAAACATGGCAATGGTGGAACTGATGACGACCCACATGCCGTATCGATCGGTCCCGAGATAATGCAGCGTCATCTTGACGGTGATGAACGACGTCAAGATCTGGAGACCTCGAGCGGCAAACGCCGCCAGCGTGCCGAGCGCCGCTCGGCGGTAGCGCTCTTGCGATCGACCGCGTTCACTCGAGTCGTCGAACGCGTCGAACCGCAGCAGCGAACGCCCTTTGCGGACCCACGCGCGTCCGTCGGCGATCAGCGACATCTACGCAAGGCTCCGATAGACGGCCAGCGTCTCATCGGCGCAGCGTTGCCAGGTGAATGTCGCGGCATGCGCAATGCCCGCGGTTGTCAGCTCGGTCCGCCGCGCCTCGTCAAACGCCACCCGCTCGAGTCCGGCGCAGATGGATTCGACGAACGCCGGATCGACGACTTCTCCGGCATTGACCACCACCTCGGCGAGCGATCCGCCGTGCGTGGTGACGACCGGACACCCGAGCGTCATGGCCTCGAGGGGAATCAACCCGAAGCCTTCATAGAACGACGGGTAGACGCAGAGACGGGCGCGGCGGTACAGATCCGCGAGCCCGCGATCGTCGCCGTCGCGTTGCACCATCCGAGCTTCAGGAATCCCGAGTTGAGCGGCCAGCCCCCGCTCTCCGGCGGTGAACGGTCCCCCGCCAAACGCCACGAGCGTCAGTGACTTCAACAGGCGCGGCGACATCGCGAATGCTCGCAGCAGCCCGTCAAAGTTCTTGTAGGTGTCGCGACTGCCGACAAACAACATGTACGGCGGCAGATCATCCGCGAGCCCTGCAGGCGCTGGCCATTCACCAAGCGCGCGGCATCCGAGATGCACCACCGTCGTCTTCGTCTCCGCGATCGGAATCAGTTTCAGCAAATCGATTTGCGACTGCTTCGACGACACCAGGACGTGGTCCGCGCGCTCGATCGCTGCCCGCTTCACGTCGACGAATGCCTGCGACGTGCGGCCGTCGGGGAGCAGGATCAGTTCATCGATCATGTCCTGAACCGTGAGCACTCGCCGGGCCGACTTGAGCGGCAGCGGATCGGCTTCAAAGAACGTCTCGTGAAACACGTCAGGTTCGGCGCGACCCAAATACCACCGCGACACACGCTGATTGACGCGACGACGCCACGAGGCTTCCCGCGCCTTGAGTCCAGTGCCGGCGACGAGTGACGACAGTCGGTCATAGGCGGCGAAGGACGGTGAGAGCAGATCTCGGTATGACTGCTGGAGATTCGTCGTAACGAACGCAGGCGCGAGGATCTCGACCTGCTCCACTCGGCTCAGGTGGCGCGCGAGCTCGAGAAAATACCGGGAGATGCCGCCCTGGACCTGTGAAGAAAAGATCTGATAGTCGAACGTGATCTTCAGCGATCGCCCCACGTGAAGCCGCGATCCTTGGGGACGATTCGGCGCAGTGTGTAGATGTCGGTCTGGCGGAGCGCGTCGGCGTGATCCTGCAGCGACTCCCACGGATCCCACTGCGCCGAAAGCAGCTTGCCGCTGATGCCATCACTCGCCGGGGAGCCGAGGTACACGGCCAGCGCCGCGCCGATCTCGAGCGGCGTGCTGCCCTGATCCTTCAACTTCGCCATCCGGTTGTAGAAGTCGCGGCCGACCTGATCCGGATCGTTCGCAAGCAACTGATCGAGCAAGCGCGTCTTTAGGGCACCTGGCGCAATCGCGTTGATGTCGATGCCGAAGTCCTTGGTCTCAAGCGCGAGGCTCTCTGCGAATCGCACGATCGCCGCTTTCGACGCGGCGTAGGCGCTGATGTTGGCGAGCGGTTGGGTGGCGCCGCCACCCGACAACTGCACGATCTTGCCGTAGCGATGCGCTTTGAAGTGCGCGACGAGCGCGCGACAGCACAGCACTGAGCCCATGAGATTGATCTCAATGGCGCGGACCCACTCGGCCCAGTCCACGTCTTCAATCGGGCCCATGGGTCCGTAGATGCCGGCATTGTTCACGAGCACGTGCACCTGCGGAAACAGGGCAAACGCCGTCTCGGCGAGTCGTTGCACATCCGCAACATTCGACACGTCGGCTGCGACCACTTCCACACGCTGTTCAGGCATCGCAAGGGACATCAACTCTGCCCGCACGTCCTGAATCAACTGGCCGTCTCGCGCGCACAAGAGCACGTTCGCGCCGGCGGCCACGTAGGCCTCAGCGATGGCGCGCCCCAACCCCTGGCTCGCCCCCGTGATGATCGCGTTTCGGCCGGTCAGCGTCATGGTCACTTCGCTCCCTGCCCCACCGTCACGTAGCGCACCCGCGGATCCGCGCCGAGCGAAACGGCGAGAAAGCGCGCGGCATCCAGCACAACAGGTTGGTCGATGACATCTACCAATTGCGCGGCCGTGATGTTTCGGTAGTCAGGCCACGGTGTCGCCACGACCAGCGCCGACGCACCCTTCGCGGCGTCGAGTGCCGTCGGTGCCAACTGCAGCCACGAGAGATCCGGTGGCAACTCGGTGACCGCGGGATCATGCGCAGAGACAATGGCGCCCTCGTCGTGGAGACGTTTGCACAGTTCGACGGCGCTCGAACGACGCAGCGTGTTCGTGCCCGGCTTGTACGTGAGCCCCCACACGGCGATGCGTCGCTCACGCAGGTCACCCAGTTCGAGCTTCAATCGTTGCGCGGCCCACTGCTTGTGCGCGTCGTTGCTGGTACGCGCCGCTGCCAGCAGCCGCGCCGGCCGCTGATGCTGCTCGGCCAATTGCGAGAGGAACATGAGATCGCGCGCGAGTGTGCCGCCAGCGAACGCCGCACCCGGCCCCAGATACGCCCCCGGGCCAATGCGCGACTCTGACTTCAGCCCACGTTCCACTTCCTTGGCGTCCGCTCCGGTGACCTCGCAGAGCATCGCGATCTCATTCGCAAACGTCACGCACGTGGCGAGAAACGCATTGAGCGCATGCTTGGTCATCTCGGCCGACTCGACCGACATCCATTCGATGCGCGACGTGAACGGCGCCAGCAACGCCACGACACGACCGCGATCGCCGTCATCGCGCAGACCGACGACCACACGATCCGGTTGCTGAAACACCGCGAGCGCCTTGCCCAACCGCAGGTTCTCCGGCGAGTAGCCGAACGTCACTCGCGCACCCGGCCGGGTGGTCGCCAGCAGCTGTTCGAGTCGCGCGATCGATCCGACGGGCATCTGCGACGACACCAACACCAGGGCACCGTCACCAAGCTCTGGCAGGACACGACCGACTTGGGCCACGACAAAATCCACGTCGGCCCGATCGTCGTTATCGACCGGCGTGTCGTACGTCACCCAGACAATCTCGCGATCCGCCACCGCCGTCGGATCGTCAGAGAACGACAGACGCCCGGCCGCCATGCTGGTGGCAATCGCGTCGTCGAGACCCGGTTCAAACACAGGGGCTTTGCCCGATCGAAGGCCGCGAATCGTGTCGGCGTCGAAGTCGACGCCAACGACATCGTGCCCGCCGACCGCGAGACTCGCGGCCGTGACCGATCCCAGATGCCACAGACCAACAACGGCGACTTTCATTTGTGATCGTCCTGCAGCCAGAGGTTCTGGCTCAAGTACTCGAGCGTCTTCACCACACCCTGCTGAATCGTGAGCTTCGGCGTCCAGCCAAGCGCGCGGATGCGCGAACAATCGAGCTCAATCAGTGGACTGTCGCCGATCCAGCCACGTTCGCCGCCGGTGTAGTTCAACGTCGGCGAAATCCCGAGGTGCGCCGTGATCCATCCGATGGAGTCGACGACGCGGCATGACTGATCGGTGCCGAGGTTGAAGATGTTCACTTTGTCGTGGCTGTGATCAATCGCCACCTGCATGGCGTCGAGACAGTCCTGCACGTAGAGGTACGACTTGCGCTGCTGCCCGTTGCCGAGCACACGCAGTTCGTGTGGATTCTGGCGCAGGCGCTGAAAGAAATCGAACACGTGCCCGTGCGAGTAGCGCTCGCCGAGCAATGACACGAACCGAAAGATGTACGCCTGAAAGCCGAACCCCTCGCAGTAGGCCGCGATCAAGCCTTCACCGGCGAGCTTCGATGCGCCGTAGAGCGACGTCTGCACCGGAAACGGCGCATCCTCAGGCGTGGGAAACACTTCCGGTTCGCCGTAGATCGATCCGGTCGAAGAGAACGCCATCCGGCGAATGCCGTTCGCGCGCATGGCTTCGAGCACGTTGTAGGTCGCAATCGTGTTCTGCTCGAGATCCTTGCGTGGATGCTCCGTGCCCCGTCGCACATCGGCGTTCGCCGCGAGGTGATAGACAAACTCGGCGCCCTGAAACGCGCGCGTCAGCGCGTCGGGATCGGTCGTGTCGCCGTCCACCATCGTGAAGTTGAGCGAGGTGCGCGCCGGCGCGAGAAACTCGGTCCGCCCCGTTGAGAAGTTGTCGAAGGCCACGACGTGATGACCACGCGCGAGCAGGAAGTCCACAAGGTTGCTGCCGATGAAACCGGCACCGCCCGTTACAACGATTCGCATAGTGTGTGTGAGGGAGCCTGCGCAAAGAGCGGAAACGCGGCGTAGCGAACAGGCGTCAGGAGCCTGAGCCGCCCACGACGGCAAAGATGGTCTTGAGAAGAATGCGGCAGTCGAGCCACAGCGACCAGTTGTCGATGTACTCGAAATCCATCCGCACCCAGTCGTCGAAGTTGCTGATCTTGTTACGTCCGCGCACTTGCCACAGGCACGTCATGCCGGGCTGCACGCAGAGCTTGCGCTTCTGCCACAACTCGTAGCGCTCGAGCTCGTGCGGATACGCCGGACGCGGCCCCACCAGGCTCATGTCGCCCTTGAACACGCTCCACAGCTGCGGCAACTCGTTGATGCTGAACTTGCGCAGCACGCGACCGAGACCGGTGACACGCGGATCGTCCTTGATCTTGAACACCGGCCCCTGCATCTCGTTGAGGTGCATCAGATCCGTCTTGCGTTCATCCGCATCGGCGTCCATGGTCGTGAACTTGTATCCCGTGAACGTCCGCCCTTTATACCCGACGACTTTCCACGGATAGAACACCGGCAGCTTCGGCGTCGTGAGCTTGATGAGAATCGCCGTCACGATGAAGAGCGGCGACAACGCCAGCAGCATCGCGCCCGACAGCGCCATGTCGAACGCGCGCTTCGCAAACATCGCGTCGCTATCGAGGAATCTCGGCCGCAGCACGATTTCGGGCAACTGCAGCGGATCGCCGAGGAACAACACCTGCAGGTCGCGCGACTGCCACGACAAGAGCGCCTCAGGGACGAGCCGGACCGTGACGCGGAAATACTCGCACTGCTCGATGACCTGCGACATCCACTGCTCAGAACCGGGGCTTTGCACGGCGATCACTTCGTGAATCGGCCGATGAATGAGCAGATCGCCGAGATCGTCGAGCTCGCCAAACCGCGGCAGATTTGGCGCCGACGGATCGTCAGGCTCGTCATGGCCCGACAACGGCGACCCATCGCGGATCTCGAGATAGCCGGTCAGACGATGCAGATTCTCAGAGACGTTGTGCGCAAAGTGGCGCGTCAGTAGATGGCGCGCCGGGTCGCGCGCGATCACGATCACGTTGCGCGCGTAGTCACCGGCCAGCAGGCGGCGATGTTTGTAGACGCGGATCGCGTAACGACACGCGAGGAGCCCGACGCCACTGAACAGTGTGAAGGCAAAAATCAGCGCCCGGCTCGTGAACTGATTGCGGGTGGTAATGAGCACGAGCGCGACGAGGCTGAGACCAAAGGCCGGTGCGATCAGACTGGTGAGCACCACGCGTGTGCGCGACTGCTCGAGGAGCGGACGATAGCCACCGAGCAACTGCACAAAGAGCAGCGTGACCGGCACCATGACCAGCGGAATCCAGACGATCTCGGAAAAGGGTCGAAGGCCGGCAGCTTCCGCAGCCGGACGCAGCGACAACCACGACAGCCACTGGATCTGGCCGGCCATCTCAGCCGAAAAGAGTTGTTGGGTGTACGGCGAGAGCTGCCACGCCAGAATCAGCGCGCCAAACTGCATGCAGAGGTCAACGAGCCAGAGGAATCCCGGCGGAACGGTGTAGGTGGACGCCGAGACGGCGGCCCGGACTCGCGAGGCGGCGCCCATGGCGTGCGCGCCGGGAACGGCGGGATTTGACGTGATCATCGCGCCGACCTCACGTTGCGGCCCCGAACACTCGCGTTGCTGTCGATGCGCTTCGCCATGCGCGGCGCGTCCAACGCCACCGCACGGTCAACGTTTTGGGCGACGGCCAGCGGGTTCACCCACCGCCAGTCTCGCAGCCAAAACACTGATTTCTCCGGAACTCCCACAGCATCAATTGTCCCACTAACCGGGGCCACATCATGCAAAGACATCACAATGAGCCGATCGAAGGGAATTCCGCCCAAATCGGCCCGCCCGAGGTCACTGGGGCGGTGTATCGGAAGCCCAAAGAACGGCGCCTGTCGCGCCTCATCGACCACCCCGACCAGGGTCAGGTTGGTGGACTGAAGGCAAACATAACCAATTTCGGCGATTTCCCCGGCTCCGTAGAAGGCCACGCGGCAGGTTTGACCCGGCGCGGGCCACTCACGTGACACGGCGTTGAACACCTCAAGCAGCCGATCCCGAGCCGAGGCGTAGTACCGGGCGCTGTGCACGAGATAGTCGCGCGACATCTGGGCCTTTTCGGCCATGCCGGCAGGGGTAATCAGGTAGGCGACCCGGTTCGGCTTCACCTGGACCATGCGAATCCATCCGCGGCGAATCACCTGTTTCAAGAGCAGATTGGTCAAACCGAGCGCGATGCCCAGCTGCTTGGCGAGCGAGCGCTGGGACCGGCCGTTGCCGGCTTCGATCTCTTCGAGGAGGATGCGTAGGTAGTCTGTGTGTCCGGTCACGATGACACTTCGTGCCTGTCAGTTACAGATCGCCGGATCGCCAGCTCATGGCGACCCGTGCGTTCAAGCAATGAACGGTCAATTGTTTCGCGCTCATTAGTGCTTGTCAATCCATCGATACACACGTGATCTTCTCGGTCGATCGCGCCCGCACCACCAGCCCCCAACAACCGATCGATATAATCAGCGGTAATGGCCGTTCCGTTGCTCGACCTCAAGGCGCAATACGCGCCGATCCGCACCGACATCCTGAATGCCATCACCCGGGTCTGCGACAGCCAGTACTTCGTGATGGGACCCGAGGTGGACGGCCTCGAGCGCGAGCTGGCCGCCATGTTGGAAGTCGAGCACGCCATCGGGGTCTCCTCTGGCACCGATGCCCTGCTCGTGGCCATGATGGCGCTCGGCATTACGGCCGGCGACGAAGTCATCACACCCACCTATTCCTTCTTCGCCACGGCGGGCTGTGTCAGCCGCCTCGGCGCGACGCCGGTCTTTGTTGATATTGATCCGATCACGTTCAACGTAAGCCCTGCCGCCGTTGAGGCCGCCATCACGCCGCGCACCAAGGCGATCATTCCCGTGCACCTGTACGGACTGGTCGCCGACATGGACGCCCTGCAACGCATTTCAACGCGCACGGGGATTGCGATCATCGAAGACGCCGCCCAGGCGATCGGCGCGCGTCGCCACGGGCGTCAGGCCGGCCGATTTGGTCTCGCTGGCTGCCTGTCGTTCTTCCCATCGAAGAACCTCGGAGCCTTTGGCGACGGTGGACTCGTGGTGACTGACGACGCGGCGTTCGCTGCGGAGGTGCGATTGCTCCGCAACCACGGAGCCGAGCCGAAATACTTTCACGCGCGCATCGGCGGCAACTTCCGCATTGACGCGTTGCAGGCTGCGGTGCTGCGCGTCAAGGCGCCGCACCTGGCGGCGTGGACGGCGGCACGCCGCCACAACGCCGATCGGTACCGCGCGCTCTTCGCCGACGCCGGCCTCGACAGCACGGTGTCGCTGCCGATCGAGCCCGCTGACAGCTTCCACATCTACAACCAGTTCGTCATCTGCGGCCCGCAGCGCGATGCCTTGCGGGCACACCTGGCCGCCAAACAGATCAGCACCGAGGTGTACTACCCCGTGCCCTTCCACCGCCAGGAGTGCTTCGCGTCGCTCAACGCGCCGCTCGACGGATTCCCCCACGCGGATCGTGCGGCCGATACCTCTCTGGCACTGCCGATCTACGGTGAACTGACCGACGCCCAGCAACGTGAAGTCGTGGACGGCATCGCCGATTTCTACGCGCAAACGCGATGAAGATCGTCGTCCTTGGCGCCGGCGGCCAGCTCGGTCACAGCATGCGCGAGCGCGCGATCGCGCAGGGTCACACGGTCATCGGGTTGACGCGGCAGCAAGCCGATATCACCCAGCCCAAGACCCTCGGGGCCGCACTGGCGGCAGCCGCACCGGACGCCGTGTTCAATTGCGCGGCCTACGCGCGGGTCGATGAAGCGGAAGATGAGCCGGTCCAGGCGTTCGCCGCCAACGCGTGGGCCCTGCGCGATTTGGCGCGGCTGTCGCGCGCGCTGTCCTTCACGCTCGTGCACTACAGCACCGACTTCGTCTTCGAAGGCTGCGAGCCCATCCCGCGCATCGAGACGGACGCCACCAATCCGCGCGGTGTGTACGCCACCTCGAAACTGCTCGGGGAACGATTCGCCGCAGAAGCACCGGATCACTACATTCTGCGCGTCGAAAGTCTGTTTGGCGGCCCTGCCGGCAAGAGCAGTGTCGACGCGCTGTTGAACGGCCTGATCGCGGGTCGTGAAGTGAAGCCGTTCGCGGATCGCACGGTGTCGCCAAGCTTTGTGGACGATGTGTCGGATGCGTCGCTGAAGCTGGTGACGCTGCGTGCGCCGGCGGGTCTGTATCACTGTGTCAACAGCGGCCACACGACCTGGCTTGAGCTGACGCGCACCGCCGCGCAACTGCTGAATCGGCCGACGAGCCTGATCACGCCGATCAACATGGTCGGCCTCACCATGCGCGTGCCGCGACCGCTCCTCGCCGCGCTGTCGAATGAGAAACTGCGGTCGGTCGGCGTCGAGATGCCGACCTGGCAAGACGCACTCGCCCGCTACATCACGTCACGCGAAGCCCCGCGCCCGCAGGCCTAGCCCTCGTCTACGTCGTCATCAACGTCGCTAACCGCTCGCCAATCGCGAGACTCGCGGTCAACCCCGGCGAATCAATACCCGCGGCATGCCACAGGCGCGGATTGATGGCGTCCTGACGAATCAGGAAATCCGCGAAGCGCTCGGTCGCCGGATGCAGCTTGGGGCGAATACCGGAGCCGCCCAGCCGCAGGTCATCGATCGTGAGCGCGGGCAACAGCTGCTGCGCCGGTTCGAGGAACGCGGCGAGCGGCAGCCGGCCGTCTTCGTAGTCGTCTTTGCGCTCGCGATAGTCAATGGTGGGTCCGAGCCACACCGCGCCATCCAGCGTGCGCGTCACGTGCACACCGAGCCCGTGCCCTGACGCGTGTGGCACGGGATAGACCAGGCCGTGCACGAGGCCTCGTGCGCGCGGCGCCAGTTCGGCGTACTCACCGCGGCACGGATAGATCCGAAATGTTTCCCCGCCACACATCGCAGACACATCGTCGGCGAACAAGCCCGCAGCATTCACGATGGCCTCGACCTCGAACTGCTCGCGGGCGGTAGTGATACGAAGCGCATCGCCAGCGGGCTCGCATCCCACGATCGCGGTGCCGACGAGCACGTGCGTACCCAGCGCGAGGCACGCGCGTTGCAACGCACGCACGTAGGCCTCCGCCTCGATCCAGCCCGTGTCAGGCGACCACAACGCCGCCGTGGCGCGCACATGCGGCTCGCGCTCGCGAACGAAGGCCGCATCGCGAACGTGCACGGTGACACCCGACGCCGAGGCATTCGCGG
>Ga0114969_10004080_pt1 | contig 11618 bp, 11 predicted proteins | sample M_130807_MF_Meta_FD_87316 | JGI IMG/M metagenome (GOLD analysis project Ga0114969, IMG submission 87316) | Freshwater microbial communities from Lake Montjoie, Canada to study carbon cycling - M_130807_MF_MetaG | ecosystem: Environmental > Aquatic > Freshwater > Lake | place: Lake Montjoie...
GGTCGTGATCGTGTCGAGCACCGCCAGGACGATCCGCGCGAGGTCGCCTCGGCGCACGGCGCCGCCCGGCTCGAAGGTGTGGTTCGGACGCGGTTCGATCCAGCCGGCACGGACGACCGGCAAGATCCAGGCAGAGGCCCAGTGGCCGCGAACATCGGTCACGACCTCGGTCACGCGCGCTGGAGCCTGTTGCAGCGGCGCGGCCAATCGCACACCAAGCACGGCGGCGACTTGCGCACGCGTCACGCTCGCCGCGCTGGCAATGGCCCGGTAACTCTCGGGTAGCGACGCCGAGTCGGCGCGTTCCTGAAGGCGCGCGCGGCGTTCCTGCCAGGCGGGCCGCGGATCGATGGCCATCGCACGGGCATACGCCCCGGCCGCCTCGCCGAACCGACTCTGCGCCTCGAAGATGTCGCCGAGCAACACGAGCGACGCGGCATCCTGCGGATCAAGGGTCACGGCCTGTTGCGCACGCGCCGCCGCACCGTCGAGCGCGCCACGACTGAGTTGCACGGTGGCCAGTGCACGCAGCGCGGGGCCGTTCTCCGGGGTCGCCTCCAACGCCAGCGACAGATGACGTTCGGCTTCGTCGAGTTGCGCGGCCGCACGAAACCGCTCGGCCAACGCCAGCTCGCGTTGCGAGACGCGCAACGACACCACATCCAGACGACCACGTGCATCGGCGCGAGTCGGATCAACGGCGAGCAACGCCTTCAGTGCCGCAAGAGCACCGGGATCGTCGCCAGCACCAAGGCGCGCGTCGACCAGGCCTGCGAGCGCCGGTAGATACATCGCATTGGCGGCCAGCGCCTGCGTGAAGAACACGCCGGCCTCCCGATAGTCGCGTCGCTGCAGTCGCAATTCCCCCAGGCTCGCGGCCGCCGGATAGAACGTCGGCGCAAGCCGCAGCAGTTCGTTGAGATCACGCTCGCCATTGCCGAGATCACCGCCGCGAATCCGCGACCACGCTTGCTGATACCTCGTCGTCTCCGCGACCCGTGCGAGCAGGTCACGCGGCACATCAGGCTGGCGCCAGCTCGCGGCCACCGCATTGGCCGGCGGCACCTTCGTGGCGCAGCCCGAAACGCCACCGACAGCAATCAGCAGTGCGCATACGATGCGCACGCGGGCGAGTGGGCGACGGGCACGGGTCACGATGGCGCCTCGACCACGGTCACCACACGCGCCAGTCGATCGATGAGCCGACGTGGGACGTCAGCTTCAATCATCACGCGGTCCTCAACCGCCACGTGCGAGAGCACGCGCGCCTGCCGATAGAGGTCGGCGATCGCCTTGCGATGTTCCGCGGATTCCGGATCGAACGTGAGTTGCACGACGGCCGTGTCCATCGCCAGCCGGGACGCGATGATCTCGAGCAGACCGCCCTGCCCCATTCCGCGCAGCGCTGACACAAACACGGCAGCGGGATACATCGACTTGAGCCGCGTCAACTCCTCGAACGAGAGCAGGTCGCATTTGTTGAACACGACCAACGTCGGCACTTCACCGGCGCCGACTTCGTGCAGCACCGATAGCACCGCGGCATCACGGCGCTCACGATCCGACGCGGCGGCATCCGCCACATGCAAGAGCAGGTTCGCACCCGCGACTTCTTCGAGCGTGGCTTGGAACGCCGCGACGAGCTGATGCGGCAGGCGGTCAATGAATCCGACCGTGTCCGACAACAGGATCTGTCGCTTGTCCGGCAGCTTCACCTTCCGGACAAGTGGATCGAGCGTCACAAACAGCGCATCCGATGCCACGGCGTCGCCACCGGTCAGTGCATTGAACAGCGTCGTCTTGCCGGCATTCGTGTAGCCGACCAGCGCGACGGTCGGCACCTCGCGGCGCGCACGACGCGCGCGCAAATGGCCGCGACGCTCCTGCACCTCTCCGATCTCCGCTTTCAGTTTCGAGATGCGATATCGAATGAGTCGTCGATCGGTTTCGAGTTTCGTTTCGCCGGGGCCCAGGGTTCCGATGCCGCCGCCCTGGCGCGACAACGCCTCGCTCGATCCGACGAGGCGAGGCAACGCGTATTGCAATTGCGCCAGTTCTACCTGCAGCTTGCCTTCACGCGTGCGCGCCCGGCGGGCAAAGATGTCGAGAATCAGTTGGGTGCGATCGATGACGCGGCGGTGCAGAATCTTTTCGAGATTACGCCCTTGCGCCGGCGAGAGATCGTTGTCGACGATCACGACGTCGGCGTCGGCCTCGTCGCAGGCTCTTGCAATCTGCTCGGCCTTACCGCTTCCGATGAGGGTCGCCGGGTCCGGTGCCTGACGATCCTGCATCGCTCGCAGCACGACGATCGCGCCGGCGGCCGAGGCCAGTCCTGACAATTCTTCGAGGAGGAGTTCCGGATCCACGCGGTGCGACGATCCGGTCGTCAGACTCACCAGCGCCACGCGCTCCGGCCGGGACGCTTGTGCTCGTGAACCTCGTTGAGACATTAGATCGACTCTAGCACGCGGCCTTCCGCCGCACGGTACAACCGATCCCAGATCGTGAGGCCGAGACCGACCCGACCGAGATCGCGCACCACAATCACGTCGACGTTGAGCCGATCGAGCGCGCGCAGTGCGGCAAAGAGTCGGGCGGCGGCCTCATCGAGACGCGCGAGTGAACCGAGCGAGACGGCCTCGACCGGAAGCCCGATTGTCAGATCACGATCTTCGTCCACAAGCAGCACTCCGACGCGTCGGCCCGCCGCAACCTGCTGCTCAAGATCGTGACGCACGGCTGATCGCAGTGAGTCGCCACCCGTCCACAGACGCACTTCTGCGCGCGGCGCGTAGTGCTTCAGCAAGGTGCCGGGTGCGGCGAGCACCGCCGTGGTGTCGCGTACCACCGTGGTTCGCAGATTGATCTCCGGCATCACGCGCCGCAGCGCCTCCATCGTGATCGCGCCCGGCCGCAGCACCACCGGCACGGCGCCCGTGCAATCGACCACCGTGGACTCCACACCGTGCGTCGTCGCACCACCATCCAGAATCATGTCGACACGATCGCCGAGATCTTCCACGACGTCGTCGGCGGTGGTTGGGCTCGGACGAGAAAACCGATTCGCGCTCGGCGCCACGATCGGCACACCCGCCGCGCGCAGCAGTGCGAGCGCGACCGGATGTGCAGGCACGCGCACACCGACGGTGTCGCCACCAGCGGTGACACCGAGCGGCACGGCGCTGCCGCGTGCGAGGATGACCGTGAGCGGACCCGGCCAGAACGCCGACGTCAACAGGCGCGCCGACTCTGGCACCGAGGCCGAGACCGTCATCACATCGGCGGCGGTCGCGAGGTGCACAATCACCGGGTCACCGGCCGGACGTCCCTTCGCATCAAAGATCTTCGCGACGGCGTCGGCATCCAGTGCATGTGCGCCAAGTCCGTAGACCGTTTCGGTCGGAAACACGACCAGGCCGCCGCGCCGAATCACCTCGCCTGCGCGCGCAAGCGCCTCGTGGTCGGACGGCCCTCCAGAAAGTCGCACCAGTTCAGCGGGCATTACGCTCGTGCCTCCGGCGTCAGACGTCGACGCACAAACCAGGCAAGCCCTGCGAGACCAACCGCGTCCACAAAGAACACGGCGCGCATGCTGCGCGCACCGATGAAGCCGGCCACGACGGGGCTGACGGCCAAACCGATGAGATAGGCCGTTTGCAGATAGCCGAAGGCGACCGCTCGCTCGGCAGAATCCGCGCGCTGCCCCACGTCCGTGTAGACCGAGGTTGTGGCGATACCCATCGCGAGCCCGAACGGAATCGATGCCAGGCACATCACCGCCACACTGGGTCCGAGGCCCAGCACAATCGCGCTGAGGCCGGCGACCGTGGCGCAGATCGGCAACTGACGCGCGGGCGCCACACGTCGCAACCACCATCCCGTCAGCTGGTTGCCAACGGCGGCTGCGGACGCCGCGACCGTGAAGATGAGACCGGTCAGGAACGGCACGCGCGCAGCGTCGACACCGACCTCCCCGAGATACAACGGCAAGACAGGTCCGAAGCTGCGATCAACCAGCTGCAAGACAAAGACGGTGATGAGCGCGGTCAAGAAATACGGGAGCGCGCGAAAATGCGCGAACGTCAGCGACGCCGTCTTCACTGACGACGCCGCATCGGGCGTGGCGCGTGGCGGCTCGTGAAAACCGACGATCACGAAGAGAAATGCCGCGACATAGAACAGCGCCGAGACGTAAAAGGCACCGCGAATGCCGACCGCGGCCGCCAGAGCACCGCCGATCACCGGTCCAAGCGCGGGCCCCAGTCGTTGCGAGGTCTGTACCCACCCGATCGCGGTGGCCATGTGTTCTTTCGGTGCAGACTCGGCCGCAAGCATCATGGCCAATGGACCATAGCCCGCGAACAAGCCCTGCACGCAGCGCAGCGCAAACACCTGCCACGGGTGGCTGACCCACGCCATGACCGTCATGATCACGACGAAGCTGCCGAGCGACCGCACGACCATGAGCTTGCGCCCAACGCGCTCGGCGAGCCGCGCCCACACGGGGGTCATGAACGCAGTGACGAGCGGCGTCACACCGAGACTGAGTCCCGACCAGATGGCGATCGCCGCGGTGTCGCGTTCGCCGAGTTGCTTGAGGTAGAGCGGCAGAAACGGCATCACGAGCGTGAAGCCCGTGAAGCCGATGAACGTCGCGACGGTGACCGCCGCCTGATTACGCCGCCAGTGTGTGCTAGAACCGGATGCGGACATCATCGTCCGTCCGCGTCACGTGAATCGTGTCGACGAAACGGATTTGCCGCGGTTGATTCTGCATGACGATGGAGCTGGTGCGCAGGCCGTGGCCGAAGAACCGCACGCCCTTGAGCATCGCGCCGTCGGTGACGCCGGTCGCGGCAAAGATGATCGACTCGCCAGACGCCAGATCGTGCGAAGAATAGATGCGACGGAAGTCCGTGATGCCCATCGCGCGGCAACGCTCTTCGTGTTCCGGCTTGGAGACAACGAGCCGCGCGAAGATTTCGCCGCCGAGGCAGCGCATGGCCGCCGCCGTCAGCACGCCTTCGGGCGCGCCGCCTGTGCCCATCACGGCGTGAACGCTCGAGCCATCGACCGCCGCCGCGATGCCGGCTGAGAGATCGCCGTCGCCGATCAGACGAATGCGCGCGCCGGCGCTGCGGATGTCCGAGATCAGCTTGGCGTGACGATCGCGGTCGAGCACCATGACGACGAGGTCTTCGACCTTGCGCTCGAGGGCTTTTGCGATCGACTTGAGATTGTCTTTGACCGGCCGGTCGAGGCTCACCGCGTGCTTCGCGCGCGGGCCGACGACGAGCTTTTCCATGTAGAGATCGGGCGCGTGCAAGAGGCCGCCCTTGGTCGCGGCGGCGAGCACGGCAATCGCATTGGCCGCGCCGGTGGCACACAGGTTCGTGCCTTCCAGCGGATCCACGGCGATGTCGACCTCGGGCAGGCCCTGCACACCCTTGGTGGCCGCGCCGACTTTCTCGCCGATGTAGAGCATCGGCGCTTCGTCGCGCTCGCCCTCACCGATGACGATCGTGCCGTCCATCGGGAGGTCGTCCATGACCCGCCGCATGGCTTCCACGGCCACGCGATCCGAGCCGTGCCGGTCGCCCTGCCCCATCGTGTGTGCGCAGGCGATGGCCGCCTGTTCGACGACTTTGAGGAAATCGAGAGAAAGGTCGTTGTTATCCACGCTTCACCGTCACTCCATCGCCTACATGCACGCCAAGGACTTCTGCCGCGCTCGCGGACTGCGCCGCGAATTCCAGATGATCTGTGCTGCCAAACAAGGCGCCCAGTTCACCGGCCGTGATTTCCGAATAGGTTGACACGATCCGCCCGATCGTTCGATCCGCCACCGTGACCTGCAGCGGCCCGGCCGCAAACTTCTCGCACGTCTTTCGATCGAGATTCGTCACGACATTCCCGAAGCGATCAATGCGGACCACCGCACCGCAGAGTGCGTTGCCTTCGGTCTTCGGCCGCGGCAGTGCGGGCACATGGTAGTCGCTCACGGGTCGCCCCAGCGCCGGAAGTTGAATGCCCTTGGCGAGCCACGCGGCCGCCGGCGCGAAGCGGTCGCGGCCTTCAAACGTGCGGCTCACGGTGGGCCGCGCGTATTTGCGCTCGGTCAGCTCGACCACCTTCTTCGGCGCGACCTCGTGAAAGACCTCAGTCAACACACCGTTGTCGGGCGCCACAAACTTCCAATCGCCCGCTTCGGCTGCGAGGCCGCGGCGTCCCGTCCCCACACCAGGGTCCACGACCACCAGAAAGATCGTGCCGGCCGGGAAGTATTTATAGGTGGCTGCCAGTTCGAGCGCGGCAAACGGAATGTCATGGGCCGGCAGATCGTGCGACAGGTCGATGATGGTCGCATCGGGACAGATGCTCAACACCACGCCCTTCAGCACGCCCGCGTAGTGATCGCGCGTCCCGAAATCCGTGAGCATAGCAATGGTGGGCTTGGTCATTTTATGGGCGCCGGAAGAGCGTTTCTCGGGTGCTGCTCTTGAGCAGCACCGACTCGGCGACGATCAGGCCGTCGAACATCTTGATGATGTCACGAGTCAGCAGCACCGTGCGTGCGACCGGGGTGGCCGGCGACGTGCGCAACCGGAGTGAATCCTCGGCCGCCACAATGGTCTTGGTGTCGTGCTTCAGTTCAAGCGCGGTGGTGCCGAAGCTGCCATACAGTGCGCCACCCTTGCGGAGCATCGCGGCTAACTTGGCGGCGAGCACGAGGCCGGCGGGACGTTCCAGAAAATCAAACAGGTCCCAGCAGAGAATGCCATCAATCGAATCGGGGGCTTCAGTCAGCCGCGTGGCAAAGAACTTCGCCAGATCCGCGCGCTGGCCGCGGCGCGCATGGTCCTCGATGTCGGAATACAGATCTTCGACGTGCAACTTGCAGCCCAGCCGCTCGCCGAAAAACGAGACGTTGGATCCCACGACCGGTCCCAGGTCGAGCAGGACCGGTGCGGGTTGGTGTCCGACCGCGGCGAGAAACCGCGGAAAGACTTTTGTTGTGACGATCGCGTCGGTTGAGCCCGGCGTCGCCGGCGGCGCCACCGGCGGAGTCTCCGCGCGACGGCTGCCCCACTTCAGCACAGCGAACTAACGCGCCGGCGCGGTGCCTGGTGCCGCGGTGGCGGCACCTGTCGGCGCAGTTCCTGCCGTCGGCACAGCTGGCTTGGGCGCCTCAGTGGGCTTGGCCGCGTCGGTCCCGGTTTTCGGAGCGTCGCCGGTCTTGCCGCGCTGCATGTCGATGCTGCCGCGGAAGTGCGCGCCATCGGCGATCGCGACGCGCGGTGACGCGAGATCGCCGTCCACCGAACCGGCATCGCGAATGTCGATCTTCTCGGTCGCGGTGATGTTGCCGTGCACTTCACCCTGCACGATCACCGCCTTCGCGAATACCGACGCTTTGATGCGACCGTTCGCCCCAATCGTCAGAATGTTCTGCTTGAGCTCGACCTTGCCTTCGACCTGACCTTCAATCGTCAGATCCTCGCTCGCGCTCAGCTCACCCTTGATGACGACACTCTTGCCGATGGTTCCGGTTCCGACATTCACCATGTCACTCCCTGAGTTCCGTGGCGCTTCCATGCGGGGGCCGTCCGTTGGAACACCCGGCTTCACCGCTTCATCTTTCTTCCACATGTTTGTCTGTCTCCAACGGCCGCTGACCCGGGCGAAGCGCCAGTATACTGGAGATTCACCTGTTCACGACCGTGCGCATCTACCTCGACCACAACGCCACCACCCCCGTGCACCCGCTGGTGCGCGACGCGATGATGCACGTCCTTACAGAAGATGTCGGCAATCCATCGAGTGTGCATTACTACGGTCAGCGCGCGAAGGCCGTGATGGACGATGCGCGCGCGTCGGTCGCGGCGCTCATCGACGCCGACGCCAGTGACATGGTGTTTACCAGCGGCGGCACCGAGGCCGACAACATGGCCGTCCGAGGTGCCCTCGTCGCGCGAGCGCCGCAGGGCCGGCGCCGCCTCGTCACGTCCGCCATCGAACATGAAGCCGTCCTGAATACCGCACGCGCGCTCGAACGCGATGGCTGGCCGGTCACGATCGTGCCCGTCGGCCTCAGTGGCGTGATCGATCCGGCGGATGTGGCCGCAGCCATCACATCAGACACCGCCCTCGTGTCGATCATGCACGCCAACAACGAAGTGGGCACCGTCCAGCCGATTGCCGAAATCGCCGCACTGGCGCGACAGGCCGGGGCCTGGTTTCACACCGATGCGGTGCAGTCGGTGGGCAAGCTCTCGATCGCACTTCGCGCCTGGGGTGCGGCCGGCGTGGATCTGCTGTCGCTCTCCGCGCACAAGTTCAATGGACCGCAGGGCACCGGTGCACTCTGGGTCCGTCGCGGCATCCGCCTCTCCCCCATCGTCACAGGCGGACGCCACGAACGCAATCGTCGTGCAGGCACCGAGAACGTCCCGGGCATCATCGGGATGGGCGTCGCCGCAGCACTCGCGGCCAAGGACCTCCTCGCTTCCGCGACCGCGACGGCACACCTGCGCAATCACCTGGAACAGTCGCTTCTGGCCCGCATCGATGGTGCCGTCGTGAATGGGAATCCGCTCGCGCGCATTCCCAACACATCGAACATCAGCTTCGATGGCGTGGAGGCCGAGTCGCTCCTGATCGCGCTCGACCTCGAAGGCATCGCCGTCTCGACCGGTGCGGCCTGCTCGTCTGGCACCCTCGAACCCTCGCACGTGCTCCGCGCGATGGGCGTGCCGCAGGCACGCACGCGTAACTCGCTGCGATTCAGCCTCGGTCGCGGCACGACGATGACCGACGTGGATGCCGTGATCAGCGTGCTCCCGAACCTGGTTGACAAACTCCGGCGCCTGACGCGCTCAGCTGCGGCGGTGCGGTAGCCATGCGAATCGTGGTCGCCATGTCAGGAGGCGTCGATTCATCCGTCGCGGCCGTTCTGCTCGCCGAACAGGGCCACGACGTCGTCGGCTTCTCGATGCAGCTGTACGACCAGCGTGATTCTCCGGAATCGTGGGGCTCCTGCTGCAGTCTCGGCGATCTGCAGGACGCGCGACGGGTGGCCAATGCCGTCGGCTTTCCGCACTACATCGTCAACTTCGAAGAACAGTTTCGCAAAACCGTCGTCGACAACTTCGTGAGCGAGTACGCGGCGGGCCGCACACCGATTCCGTGCGTCCACTGCAACTCGGGGCTGAAGTTCGCCACACTCGTCGAACGCGCGGCCGGTCTGGACGCGGACGTGGTGGCGACCGGCCACTACGCGCGCATCGATCGTCTCGGCGCGGGAGGGCGCTATCGCCTCCGCCGCGGCGTGGATCGCGACAAGGACCAGTCGTATTTCCTGTTTTCACTCACGCAGGACCAGTTGTCACGCGCCGCATTCCCGATCGGTGAACTGACCAAGCCTGAGGTGCGCGCCATCGCCGAGCGGCGCGGACTCATCGTCGCCACAAAGCCCGATAGCCATGAGATCTGCTTCGTGCCAGACGGCGACGCCGCTGGCTTTGTCAAACGACATCTGGGCGAAGTGCCGACCGGCACCATCAGCGACACCGCCGGCAAGACGCTCGGCCAGCACGGCGGCATCCACCAATTCACGATTGGTCAGCGCAAGGGCCTCGGCCTCTCGACAGGCGTACCGCTCTACGTCGTGAAGATCGATCCGAAGGATCACAGCGTCGTCGTCGGCGGCAAGCACGAGTTGGGTCGCAGCACACTCACCGCGTCGCGCGTCAACTGGATTGACGGCGAACCGCCTGCGGGCCCGGTACGGGCGGCTGCGCAAATACGACACCGGCACCGCGAAGCGCCAGGTCTACTGACGCCGCACGATGCCGATCATGCCGAAATGGTCTTTGATGATCCGCAAACCGCGGTGACGCCGGGTCAGGCCGTGGTGTTCTACGACGGCGACGCGGTCATCGGCGGCGGATGGATCGACTAATGCCCGAGATGTTCGAGGTACCGCTCGGCGTCAAGCGCAGCCATACAGCCTGATCCCGCCGCCGTGATGGCCTGGCGGTAGACATGATCCTGAACGTCGCCGCAGGCGAACACACCTGCTACGCTCGTCTTTGATCCGTCCTTGGTCAGCAAGTAGCCGTTCGCGTCGGTCTCGAGCAGGCCCGTGAAGAGCGACGTGTTCGGCGTGTGGCCGATCGCGACAAATACACCGTCAACAGGAATCTCTTTTGTGGCGCCGGTCTTCAGATTGCGCGTGACGATCGCGGAGACCACGCCCTGTGCGGCGTCTTTCACGTCGAGGACTTCGCTGTCCCATTCGAACTCGATCTTGGGGTTCTTGAAGGCCTTGTCCTGCATGATCTTCGACGCACGCAACGTGTCGCGCCGATGAATCAGCGTCACCTTCGATGCAAACCGCGTGAGGAAGTTCGCTTCTTCGAGCGCCGAATCACCGCCGCCGACAACAGCGATCGGCTTGCCGCGGAAGAAGAAACCGTCGCACGTCGCGCAGGTCGACACGCCGTGGCCCATCAACGCACGTTCGTTCGGCAGCCCGAGCAGTTTTGCCGTGGCGCCAGTGGCGATGATCAACGACTTGGTTTCAATGGGACCGTCATCGGTGGTGACCGTGATCGTCTCACCAGAGACCGCGACCGAGCTCACGCGACCTTGCTTGATTTCCGCACCGAAGCGCTCGGCCTGCGCGCGCATGTTGGCCATCAGATCGGGCCCCATGATGCCGTCGCGGAAGCCGGGAAAATTATCGACCTCGGTGGTCAGCATGAGCTGACCACCGGCGTCGAGACCTTCAATCACCAGCGGAGACAGATTTGCGCGCGCGGTATACAGCGCAGCCGTCAGTCCCGCCGGGCCGGAACCGATGATGACGACGTTACGCAAGGTGCTTGTCGATCATCTGCTTGAAGGCCGCCTTGTCAGCCAGGCCCACCACCTGATCGACCATCTTGCCGCCCTTGAACAACATCACCGCCGGAATGCCGCGCACCTGATACTGCACGGTCACGTTCTGGTTTTCATCGACGTTGAGTTTGCCGACGCGGATCTTGCCGGCGTAGTCAGTCGCCAGTGAGTCGATGGTCGGACCGAGCGCGCGGCAGGGGCCGCACCATTCCGCCCAGAAGTCGACCAGAACCGGCGTGCTCGCCTTCAACACATCCGCGTCAAAATTCGTGTCAGTAAACGTTGCGACCTTGTCCGATGCCATGTGTCTCTCTCACCTTTCCGCTACCGTAGATCCCGCGCGTCCCGTCGTGCCCGCTTATACACTTTGACATATTCCCGAGCGGCTTGGTCCCAGGAATGGTCGTCGGCCATGCCCTCAGACATGAGCCGCGCCCACTGAGGTGGATTGTGATACAGCCGCAACGCCTGACGCATCGTCGCGGCCAATTCTTCTGCGGATCCATTCGCAAACTTGAAGCCGTTCGCATGGCGCGCATTCGGTCGGAACGTGCGAATCGTGTCGTCCAGTCCACCCACCGCGTGCACGACCGGCACGGTGCCGTATCGCAAGCTGTACATCTGATTGAGCCCGCACGGCTCAAACAGCGACGGCATCAGGAACAGATCTGCGCCGGCTTCAGCCAGGTGCGCGCGACCTTCATCGAATCCGA